>ERZ1036435.603-NODE-603-length-11615-cov-12.660467_pt1 | contig 11615 bp, 2 predicted proteins | sample MGYA00514223_ERZ1036435 | MGnify/ENA primary metagenome ERZ1036435 (study PRJEB33795, sample SAMN09464927) | human gut metagenome | host: Homo sapiens | place: USA: Stanford, California | collected 2016-08 | study: EMG produced TPA metagenomics assembly of the... | reverse complement strand
TACTGATATCATGATTAACAGATATAGAAAGAATTATTTATCATCCATCCATTTCATGAAAGTAATATACTGTTTATCACTTTAAGGTTTTTACTGAAGATATCTACTATTTTTAACAGGCTAATCCAACAAGTCTCTTAAAAATATTCATCCAATATGTCCAATATGAGATTGCAACAAGGCAATGTTCATCAATATATCCCGTGATATTAATTTTGCCCATATCGGCATGAAAATAAAACACTCTTTCAAATACTGTGAGAATTCAGATCCATCAAACTTTTGCTAGTTTGCAGTAGTTTACAATACAATACTAGTAACAACAATGTTCATAACAAGCTATACCAGTACTGACCACACATCAGAGACCACAAATTCTAATTGCTACAGGAAATGACTACTCTAACTTGTATTTCAATTCTGATATATATTCAACCACCATATTCTATAGTCCTGGGATTTCCCAAAAAAGAACTGTCTTGAAAAAAGTAATAGTACTAATTCTCATTCTTTTAAACGTATAGTGAAAGATTTATTTTAGAATTAACATGATCATCAAAGACATAGCCTTCCGATCATAACCTTGAACATGGATTCTCAAAAATCCTATTGATATATACCGAAAGGTTCCCCTGATAATCACAGGCATGGAATACTTGAAAAACACTTCAATTGTTCACTTCTTTTGAAGGGCAATCAAATATATTACCATGTCGCAGCACACCACACTATCATTATTGTAAAAGCTAAGCATAAACCGATGGCAGATTTCTGTATAGAAGTCATGCTGTGTCTATATCAGGATTCAACTAAGCTGACCCGTATCAAAGCTTTCATAATGCAGCTAGGCCCAAGACACTACAAGTATATGAGAACCATTCAAACAGGTCTAGCTTCTTCGAATAAGCCAAAATCATCGATATTAGAAGGCAAACTATTCCTCAAGCTAATTGTTTATCCATCTTAAGCATCTTCTACCAGTATTCTAATTTAGCAAACCTAATTTACTCGAACGGATTCCAGGGTTATGTATTGTATTCCTTACGTTCTAGGCTATATTGCTACCGGGATAAAGTTTGTTTATAATCAGTACACTTAGATTATTATTTGTTTTGTTGTACTTTCCAGTCAATTGCATTAATTCCATGTTTAGAAAATGAGGCTATATTAATCCAAACTGGAACTGGTGAAAGACTTTAAAAAAAGCCAACGAATAGGATCAATGCTGTGGCAGGGTAAATATTAAGGAATTCAATGTTTCGCGAAAAACAAAATGTTCTGCTAACCGGTACTTTCAAGACATTTGGAACGATAAATTATAATTGGTTAGTAAAGGTTGAGAAAGTATTATTTTATGAGAGGGAGCTCATAAAGCCACAACCAAAACATTGGAGATTGTTTGCCAAAACATTAAATCTTAAAGCCATTGTATTAAACCCTATTCTCGTTGTAACTATATTCCAAATATTAACCGTTGATCCATTAAATTTCAAAACAAATCTATTAAAATTGGATTAATTTAGAATGTGTCGAATAGAATTAACCAATTATGGTTTATATAACAAACTAATAACTAGATAGAAGAGTGTATATGATACTTCGTCGACCATTTCAATTCATATTGGCATTTTGTGACAGCGATAATATAAAATCAACAAAGAAAAATCAGGAAATATTGGATATTGTGTATTAAAGTCACTTCAGTCAGTGCTAGATTTTTAATATTCTCTTCCCCTTTTCTTCCATTGTGAATAGTGAACACTAGACAACTAACAACAAACAAATGCTTCATTTTACTTGATCAATTCAGAGCGCATTGGATCATGTTTCCTGAACTACATTGTAACATTAGTATTAAATTTGTAAAAAATCAGTTAAGCTAATCAAAAATCCTGAGTAGTGTTAGTATACTAACTTAGGTTTTATGCTGGAGTCCTTTTCATTGTTAAGTAGTCTAAGTTTAAAAAGTTTCTTAAGTGTTATTTACAACAAAAATATAGATGCTAAAGAATAGTGTTAAAAAATGCTGAGTATAATGAAAACAAACCATGTATATAATTAGAAGCTGCCTTTTCATCAATATCTATTACTCTAAGTGAAGATCCAATACGGATGAAACCAATAGGGCAAGTATATGGTGAAATGGGTATTGAAGGTAAACAAAAATACAAGCTACATTTGCTATGTCTATATATTAGTAGAAATACCTTATTAAGCACTTGTGATATCAGTAAATAGGTTCTCCATAACTTTTTGTTGCCTATGTAGTACTCTTAAAATCACTAGAGAACTGTTTGAGGAACGTTCATATGCACTCAGCACAAATAGGGAGCCATGATTTACTGAAGTACAAAGCAAGCTTGAAGTAGCCGTTATCAGTATGCTCCAGAATTCGACTTTCCATGACATTTAGGTCATGAAATACAATTTATTTCTCACGCGTTTGATACTAGAGTCAGTGTCTTAAAATGACCACAACAATTGAAATGTTTTATTGTTTAGTTTTCTCTAATACCCAGTTTTTAACAATATTGTAACGAATAAACAATTATTACAGTTATCTAACTTTAGTATACACATTATAGTATTATCATGTACCTAACCAATATACCAACACAATACACCATTGGTCATGATCTAATAATCGCTGTGTAAATGGTCACAAAATATATAGCATGTGCATTATCTAGCATCTATAAGACGGCCACATAAGTAGAATATCATAGAACAAATAGGTACATAAAAGTGTTTTATCAAAGACGGTAGGTTTCATTGTATTTAGTAATCTGATTTTAATAATACGATGCAAAAAGGCAGCCGAACACCCTCTATATTATATCAGAAACATCTGAAAAAAACAAACAAACTATATAGTAAGTAGATAATAGGGTGCCATTAAATGTAGCAGTGTTTTCAATATCTACCTTCTGCAAAGGTAGACGAAGTATTTAAATTAGAATTTTTTTGAATCAGTATGGCTTTTCATTTTTTTATATAATTTCAAAAATTCAAGGAGTAAACCACAACTTATAAAAAAAGTGCAAAGATTAGTATGAATTGTGAAAAAAACTTGTCATATCATAGGAAAGAGTTCTTTTACATATTTTTGGAGAAGGGCTATTTTTGATCGATAATTCCAATCAAATTGACTACATGAATAAAAAACAATCATCTGCTAATCTCATCATTACTTCATAGTTGAACAATCATACTTTGTAAGTCTACAAGAGCTGCTAAGCTATCCAAAAAAATTTAACACCGTATATATGATTTTCAAAATGACCCTTTATAATTATATGTAAATAGTTGGTATTGAACAATAGTAAGCTATTATTTACCACATTACCTATGTGATAACCAGATCAGTAAAAAGCTGAACTTGAATGTTGTTCTTTATGCAAAACAGTTTCAAGGTATCTACAATAAAGAGAAACTTATTTTTTCTAGAAGGACTGAACTATTGTATTACCTATGGCAATTGGAGTATTGATGTTATCTCATATAAATGCGCTATTCGATTAGACTTTAGGGGAAACTAGCAACATAAATTGGAACGTGCCACAATATGTATGAAACAATCCTATATTGATTTATTTCTGCTACTTTTCAATTGATATGCGATGATTGAGAAAAACAGTAAGCAATTTAACATACTAATTATTTTATCAGAGATTGAGATTTTTCTTTAAAATTTAATTTTAAGAAAGTTATCGATTGCTTTTGAAAATTTAATGTTATATAACATTACATTGCAACTGACATCTATTCATCAACAAAGAAAGATGTATAATGAAACAAAATGTTATTTGTGGTTTGTTTGAGAAAAGATCATTGTGACTTTCAAAGCAAATAAGGGTAGAATATGCTTCGAATCAAACTGCAGATTAAATACAATCACTGAAAATTATTGATTGCCTTTGCAAGCAATCAACTACTCTTCTGAGACTTCATATATATGGTTATTCTATTTTAATAAGTTCAAGGTATCTTCTATCCATTTATCATATCATCTAGTGTAATAATATATGACAATTTGATACTATTGATTCTACAGTTACAAATTTGCTTCAGTAGGTAATCACATAGTACCGTTCAGATCTCAGACATAGGAACATATTCCATTTTATTACTATTTCACAACCGAGCAAAGTACTAATACATATAATGACTTGTGTAATATCCAATACATCAATACAAACTTTTTAAGCAGCGATATGAGTCAATCAAATACTTGTTCCAGAGCATTTCTGGGTGTTTCTCCAGTCCTGAGTTAAGATGAGACCTTCAACTTAATTTCCGTCCTTGTTACTACGATTGGTAAAATATTATGGGCAATATACTTCTCTTGTTTCGTAAAATTACAGAAAAATACTCATTTAATTTGAACGAAACAATTACATAGATATGCAACAGAATAATTGAAAAAAGGAATCTTTTTTTTGAAATCATGCAGCAAAATTAAAAAGGAACCCGCTATGATATTCTACATATTATAACATTATTAATTATTTGATATATGAAAAATTAATAACATACTTCCAAACTACCAATCAACCAAACAAACATGATTCAGTCAATTAAAGTTTCATTAATCCTAATACGGAACTACATGAGCTCCTGCTATATTAAGTGCTTCTAATCGAATATGTTCTAGAACTTGAGATATAAATTTGTTTGTACTAAACATTGTTACAGAAATTTGCTTTTAGTTACTCATTATTCTATGTTGGGGAACAAGAAGCTAGAAGATTGAAAGTTTCTGCGATGTATTTGATCTTGGATAAATACAATATGTCATAAGAACTCTGAAATCAATTAATAAGTAATTTAGTATTTATTGTTTTTTGATGTAATTAGTTTCATGTAGAGAATGTCAGTAACTTCTCAATGTTCGTAAACTCTAAGCAAAAACATATTGAAATTATATCAAACCTATTTACATTCTGTAATAAGAATTTAGAAAATACTAGCATGTGGTTAACTTAGAGTACCATAATAATACCACTTCACAGATAAAAGAAATGACTATCTACCATATGATCCTGGATATGTAATTGAAGTATATTTTCTTCATCATCGAGGAATTTTAAAGAAAGTTCTGGCTTGGAGAATTATAGTTAGGAAAAATTTCACTAACATAGATTCATTATGGTATGGTATTACCACTTTAGTTCCTACAGCAGTAAATAGAAACTCTTATACAATTTAATTCAAACATAAAACATCCTTACTCAAGTAACCTTTACTCAATAGTGGTGGGCAAAAATGAAATGTGTAGATAGTCGAAATGCACATATATCTATATTAAAGGTGATATATCATACACCAATATTTACGGATTCTAAAGATGTAAGGTTTCCACAATATGAAACTGGTATAGTTATTATGCACTCTAACTGTCGACTTTCGGGGAGTTTTAGTCACTCTAGATTGAGTCTGCTAATGCCTTTAAAGCCAATACTATCTACATATTTTTTTCACAAACTATCAGTATAAGGAAATGTGAAGATTAGAACGTCTCCATCTCACAAAAATCACTCAACCTACAAAAGTTTAAAATAAAATCGGTTATGTTCTGGTCATCCTCTTAATAGCCATTTAAAAAGCAAGTTCATTAACCGTGATATCTGTAATCTTATAATTTTAGATTCTATAGTCTTTTTTGCGTACGTTTTTAATATGATCAAAAAACAGCAAATAGGAAATATTTTATGTTGTAATCAATCTAACTTCTTCTTAGTCTTACAATGACACTGATTATTTCATTTATACGTATTTTGGTCTATTATTAGTATGAGAATAGAAATACGAAGCTTTTAGTTTGAGGTGGTACAAACAGTTACTCTTTAACCTGATGGGGGATTCTAGATGAAAAAAGAAATGCATTCGAAAGTTTGCTGTAACCTAGATAGTAAATATTAAACATAATTTGTTCTTATAAATTTTATTGGCTTGAAATGTATTAATGCAGTCCTTAGGCAGTGACGAAACGTGAAATATATATCAGCAATAGGAAATTTTTAGTCTCATTGTTGTGTTAAATCAATATTAAAAGAGCAAAATATAAATTTGATAAATAAGCAACATCAGTAACTCGTAGAAGGAGCAACATAAACAAAACATTTGTTTTTTAACCTAGAAATGTATAGCTTGCTTTCATGATGAGTACTAATAAATGAAGTTTTGTAGCTGTGGAAATAGAACTCTCGCAAGTTTCTAGAGTTGTTACAAAAACTTATAACGACTTTGGAAATAAGCCTCTCAGATTCCTCGACAACAATTAAATATTTATATTATGAATCAATATATCCACGAAAACACAAAAAATAGCAACTAAGAATTCGATAGGAACTTTCAGTTTATTGAAGATCCCACCAAATTAAATGTTATCTACAATTACAGTGTGTATTACATTTCGAACATGATATTTCATTGTCAGCTTTGTATTGTGATTTAATGTTTATTTCCATATTGCCGTTCCTAAGATGAGTATACATTACCAGAAAAGTTTCTATGTGTAGTAAATTTAGCGCTAAGTATAGAACTAATTCTTCAGAAAGATCTTCCAAAATAAGAGGATGCACAATTATAAGCAAATAGTGTCCTTGCTAACATAGGGAACCTTGAATAAAATATGTGAACCTAGTTAAACTCAATATTTTATATGAAGTACTTATAACGACAAGCTAGAATGCCCTTATAGAAATCAATTCTCACATAATTGCCTTCTTCAATCTTCAAGACCTACCAATAATAACTAAGTATTGGTATAGTCTTATGCGCCCGATAATAACCCCAATAGAACTTGAAATTACCAATTAATGATATACACTATGCTCACGAGCATATAACCTTTGCCATTTATATTACTGATCAATTGTTTGAGTGTTTGATTCAATTGAAGAGTATTTACAGATAAAAGTTACATTCAAACCCAACAGTAAATTATTTTCTGGTTATTATTATGTCTTTTTAATAATTCAAAAGCCATATTTACTCACTCTTGTGACAAAAAGATGAAAAATATCTGGGGTTTTGCTATTTGTGCTTTTACATGTCAGCCAAGTAGAACTTGAAAATTCAACATCACATCGTGTACTCACAACCATTATGGAAGAAATACATGACACTAAATACCCATATTACTGTTTGGTATAAGAACTTCGGTGCTTTATTGGTGCTGATGATAAAACAATAAATTTATTTTTGAAGTGAAGTGTAGCATTGAAGTATTTTAGAAAGAAATTTTACCAATTTTTGATGATTGTATCAAATATTTTAGTAAACAAAGTCACACCCTTACTAATATCTATTGGTTTTACATAACGTAATAGCTTCTTTGGTGCTACGCTGTTGCAAAATTTTTACTAAAGTAAACGAGAAAAAAAATTCTCTTAACATTAAAAATGTGCAATTTATTTTATCCCAGCTCTTTTTTTTTATCAATAACAATTACTTAATATCCATTTTGCAAACAATTCATGAGAGAATATCGGCACTCTTAATGAAAATATTCCTCCCAATTATAACAGAACATAGAGCTTTAATAATAGTCATCTTTGCTTTCATATTATACTTAACTTAATTTCCTTGCAAGTGATCTCAGGGTATAATCTACACATAATGTAACTATAACTGAGATATATGTTTTTGTTACTAGCTCACTCATGTGGGTGTAATAGATATTGCGGTTTTTTATAGAATCTCCTAAGCTTTGTTAAAATGAGCTGTTTATGTCATATAATTCGATATACTGAACAATCCAAATTAAGAACCGAATTATTATTGCCTTTGTTTGTGCAGCCATATCTGCAAAAAGCTTATGTTATCCTGTATATATAATAGCATTTCGTTTTTGATATACTTTGTTTTTTATTAACAATGGTAGAAGCTTATTTGGTCTCTGTTATAGCTTTCACGTACGTCACTCTCAAAAATTTATATTACAATATCAAAATCTGAGAATACGTAATTTAAGGCAATATATTATTTATGTGAATCTTTATCAAGGGCACAACACATTTGCAAATATATTCGGTTTTGTCTACACTTCTAACAGACTAGCCGGTACTCTTCTATATTGTATACACCTAAAGGTGTGTTTCGTTCACATACTGGTGACAAAGCAGATAATGAATCAATGACCAATACTATTTCATTATATATTGGAGTGAAATTGCATCTTGATTTGCTGCTTAAGGTACTTCCTTTTTGGCAACTTAGAGCTTATTGAACAAGTTTGCAGAAGAGAAGATAAAACTTGAAACTGTGTAATTGCTGATTGATGTCATCACTAACATACCAATTGGTGGGTTCTTTCGTCCAAATAAATAGCAATCCGTATAGGATTTATCAAATATAGAAACACCTATATGGTATGTGGACATGTACTTCAGTACCTGCAAGATGGTGGCACTGTCTGTGTGACTAAAGGATACAGTGTATCTACGAAATACTGATCGATACAATCTTTAGCAAATGACCCATTGTCTTCTCTGCTTTCCTCAGAAGACATGCCAAGATTTTCCGACCGTGGGCTGTTCTATAAGATATTTGAAAAACCCGCAATTTTTACAATCACCCAATTTCCCGATTAGGAAAATGGGCCCACCTTTCCTCATATCGCCAATCTCCCGTCGACCGGGAACTATGGGTGCGGGTGATTTATTGGCATCAGAGTAAGTATTGCCTAATTGAGCAAATGATCCGAAATAGTATGATATTCCCATTTAAGCGAATTCCGGAACGGGTGTACTTCTAGGGGTCCTTCAATATTCTTACCGAGGCATTTAGTGGAAATACTTGCGCCTGTGCAGTGAAGTGAGTCGCGGGTGCCCGAGAGGTCAAGGGTCAACAGTCGTACCTTCACAACCTGGCCATAGAGATTAAATCGACTGCGCATTCGAACTGTAGGGAAAAGATATCCCGCAAGTGCATTTGAATATAGAAGATATTGAAAAAGGATACACCCTTTGGGATTTACCTGAAACATTAAACTATCCAACTATCTTGCTAAATCAGCTTTTACTATCACTTTGTGATTCCCAAAGGTTTCTATGAACAACACTTGACTAATTTTTGTTCCAAGCCCATGCACCCCCAAGAGGTAGGTTACTACTTTCATCCCTGAAATGACTTCTTCCATTCTTTCCTTTTGATGAAACTTCGCTGAGTCAACTCCAAACATTTACTTCTCCTTCTTGGAAAGTGTAGAAAATTTTTTAACAGTGAAAATAAACCCTTTAACACACAATGGAAAACCAAGATTTACCACAACCCCTTGTCACCCACAGAATATGCTTCCGGTAATCTTTGCGCGAGGAAAATCGAAAATCGGGAAAATCCATACGCAGTTTCACTGCTTTTCTTCTTACAGAAATATGAACCCCCTTTTGTTTCCCGGAAGGACATTTCCTATTAAGCTACTGTTCAATTTTCCCATTTCATCCCACGTATTTCTCCCCCCACAGAAACTGAGGCACATAATAATGTTTCGTTGACTTTTTTTGTGCGCCCCTCTAATTGGCTAGTCTATAAAAATTTTTCATCCCACGCCACTTTTGTGTACACACGAATCTTGCAGCTCACAAAACCATAACCACTAGTTGCTAACATATCTCGTAGCACTTCATATTACTAATTGTAATGTCCCAACCAGAGAGACTAGTAATACTGAAATTTGCATCCGATCATCCTAAAAAGCTTCACTGTGCCCAAGAGTACGCGATGCACCCAAAGACGGAATCTCACCTTTTCTTCGTACCTTCCTTAGTCATAGTTTGTATATGTTAAAGCTATATCATCCGCGAGACTTTCATCTATTACTAAACAAGACGAGGCATCAGTTTTCTTTATTGTTGCCCTACTCATACTGGAATATTCTACTGACCAAAACAGGCATGGAAACGATTCCGTGGTTACCGTTATTGTATGGGATACTTAGTAATACCAACTAATTCAAACTGATGGTAGAATTTCGTTTTATTGAAAATCTTGTTTCGGTTGCACTTCCCAGAATGGAACTAGGAGAAAGATTACCACAAGATAATTAACCCCATAATGGACAACAATTTCTGTCCTAACTCTAATCAATAAAATGTCGGTGCATCCCAAAGTAAAACATCGAGACAACTTTTGTTTTCCGGTCAGTCATTTTAATAATTCCTCGTTATATATATGATATGTAAACCTCCATCGAAAATCACTCCACTTTTTTTTATCTTGTATATCCATTTGACCTGTTGTTGTATTACGTGACAAAAGACAGATAAAGGAATTCTAAATATCCATCTACAAGACCATTCAATACGAAAAATTGATAGGTTTGTAAACTCATTCTACTAATTACATTATCTCATGAGATTTAAAAGTATATTTTCAAGTGCTGCATTAATATCTTGCTGGGCTTTTGGAGTCGCCAAGTTATATCAGAACCAAGAAATAATCATAGACAGTGCTACGCTTGGGTCACAGATCTTTGAAGATGACGAACTAATGCAACTCTTAAATGCTAAAGTGACGCTTAACAACTTTACAGATATTCGGCTCCCCCAAGGTATTTCTCTAAATAGTCGTTCTGTTCTAAAGATCAATGCTCCTCCAGGTCATGGAAAACCATATTCGTTGGTTATCAATGGTCAGGTAACAATAGGTAAAGATTCAAAATTTATATTTGATGGTAGCTCTTTAGAATATGAAAGTCAGTCGGCAGCATCCAGTAATTTTAAATTCGATATCAACACCGGTAGCAAAGGGGTGTTTATTTTCACTTACTGTACCATGACTATTAAGTTACCTAAACTTTCGGAGGGCCTAATTGATTCCGATTCGGTTGCTGCTATTCATATCGGAGGTACATTTGAGGCCCCTAATATAAACTCCCCATTATCCATATTAGGTACACTCGAGGTATTGACAAGTGAAACCACGGTAGATGGCTCTTTTGATGATAAGCTGTGGAGAGTAGATCTCGGTCCGGATCAAATTGTTGAAGATGGTGAGGGCTATCGGTACATTTTAACTGGTAATATACACTGTCAAGCTTATGTCAGTGTTTATGCAGATATTTTCAAAGCTACTAAAACAGTGTTTCACGCTTTAGGATACAGAGGTTATACAGTTGTTTCTCCAATGACCATTGATCTAAGCGAAGGTCCTGTATTCTCTGGTGGACTTTATCTCTACTATATCGTTCTGCCAGAAGGTCAGGATGGTTTAACATTTCTTAATTTCGCTGTTCACGAGGACAAAGGAATACCAGCTCCAACACTAGGGTTTATGTTTTTATACAGCGGCGATCAGACGGATGTAGTAGCTACAGCGAACCAGAATATTATTAATGTCATGAATCTCAATTCTAAAAAGTCGATATCTGTAATAGGTGACCACAACTATAATATCACTACTAAATACTCCGATGGCAAAAGTATACAACAGCAGGGATATTCTGGAGTACAGTCCTATCCCAATGAATTGATAGTCTACCTCTACGCCCCACCATCTGAAGAACCGGATTACACCACGACGATCGACAAGGGCAACGGCGAGTTCGAGACAGACCTTGTTTCGCACATCACCACCAAGGACTCCGACGGCAAGCCTACCACGATTGTGAC
>ERZ1036435.592-NODE-592-length-11975-cov-10.894883_pt1 | contig 11975 bp, 6 predicted proteins | sample MGYA00514223_ERZ1036435 | MGnify/ENA primary metagenome ERZ1036435 (study PRJEB33795, sample SAMN09464927) | human gut metagenome | host: Homo sapiens | place: USA: Stanford, California | collected 2016-08 | study: EMG produced TPA metagenomics assembly of the... | reverse complement strand
CCCCCCCCTTAAGTGGAAATCGGATACCGCCACGATACAGAACAATCAGCGCACAGGGGATGCTTCCTGCCTCCCTAAGAGCTACACACACACACAGACACAAACACAGATACACACAGACACACACTGCCACCGTAACTCGTCTATCGAGTCCCGATCGCCATCGCATACATTACAAATACCCGCAGAGAAGCACCCGCACCATCACACACTTTTGGCTTCCCCCCCTCCCCACACAGATACATATGCACACGCTCGCTCAGTTATCGCTTGTTAGACTACAGCCATCGGCTAAAGCCAATATTCCCGTCGTGGAACCCTGTTGTACCGATAGTACTACGATGATTTCTTAGCACAAGATTCGGGTCAGCGGGATTCGCCCTTTACCACCTCCTGTCACGGAACAGCCGAGCCCGTAAACATGGGGCATAGTATATAAACTGCTGTTCCATGGGCAACAAAGTGGTTCTTGCGTTTTTGTGTCTTGGGAGCGGCTAGCAACGGGCACGATAGCGCATGGAGATGTTGTTGAGAGACAGAAACGGGCGCAAGAGACGGAGCAGCGCCGGGGCCGGTAGTGGCGGTAGTGGCGGTAGTGGCGTTGGCGGTGTTGGTGGTGGCAGTGGCAGCGGAGCGGAGAACCGGGTGCGGAAGGTGCGTTTCAGCGAGACGGTGCAGTGCATGGCGGTGGACGGCGCGGGCGTAGTGCGGGCGCTCTCGGATGTAGTGCTGAGCGATTGCGTCAGCGTGGAGTATACGCTCTCTGGGCGGAGGAGCGGAGTGCGGCGGCGCTACGAGTACAACCGTGTGGTCACGTACGGGGACATAGAGGACTTTCTGCCCGGCGAGGCCGTCGATCAAGGCCTGCTCCAGCCGCCGCTCGGGGCAGTGCACGTCGAGGCAATACACCTCGGCTCGGTGCCGAAGACTGCAGTGGTGGTCGGGGAGAACGAAGTAGTAGATGTGCCACGCGATGCAATGGCAGGCATAGATATACTGCTCTCGGCGGATAGCAGCGCTGAGACTCTGTCGTTGCGACGGACACCGCGGAGCAGCAGCATACGTCTCACCGGCGCAGCTGCGGGACTCAAGCGCTCCGCATCGCTCTCGCCTCGGTCACTGTACAACAGTACCTTCATATTCAACTCCGACGACGATATAGACGCCGATGGCACTGACTCTGACACAGGCATAGACACCGAGGCGGAGACGGAGCGAAACGTGGACACGGACACAGACATCGATGACCCGACCGCCAAGAATCCGTATCCCGCCACAGAGGCCAGTCTGCAACCACTAGCCCACGACAGAAACGCGACGGCCGGACCGCCACCCGACGTCTTGAACTAGAGACTACCTCGCACCGATAATACATTTGCATATATATCTATATATATATATTTGTCATGACATCTGGCTATGTGCACACCAGGAACAATCACGCTGGAACACACAAACACACATAGACGCCAGAACACTTTAACGACCTGCATCTAATACAAACTAAACGTTCTTGCTGAATACACACGCACTACTACTGAGAGCAGCAGATTTTCCTCCTGCTTATATAAGTCGCCCACAGCACTATGTTTCCCTCTCAGCCCGTTGGGACTATTTGTTACCCGGCCCCCTTAATTTGTGGGACCAACCCGTTCCTTAGACTCGTCCGCAGTAGTCTGTGTACGGGGGTCTATGGTGATCTCATCACCGGATCCCGGTCCGCATCGAGCTGAGCACACCGCTAAGCTTCACAATGTTGTGTGATGGAAGCTGTGCACTCGGAGATCTATAACTTCTACTTGAGAACACATTAGCCGCTCAGCAGTCCTATAGTGATCTGAACTAGTGGCTCTACTTGAGTGGGTTCTTGCGTCGTGAGCAATTTTGTGCTGCGGTACACCGGTGTGATTCAGACAGGAAATACGGTGCTTTGAAGCGGGTAAGTTTGTAAGCGTTGGCGCCCAAACGACTAAAACATCAATAGAAGAGTCTGGCAGAAAAATGAGCGAGCACAAGGAGGATGATCAGTCTGTGGAGGAGGCGGTGATGAAGTATGTTGGGTCGCTCTCCGGTGGCGCGCGCGGTGATGACGGCGATGCAGTGCCAGAGACTGATGGTGGCGCTCTGTTAGAGTCGCATACTGGCAATGGTGGAAAGAGTAAGAAGAGTAAAAAGCGTAGAGGTTCGAAGGTTTCTAAGCGTGAGAGGAAACGTTCGCTGGAGGGAGGCCACTCAAAAAAGTTGAAGCTTTCTGAGGATATTAGCAACAACGTCCCCGACATAACATCTGCAGACGACGAGGGTTTCATAGTTGATCCTGACCTTGCCGATCTCGAAGACCCAAGCGTCATGATGGATCAGCCTGATCCCATAGTCCAGAAGGCTCTATTGGCGTCTAGGGATGTGGATAAGACCACTGACCTCAGCCAGTACAACAGTGATGGTCAGTCTTCTAGCGATGAAGCGAAAGCCATGAAAGATCTAGAGAGCTATGTGGAAGGTCAACAGCATGATCTCGCTGTTGATGGGGGTGCAGATACCGAACAGCCCCAAGATAAACTGAACTATGAACCAAATGACCAAACGCTGGATATTGGTCTCGGCGATGGCTCAAGATCTTACGATGATGAATTGTCAAATCCCCTGTCAAAACCTCTAGAAGGTAAGAACTACCAGGAGGTTCTACCTAAAGTGATTAACACAAAACAACGTAATGATACCACATTCGGAAACAAGATTACCCTAGGCGGTACTGAATATGATGTTGATGTTCCTGAAAGTGTAAGAGTTCGGCAATTGTTGAAGGAAGCCGTGATAAACGCTTCGAAACTGGTTGACAAGGAAACAGCCGATTCGGTAAGAGCTGCGTCGAAGAAAGGTGCAGGAGGTTCGGTACAACCTGATGGTAGGATTATAAGTAGTAAAGCGTTTTCAAAGGAGGAAGATGAAGCCCTAGAGAAATTTGTTAACGAGTATCAAATCATTGAAGGCGTGACGAGAAGGCAAGTTTGTGAAAGAATTTGGAATTCGGATAGACCAAGGGACAATTTTTGGCATAGCATATACCAAGTATTACCATATCGTACCAGCGCTTCGATATATAAGCATATGAGAAGAAAGTATCATATCTTCGAACAACGTGGTAAATGGAACAAAGAGGAAGATGAGATATTAGAGAAACTGTGTAAAGACAAAGAGGGTCAATGGGTAGAAATTGGTAAAGTTCTTGGCAGAATGCCTGAAGACTGCAGAGATAGGTGGAGGAATTATGTGAAGTGTGGTGGCAACAGATCTGCAAATAGATGGACTGCTGAGGAAGAAGAGATGTTAAAACGTGTTGTCAATGAAATGATGGAAGAAGCCAATGGTCAATATAGAGGAATGGATGAAGGTGGAAATAATATTGGTGAACTCGGTTCGGGCGATCAAACTAACCTAGGCATAGATGACTCAAATAGCATGATTTCTGATAAAAAAGAAAATAACTTAAGCTTCAAGGATGTTATAAATTGGACTATCGTAAGTGAAAGGATGCAAGGTAAAAGATCACGTATTCAATGTAGGTACAAATGGAACAAGATGCTCAAGCGTGAAGCCTCTGATAGACTAGATTCTAGGGATGAAGAAGATATGAAATGGCTTTTTAGAAGAATTATACAACTAGAAATCACTGATGAAAAATCGCTTGACTGGCAAGAATTAGCCGAATCGAATCCAAGTTCAGAAATGACTCCTTTGGAAGCTGAAGTATGTTACGACAAGCTAAAAAGGTTAGTTAAAGAGATAAAAAACAAGAATCCAACCGAGGTAGCTACTAAAGTCTTAGCACATTTCGAATACCAAGCCTCTGACGATATAGAAACAAATAAACAATTGCACACACATACAGCAAAATTCATTAGGGTGCATCCAAGTACGACACTAACCAGTCATGCAGTGGAAGTTCTGCAGAATAGACGCTAAAATAATGATATAGCATTCATGGACATTGCATTTTTATACTTATTAGTATATTCATTTTTGTAGATAAGAGCTAAATTAGCACTTAGTTGTAAATTTATAAATCTTCTGAACTTTATTTAGCTTTACTATCGTCGTGGTAGTAATCTATAAGTATATTTGATACGTTAGGGGAACAAGGGAAAAAATAGAATGATATTGAAAGAGGAAACGAAAATATAGTGAATATTAGCTGGTATGTATGTTGCCCCCATGGTATTCGTCTTGGGAGTTAGATTTAAGCGTGTATCTCTTGTTTCTTCTTTGTGGTCTCTAACTTGTCAAATTCACGTTTTGTTTGCAACAATACATCAAAAATGAAGCAATGGCCGCCGTTCAACCACAAAGTTAATTTCACACCTTCACAAAATGCCACAAATCTGTCGATTACAAGCTTTTCACCAGCTTTGTTCGCATCATAATTAGACCTTACTTGCAATTCAATATACTTCTCAAGTTGGAAAACAAGCTCATCAGGGTCGTTTTCGAAGTCCACGTAACTCTTGTGCAACTGCGTTTGCAAGTACTGTAAGAACACATCAAGCTCAGCATAGTACTTCTCAATGTAGTTTGAGTCGTCCGGCAGTTGCCGGTACTCATGCATCGGTATGTTGCTCTTCTTGGTCACAACAGCACCAGCATAGTTAAGCTCCTCACCGAAATGACCGGCCGGTGGTATAATTATCTTGCTTGAGACCTCTTTTGAATATGCTCTGCAACTAGGTCTGGCAATAACCAGTGGTCTGTAAGATATTTTTGCCAACGCTCTACGCATCAGTGGCCAGTACATGTCTTTCTTTGGTTTCTGTAAATGTGTTTGGAGTATTGCTATTAACTCTGGTTTATGCGCACGTAGGCACTCTGTTTATATACTTTGAATAGCGAAATATATACTGTGGGTTGGTTACCCCAGAGCCATTGCACAATAGGCAATACCCATCTTACAGTTTCGTGTTTGACATCTTGTTCATTGGGGCCTCATCATTGAACAATGGCATTCTTTTCAGGGTGCAGCTTCTGATTTGCACCATTGTTTCTTATCTTGCAGTCAACTCAAATTAATGTCTAAGATGATCTTTGTTTTAGGGAAAAGTGCTGATGATAACCAAATTCAGTTTGGAAGTGGTCAGTTAGGGGAACCCTAATATAGTTTGTGTTAGTTGGCGATGCCAATTGCCACTTAGATGCTTGAGTCTTATTACTAGTTGATAAACGTTGATATAAGACTTTATATACTCAGATGTTGAGGAGAAATTTGAAGCGATTTCCTGTAGGGGTTAAGAGTATCGCAACCATGTCTATTCCAACTACACAAAAGGTTGTCTTGATTGATGGTAAGAGTGACGACTATGATGTTATTAAGTATCAGGATTTTGCAGTGCCCTCGATTGGCAGCACCGATGTCCTTGTGAAGAATAAGTACGCCGGTGTCAACTTCATAGAAGCATATTTCCGTAAGGGATACTACCCTTGTGAGCTGCCATATGTTCTTGGTAGAGAGGCCAGTGGTGAAGTGGTTCAGGTTGGCTCAGAAGTGAAGGACTTCAAAATTGGTGATAAAGTTGCATACCTGGGTGGATCAACGTTTGCGCAATACACAAAGAAGAGTACTGAGAATCATATAATGAACCTCGGACAATCTTGTCCTGACGAGGACTTAAAACTCTATGGATCATCCCTAGTGCAATGTTTGACGGCTATCTCTTTCATTGATGAAGCATATAAGGTCATGGAAGGTGACTATATCTTGGTCTATGCAGCATCAGGTGGTGTTGGATCCATCTTGTGTCAATTGATTTCTCAAAGGAAAGCGCATGTCATCGCTGTGGCTTCCTCAGCTGAGAAATTAGCAATGGCAAAAGAAAATGGCGCTGAGTTTTTAATTAACTATGCAGAGGATGACATCTTGGAGAAAGTCATGCAATATACAAATGGGAAAGGTGTTCATGCTGCGTTTGATTCCATTGGTAAAGACACCTTTGAAACTGATCTTGCTGCACTGCGCAGAAAGGGTACTTTAGTATCATTCGGTAACGCCTCAGGTATGGTGCCACCATTTGCAATCAACAAATTATCTCCTAAAAACTTGAAGCTTCTAAGGCCCCAGGTATACGGTTACTTGGGCACTAGAAGTGAGTGGGACCACTATTGCTCTATATTCAAACACTTTGTTCAGTCTAAGAGCTTGAAAGTTGACATTAGTGGCATTTACCCGTTATCTGAGTACGCAGAGGTTGCTAAATTGCTTGAAAGGAGACAAACTACTGGAAAAGTAACTCTTGAAATTCCTCAATAAACTAAAATCATGGGAATGGGAATCGGGATTTTTACATGGGGGAGGTCTATGTTCTAGGATATTTTATAGACTGATAAATACTCTAAATTTAATTTACGGATTGTTTTTATGCACTTATCTCCCTACACTTTATATGGCATAAGTACTAATACTTGGGACACTTGCCAGTTATATCAATAATTGAGCCTTATTTGCATCGTTCTCGGTGATTTATGTGATGATACTAATGTTTCTCGTTGGCGTTTAAATTTGATCAGATAGCTAGTGTACATAACTATTGAGTATATTTTATGTGAAATTTCACTTTCAATCAGTTAATGGTATAAAAGCAATATAAATTTAATATATACCTGGTTTTTTTCAATCTAGCTCTTCACTTGTTTCTATTGAGTTGTTTTTGTGAACCAGAATAATATATAATCATTTTTGTAACTTTGTGAACCAAATATTCAAAAAATGGCTAAATTAAAACACTGGTATAAATATCTCCCCAACTTTTAATTGATGTTAAACTTGGAATTATTTCTAAAAGAGTTCTCCTGTTGTTTTTTTATTCTTAATTATTTTTTACCATTCTGATTAGTTTTATTTATTATATCTATGTTTTCTAATTAGTTAATACTTAAAGGAAGACAAACAGATCAAGTTTAATAAAATATCCAAGAATTATTGAATTTAATCCAGTGTTCTCATATTGATTGATTTTATTTTTTGTCTATTTTATTATACCGATTTAATAATTATTAATTTTTTTTTGATATATTAATCTTTTCATTTTACTTTATTTTTTTTTTACTCACTGATATGTTTTCATTTTCCTCTAAGTCAAAGATTGACAGATTTACTGAACAACCTGTGTCGTTTAAGGAAAAGTTCTTATCTAAGAAGGCAAGGTTCAAGGAATTTGTAAAGACAAAGGTCTTTAATAGGACTCCTTCCCCACCTCTCATTGAATTCTCTGAGGAGTATTTATTCGACTGTTATGCACCTTTTGATTTGGAGGCACAGATTAAAAGGGATCCTGCTCTAACTATTCTATCCAGAAAAGTGAAGAATAAGTGCTACTCTATAAGAGATTATAAGAGAAAGGTTTTTAATGGTTCAGCTAGAACATTCCTTAAGGATAAAGCTAGCTTGTGGGCAGGGTGGTCTACAGATTCTGAAATTCCTGTTTCCAATAAATATACTGCAGCTTATCCTAGCCCTGTTAACTCTTCCGATGACACCCTACCAGTATTAGCCCCTATTGACGCCTTTTCTATTCTTGCCGCTACTGAAACTGCTGAGACTGATTACCAATACTTGGCTAATGATTGTTATGTTCACTCAAATAGAGGAGTGGAAAATGCTGCTGCTATCTCTGTCAATGCAAAATGTTCTGAGGTTGATTTACGCAATTTCACTGATAGCCAAGATGAGAGATTTGTTCCGATGCAAGAAGCTTTTGAAAAGAGTGTGTCAATGGAAGAACAATTCTTTGCAGATATTTCTACTGATAATATAGGGTTAAAACCTGCTGAAACTATTAATGCTACTGATATAGGCAGCTTTTTCAAAGATGCCTCCAATATTGATACTTGGAAGTCGACTGTTTTGAAACCTATCACTAATGTAGTCAATAATAATAATAATAATAATAATGTTATAAAGAATGTTACATTTAAGGATTCCAATCACGATTTAACATTTAAATCAGACGATCATATCGTTGTTGCGACCCATGAAGACTCATTAGGTGCTATATCCATTGATGTTATCGCCGCTACCAATTCTATTGATCCTGGAGTTGTTGTGAACCATACTTACTCCGATGACGATAGCATTGACTATCTCACCAGTTTGAGAAGGACACATGAGGAAAATCATGATACGACTGATAATAACTCAGCATTTGTAATTGAAGGTTTCCAGGAGTCTAAGACGAAAATTCATGAAATTGATGAAACACCAGCTGATGCTACTGCTGAAGAAGATAGTTATGATCGTAGGACCAATAATGAATTGGTAGGTAATTCAGGTAGCTTACGTAAATTTGGAAACTTGCATACAGACGCTGACGATACTACTTCCTTTTTGGATAGTACAATTTCTGATATTGCCGCTGATGAGGATGTTTTCTCTTTTGAAGAAGTGGAAGATCAGGAGGAGGAATCGACCAAGAGTGATAGTAATGGAGTAAGAACTCACATGCTTAATTCACTGCCAGCAATCTCAGAAGATGACGCTGAAGGACTAAAAGCTTCAAGCGACACTTCCGAAGTCACTGAGACATGCCCTACCACGCAATTCAGCTGTAATATCTTGAATAATAAAGATCCACAAAACAGATCAACTGATCTAAGTCATTCAATCATAATAGCCAACGATAGCCAATATCTATCGCCATGTCGCTCTCAAAATTCTCTAGTTATCGATATTCTTGAAGAGGATTCCTGCGCAGAGGAGACCTCATTTAAGTACTCCGACAAAGGTCAAGAAACAGGTGATAATTGTTCAGCTAATAGTTGTATCAGAGTGAATGATAATAAATTAAATCTTGAAGAGTCTGAGAACTCAATTTTAATAATTCAAGAAGAATGTCAGTTTACTCATGTAACAAAAGCTAGCCAATCTATTTCAAGTCACAATGTGGAGAATTCCTTGAAAAGACAAGGATCTGATATTGAGAAATCTGATTCTACTGATGGAGAAACTAACATTAAGAATCCTCTATTGAAGAGGCAAAGGGTATCTTCTGAAGAAACCGTTTTGGATGAAGGTTATTATTCAGTTCAGGCGCCGAACTCGAATGAAATCTTCTCCAAAAAGATTTCAGAAGAAGTGACCATTGTCGATAATTTAGAGAAGAAAAAAACTGGTGGTAGCTCTTACCGTAAGACTAATGAAAATCACTTGAATGAGGATGTTTGTAACTATTCTGAAGACTTATTAGGTGAACAAGTTGTAGAAACTTCTTGTGAAGAATTCAAAAATTTGAAAAGCAGCTTTTCAGATGTTGATAATAATGAGTCGTGTAGTGGTGTCAAAGATCATTGCTCTCAAGGATCTGTTGATGTTGGTTCTAAATCTGTGCTTCAATGTGGTGCCACCATTGAAGAATCAATAATATCAACGAATGCCTTGAAAAACGAATCTGTTCGTGATTTACCTTCTAATTTCGAGGTAAAGAATGTTTCTGATCTCTCAAATTTGGACAGTAATACTAATAGTCTAGAAAACTCTTTTAAAGATCAATGTAAATTTGGGATTGACATAGTTAAATCATTCATTAAGTCTTCTAAGGTTAATGAGTCCAATACGGAAATAGATGAATCTGTTGAGAACCTTCTCGATATTGAGGAACAATCGGACTATGAGTATTTTTTGGTCCCAACATTTAGAGGTGAACTTAAAAATAAGATCAGTCTGTCTAGTTTTATTAGCTCTGAAAAAGAGAATAGCATTCGAGTGAATTCAAAGATATTTAATAAGACATTTCAATGTGTTAAAAGGCCCATATCGTTCAGAAATAAAACATTTTATGAAAATGAGCTAGAAGCAGGTCCAGATTATGATGAACTGCCTGAATTTTCAGATTTTGGATCAGATATCGAGTCGGGAAGCATATCTATGCCATCAAAAGGTAGTATAAGATTTGACAATAAATCTTACGTTTGTGTTTTTGACAAGAACAAGGCGGTTGATAGTAGTAATAGTAAGAACGAAGTTAGTACTATCTCAAGTTCGACAGGGACATCTGATTGCTCCTTGTCACTGAATAATTGTTCCGGCAGATTATTCAATCCAGAAAAAAGGTCGATATTGAAGAAGAAGATCAGCGATAAAATATTTCAAGAAGCTAATCGTATGGTCTCTTGTGATAATATAGGTATCGATTCTTTTTTGAAAATGTTGGATAAAGGTGAAGATGAAAGGGCATCTGATATGGATTCTATCTCTACCAAGAAGCACATGCAACTTAGAAATTACTTTGACAATTTTGTGAATAAGAATGAGGACATGAATTCAAGCATTTACGAACAATTTGAAAGGTGCATTGAGGCTACAGCAGATAATATCGGACGGCCAATCTATGACTATGACTGTCTTAATGGCAAAGAGAGGGAACTAATTGACGAAATGATTTGATATTTTATTCTAATACTGCTACAGCTTTAAATCATAATTTGTCAATTTCATATTCCTCGTTATTTCAGATATTAATTGATTTTCTGTATCTATTATTTTTTGAGGTGATCTACACTATTTACATCCGATGGTTGTTAGTTTGAACAGCGATTAAAACTAAATCCAGTGTCGCATAGGACATGCTGTTTAATTAGGTTACCTACATCCTTGAGGTACATATCTAACTACTGGCTTGTTCTCTACGAGAAATTTTATTATGGTTGTATCACATTAGTGTCAACTATCTGTTTGGTATCTTTAATGGCAACTTCAACCCTTAATCCCCTACATTTTAGAACTTTAACGGCTCTTAAGTTCTGAATCTAATTTCAGTAGATGCCATTTTTGATTTTTTTTCCTGGTTTTATTATGATGTTTAATCGAAAGTCATAGTCCTTGTTTTATCTAGACACTAGAAACCATTTGCTTAGCACTTTTAAAACTGAACGTATTTTCCAATCACAGTTAGCATTCTTTCGTTGTTTAATTTTTAATCCGGTCATTTCATCCGGTATACTAAAGCCAATACTGCTAATGATGATTTTATTCTAAGTCCCTTCTCCGTCTAAGAGTTTTTTTTTCACGATCCCAGATGAATATTAGTAACCGTTAGTTATCAGTACGACTCCTATAGTTTTGCATTTGAAGGCAATTGCTTTTCGTTTCCATTTCCCCTTTATTAGTGTTTAGCAATTGAAAGCGCTTTACCTTAGCTAAACTGTTTGGTATCGTGAATGTGTTTAGAATAGCGGCCAAATGTGATTAATATATTCAAATTAGCCGTCTTGGTAGATCATGTTATAAGATGAAAAACAAACGATATGCGGAACTACAAAATGTCCATGTATTAGAACATAGCTCCCTTCATGTTTTATGTCGGATCGAAAATTTCCCCATTGGATTTGACGGCATGGACACTATTACCATTAGTTTCTCATATATTGCTTAGACGGCATATTTAGATGTTTTAACTTCGCTAAAGATGAACAATAATTAGGAAGCAGACAAGCATTTCGGACAGCTTTTGGAGTACCGCATATTTTATGGCTTGTCAATACGTCACAGTAATAATAAATTTACTCTCCTTCTCTAATAATACTTGTTTTAGCTGCATTAGTCATTAGTTCAGATAATTTCATGTTCCCATAAAACTCTACTTGGTTCTTATTATTGAACTTAGTTATTAGAACAGTATTTTACAAATTCAAATGGTATTAGATGAATAATACACAATTTACCTACAGTATCTTTATTTTCGTCAAATTAGAAGTCATTTGCATGTAAGTTGGCATAACTGGACTACAATATAGTATTGCTACGGTATTACTAAGTATTATCACCTTTCTGATAGGAGTTTTCTTCCATTGTTATAGTTAAGTTTGAGCTAGACATTTAAGATCTCGAAAGCAAGGAAGCTCAGAGTATGACTATTTATAGCCTAGGTTAAGGCAGCCAACAGGAAAAAAATTAAAAAAAAAAAATAAAAAAAATAATAAAAAATGAAGTAAAATCA
>ERZ1036435.590-NODE-590-length-12038-cov-5.000668_pt1 | contig 12038 bp, 10 predicted proteins | sample MGYA00514223_ERZ1036435 | MGnify/ENA primary metagenome ERZ1036435 (study PRJEB33795, sample SAMN09464927) | human gut metagenome | host: Homo sapiens | place: USA: Stanford, California | collected 2016-08 | study: EMG produced TPA metagenomics assembly of the... | reverse complement strand
GATTATTATATTCAAAAGAAAGTGTAGTTAAAAGTAAATAATAAAAATAAAGTAACCAAAAAGATTTTTCATATTACAAAATTAACTCCAAATATTTCTAAATTGTTACAAAATGTATTTTGTATTACAAAATTTAAAATCTATTGCTAATAAAATTTAGAATGATTATAATTAAAGAGAAGTAATTATTAAATTAACAATTAAAACGATTTCGATAAAATAAGGAGAATATATAATGAAAAAACAAGGGGTAAAGTTAACGAGTAAAGTTTTAACAGGATTAGTATTATTAACAGGTATAACATCACTACCAACAAATGCAGTTGAAGTTAAAACTGCAGCTGTTGATGTAAATAAAGCTAGCGTAAAAGCAAAAGTATATGAATTAAATGGTCATTATTATGCAAAACTAGTAGCAGATAAAGAAGTAGCAAATGTTATTGCTCGTATTACAACTGAAACTAAATCAGAGTTTGTATTGAAAAAAGACCTTATTAAAGCTGGAGAAGAAGTTGTTGTTGAGTTAGATATGACAGCAAAAGCTCCAACAAGAAAATTACCTAATACAGAGGTTAAAAGAGAAGGATTTACTGCAGTTAACAAAGTAGGAACACATACTTTTAATATTAATGTTCGTTATGAAATTGCAACTGATGAAGTAAAAGCAAAACAAAAAGAAACTTCTAAACCAGTGAATGAACCTAAAAAAGAAGATACGCCAGCAGCTTCAGCAACTAGTGATCAATCAAAAGGAACTGAAACTAAATTAGAACAACCGACAGAAACAGCTCCTGCGGAAAATACAAAAAAAACTGCAGAAAATGCAAAACCAGTTGAAGCTCCAAAAGTAGCTGAGACAACAGTTGCTAGACCAAATACTTCAGATAATGAAACACCATCTGACAAACCAGCTGGCTTAGCTAAAAAACCAACACCAACAGTTGCTGGAACTGGCAGAAGTGCAGCAGCAACGCCAACCAAAGAAAAGACTAAAGCTGCGGAAACTAAAGCACAGGCAGTTAAAGAAGAAAAAGCAGTTACAGCTACAAAAACAGAAGCTGAAAAATCGAAACAACAAACTCCAGCAGCAGGAAGTAGAGAAGAGCAAATAAGAAAAGCATTCTTAGCAAAAGTTGCTAAATTAAGAAATATTAATGGATTATCAGCGTTATCAGAAAATGCAGCATTAAATTCTTCTTCTAAATTTAGAAGTTCAGATGTACCAACACGTGCAATTGATGCAAATATTCACGGACCAAATGGAACAATACAATATGAAAAAGATGCGGCAAAAGCAGCAGGGTATGCAAATTATATTTTAGCTAACATTTCTATAACTGGAGATACAGGAACACCGGAAGAAGTTGCACAAAGATTATTTGATATTCTATTCAAAGAAATTGGGAATGTAGTAACTAAATATCCATACGGACACAGAAATACATTATTAGATGCAACTGCTAAAGATGTAGGTGCAGGAGTAACTATAAAAAATGGTCAAGTATATCTTGTACAGCACCAAAGCTCTAATGCAGCATTCAATGGAAGTACTCCAAAAGCAGGTAAATATTTAGATGGATCAAATACTATTTATAGAAATGGTCGACCAGTATAAGATAATAAATTAAGAATATTAAGCTAATTAACATCAAGATTATAGAAAATCTAATTAGATTTTCAAATCTAGATGTTAGTTAGCTTTTTTTATATTACAATTTAAAGACGTTGTTGGCATCAATATCTACAATTGTAACTAATTATACCCTATGAAAACTTATTCTAATGCTAATGTAATTAAATAAAAAGTTGTAACAAAACTGTAAAAAAAATCAGAATATATTACAAATCAGAAATTCTATTGATTAAAATACGTAAATCAGATATAATTGACACAACAATAAATTTTAGGAGAAATTTAATGAGTAAAACGAAATTGACTAGAAGAATATTAACAGGGTTAGTGTTATTAGTTGGGGCATCTGGAGCAGTTACAGTTGCCAATGAAGTTAATAATGCAGCCGTAAATGTTAATAAAAAAGATGTAAAAGCTAGTGTTTATGAAAAAAATGGACACTACTATGTGAAACTTACAACAGCTAAAAATGTTACTAATGTAGTTGCACGAGTAACTACAGAAGATAGAAAAGAATATGTAGTTAAAAAAGAAGCTATTAAAGCAGGAGAAGTAGTAGAGTATGAAATCGACATAAATGCAGATGTACCTACTAGAAAATTACCACATACTGCAGTTAAAAGAGAAACTGTTAAATCTGTTGTAACTTTAGGGGATCACACTTTCAACGCTGTAGTAAGTTATGATGTAGAAGTTGCTGATTCTCAAGAACAAGCAACCAAACCAGTAGATAAAAATACTGAAAAGAAAACAACTTTAGATCAACTTGCTGAGAAGAGAGAAGTAACTGCTGAACAAAAAGCTAATGAAGAAGCCGAAGCTAAGAAAGCAGCAGAAACAAAAGCAACTGCAGATGCGAAAGCAAAAGAAGCCGAAGCTAAGAAAGTAGCAGGAACAAAGGCAGCTGCGGATGCAAAAGCAAAAGAAGCCGAAGCTAAGAATGCAGCAGAAACAAAAGCAGCTACGGATGCGAAATTAAAACAAGAAGCAGATGCTAAAGCGAAAGCGACAAAAGAAGCCGAAGCTAAGAAAGCTGCAGAACTAAAAGCAAAACAAGAAGCAGAAGCAAAAGCAGTAGCTGACGCAAAATTAAAAGAAGAAGCAGATGCGAAAGCAAAAGAAGCCGAAGCTAAGAAAGCTGCAGAGCTAAAAGCAAAACAAGAAGCAGAGGCGAAAGCAAAAGCAGCGAAAGAAGCCGAAGCAAAACAAACAACTACAATAGCTGGTGGATTACCAGAAGTAACTGCTGCAGAATTAGCAGATCCTGCGATGAATGGATTAACTCCTCATACTAAAAAGATGAAAGTAGCTTTAGCGAAGAAATTCGGAATAACAAGTTTCTCACTATTTAGAGCAGGTGACGATGATGGTACTGGTCATGGACATAACTCAGGTATGGCTGTAGACTTCATGGTGCCTGTAAACTCAGCACAAGGTGACCAACTTGCAGAGTACTTAACTAAGCACATGGATGAACTTGGAGTTTATTACATTATCTGGAAACAAAGATTCTATATGCCACAACAAAACATTTATGGACCAGCAAATACATGGAACATAATGCCTAACCGTGGTGGAGTAACTGCTAACCACTATGACCACGTTCACGTGAGTTTCAAAAAATAATAAATAAAATTATAGACAATTAACAGATGAAAATTACTATCTGTTAGTTGTCTATTTTTACATTAAAAAACTAAATAATGCTTTTAAATTATAGTGTGAAGTAGTATAATTATAGATAAGTAGTAGTATAGGAGGTAAATATGTCAGAAAAGAAAATGAACATGATTGTGTGTGGAGGTTGAAACTCGAAAATAGGGCCGGGAGCCTTATCAGATATATTAAAAGACCTTCCAAAAAAAGAAGATAAAAATTTAATAGTTGGGTATGAATCTTCGGATGATGCAGCAGTTTATAAAATTTCCGAAGATAAGGCGATTATTCAAACATTAGATTTCTTTACAACAATGATAAATGATCCATATCTATATGGACAAATTGCAGCGACTAATGCGCTTAGTGACGTCTACGCTATGGGTGGAGAAGTTATCTCAGCATTAAACATAGTAGCTTTCCCAGAGAATATGGATTTAGAAATTTTACATCAAATACTAAAAGGTGGAGCAGAAAAAGTTCATGAAGCAGGAGGGGTTCTTGCAGGAGGACACTCTATTCACGATGCTACACCAAAATACGGATTATCAGTAACAGGAATAGTTCATCCTGATAAAATATTACAAAATAACAATTGTAAAGTAGGAGATTTATTAATCGTAACAAAACCATTAGGAGTGAGTATTATTAATACAGCTCACATGGTAAAAGAATGTTCAGAAGAAGCATTTGCTCAAAGCGTTAAACAAATGACAACACTTAATAAATATTCTGCTCAAATGATGAAAGATTTTAATGTTAATAGTTGTACAGATATTACAGGATTCGGTTTTTTAGGACATCTTGTAGAAATGTTGGATGGTAAATATTCAGCAGAAGTATATTCGAAAGATATTCCATATATCGAAGAAGCGTATAAATGTGCAAATGAATTTGTTATTACCGCAGGTGGTCAACTTAACAGAACATTCGTTGAGCCAAATGTAGAATATCAGATTAAAGACTTTGCATTAGAAGAAATAATGTATGATCCACAAACATCTGGAGGACTTTTAATAAGTTTGCCAGAAAGTGAAGCGTACGAACTATTAGAAAAACTAAACACTCTTGAAATTAAGAGTGCTATAGTAGGTAAAGTTATAGAAAAACAAGAAAAAGCAGTTATTATTAAATAACTAAGAAGACAATAGGAGAATATAAGTATGAAAAAAGAAATTTTAGATGCACAAGGCTTAGCTTGCCCAATGCCAGTTATTCAAACAAAAAAATTATTACTAGAAAATGATGTAGTAGAAACAATCGTAGACAATGTTATAGCTACTCAAAACTTAGAAAAAATGGCTACACAATTAGGCTTTAATTTCTCAGTGAAAGAAGAAGCAAAAGATAAATATATCGTTACTATTTTTAAGGGAGATGCGAGCGAAGGTGTAGTAGTGGATACATTGTGTGATAAATGCGTTGTTCCTGTAACTCAAGCTACACGTGCACTAGAAGAAGATACGAAAGTAACTTTATTAGTAAAAACTGAAGATAGTGTAGAAAGTCTTAGAAAATTTGCTGATAAAAATAGTTATGAATTCAAAGTTTCTGATATTGAAGGTGGCTTCAAAGTTGAAATTACAAGAGAAGAAGCACCGCAATTAGAAACTTTACCAGTAGTTAAAGATGACAGTTATATCGTTGTGATTAACAAAGGTCAAATGGGACATGGTAGTGAAGAACTAGGTAAAAGATTAATTAAAGCATATCTTTATGCTTTAGGTGAACAAGAAGTTCTTCCTAAAAAAATTATTTTCTACAATAACGGTGGAATTTTAGTAGATAAAACTCGAAGCCACGTACTAGAAGAGCTAAAAACACTAGAAGAAGGTGGAGTAGAGATAGTTTGCTGTGGAGCATGTATCGACTACCACAATATTGATTTAGCGGTTGGAAATCCAACAAACATGTACTTCATCGTAGAAGACATGAGAAAAGCTAATAAAGTAATTCAACCGTAGGAGGAAGCATGGTAGAAGAAGGATTAGTAGTTTTTAATAGTACACACGATTCAATAAAGGCGGATAACATTTGTCTAGAAAGAGAAATGGGAGCATCACTTATTCCTACACATCCATCTATAGGTGTAGGTTGTGGATTTATGCTAAAAACAGCTTGGGATAATTTCGATAATGTTGTAAGAATGTTAGAGGATGAAAAAATCGAATATCGTGGTTTGTATTATTCTAGAAAAGCTGGAATCAAAAGGATAATAACAGAATTAAAAGATTATAAATTAAAATAAAATTTTGGATAGAGGTTATTATAGAGAAAGTTTAAAATCTATTTTGTAAAGTTCTCTCTCATAATCTCTATTCTTAATATAATGTGTAAAGGTGAATTGTATGAACAACAATGTAATTATTGGTACTGCAGGGCATATAGATCACGGGAAGACGACCCTGATAAAAGCTCTAAGTGGTATTGAAACAGATACTACTCAAGAAGAAAAAGATAGAGGAATGTCAATAAATCTTGGATTTGCTTATTTTGATCTACCAAGTGGAAAAAGATGCGGTGTAGTTGATGTTCCCGGACATGAAAAATTTATTAAAAATATGCTAGCTGGAGTTAGTGGAATAAACTTAGTATTATTACTAGTTGACTCAAGAGAAGGTATAATGCCTCAAACGAAGGAGCATATTGATATCTTAACGTTACTAGGAATTGAAAACTACATTATCGTAATGACAAAAATAGATTTAGTTGAAGAAGAATATCGAGAACTTGTTAAAGAAGATATTCGGGAATTCATCGCTGGAACAGTTCTGGAGAATTCTCCAATTATAGAAGTAGACTCAATTAGTAAAAAAGGTTTAGACAATCTGTTAGAAACAATTGATAAGAAAACAGAAGATATCGAAGCGAAAAATATCGAGAAAAATGCTAGACTTAATATCGACCGTTCATTCCAAGTAAAAGGATTCGGAACAGTTGTTACAGGAACTCTTACGGAAGGTATAGTAAATGTAGGTGATGAGCTAGTTATTTATCCAAAAGGAATAAAAACAAAAGTAAGAAATATACAAGTTCATGCAAAAGATGTAGAAAAAGCCTATGCAGGTCAAAGAACAGCGATAAACTTAGCAAATATCAAGTTTGATGATGTAAAACGTGGAGATACTTTAGCAACAGCCGATTCATTAATAAAGACTTATATGCTAGATAGTGAGATTAAATTAATCAATGATGAGAGAGCTAATCTTGAACTATGGGATAGAGTGCGTGTATATATAGGTACTGAAGAAGTCATGGCAAGGGTTGTACCACTTGGAACAGACTTATTAAAAGCAGGAGAGAGTAGTTTTGCTCAACTTAGATTAGAAGATGAAATAGCGGTTAAAAACTATGATAAATTCATCATTCGTACTTATTCACCAATGATTACAATAGGTGGAGGGGTAATTCTTGATGCTAGTCCAAAAAAACATAGTAGATTTAATGAAGAAATTCTTGAAAAACTCAAAGTACAGCTTGAAGGGAATACATCAGATTTAATAGCTAACTATATACTATCACATAATAACTATTTAGTTTCTAAAGATAGTATCGTAAAAGATTTACAACTTCCAGAAGAAGAGATAGTGGAATCAATAGTACAACTAATAGAAACTGCTACAGTTTATGAGACTAAGTTAGGATATATTCATAAGAAAAAATATGAAGAAGTATTAGAAAAACTGAAAAAATTATTAGTAGAGTATCATAATAGATTTAAATTGAAAGTTGGTATTCCTAAAATTGAGGTGCTTTCTAAGTTTAAACTTTCTCAAAAAGAAACATTAGAGCTACTTGATCTATTTATAGCAAACAACGAAATTCGACTAGAAGGTAACTTAGTAGCTGAAAAAGATTTTGTAGTTAATTATGATAAGAAACAATTAGCTGAAAAAGAAAGAATAGAGAAGGCTTTACTAGAAGGTGGATTTACACCACCGACTATTAAAGATTTAACAAACGGAGAAAAAATGAAAGTTGAGATATTAGAATCTCTAATCGACAATACAATAGTTAGATTAGATGCTGATTTAGTATTACATGCTAATGTATTAAAAGAAGCTATTCAAAAAGTAGAAGATCACTTTAGTGCGAATGAACAAATGGGATTAGCTGAATTTAGAGATATGACAGGTTCTAGTAGAAAATATTCTATGGCTATTTTAGAATACATCGATAAGCTAGGAATTACTCGACGTGTAGAAAATTATCGAGTATTAGCGAAAAAATAAATAAAGAAGGGAGCTAAGTCATCGTACAAAATTGACTTAGATAAGGTAAGGGATATGAGTTATTATTTCGACTATGGAGCAACATCATTAAAAAAACCAAAAGAAGTAGCGGACAAAGTCTATGAAGTACTATCATCTGCAAAATACGCTAATGCTTCAAGAGGTAGTTATTATGAAGCGAATAACGCTTTTCGTGAAGTGTTTGAAGCAAGAAATGATATTGCAAAATTCTTCGGTTTGAAAGATGAAGATAGAGTAGTATTTACGAGTAATTCTACAGAAAGTCTAAATATAGCAATATTAGGATTATTAGAAAAAGAAGATCACGTAATTACGACTTCAATGGAACATAATTCAGTATTAAGACCAGTTTATTTAGCTCATGAAACAATAGGATGTGACTATACGATTGTTAGAGCTGGAAAAACAGGATTAATCGACTATGAGGAGTTAGAAAAAGCTATCAAACCTAATACAAAAATGATTGCTATCACACATGGTTCAAATGTTACAGGAAATATAGTAGACTTGGAAAAAGTTGCTGCTATCTGTAAAAAACATAATATTATTTCAGTTGTGGATGCATCGCAAACTGCTGGAGTAGTACCTATCAATATAGATGAACTAGGAATAGATGTCCTATGTTTTACAGGGCATAAAAGTTTATACGGCCCACAAGGTATTGGTGGGCTATGTGTAAGACTTAAAGAACCTGAAATTAAGAGATTTAAAGTCGGTGGAAGTGGAGTTAGAACTTTCGATGAGAAACATCCAGGAGAATATCCGCTGCGCTTAGAAGCCGGTACGCTCAACACTGCAGGAATTTTAGGATTACATGAGGGAATAAAATATATTAATAGACAGGGGATAGAAAATCTTTATAAAAAACAGATGAACTTTGCGAACAAATTCTATAACGAATTAAAAGACTTAGATTGTTTAGAGTTTTACGGAGATTTTACAAAAGAACGTACAGCAGTAGTTTCATTAAATTTCAAAGGTATTTCAGCTTCAGATGTTGCTGATGTACTTGCTGAAGAATATGACATTGCTGTTAGACCTGGAGCACACTGCGCACCTCTGATGCATGAGGTACTAGGGACAAAAGAACAAGGTATAGTGAGATTTTCTTTTTCTAGTATGAATACAGAAGAAGAAGTAGACTATGCTATTAATGCTATAAAAACATTAGCAAAAGAAATTTAGGAGAATTATTATGTCAAAACAATTATTATCACAAATTCCCGCAATAAATAAGATTTTATTATTAGATGAAGTAAAAGAACTAATAAATGAATATGCAGAAGTAGCGGTGAAATCAGCGATAAAAGAATATATTGATAGAATTAAACAAGAAATACTAAATGAAGAATTATTTGAAGTTCCAAGTTTAGAGAAAATTGTAGTAGAAGTTACACAAATAGTAAAAAAAGAAGACAGAAATTCGTTACGTCGAGTTATAAATGCAACTGGGACAATTTTGCACACAAACTTAGGTCGTAGTTTACTAAGTCAGAAGATAAAAGAAAACATTGAGAGTGTAGCATTTAACTATTCTAATCTTGAGTTTGATATTGATAATAAAAAACGAGGAAGTCGTTATGTTCACCTTATTGATATTATCAAAAAATTAACAGGTGCAGAAGACGTACTTGTAGTTAACAATAACGCTGCGGCTGTACTATTAACGTTAAACACACTTGTTAAAGATAAAGAAATAGTAGTTTCTCGTGGAGAGCTAGTAGAAATCGGTGGAGCGTTTAGAATTCCTGAGATTATAAAACTAAGTGGTGGTACTCCTATTGAAGTAGGTACTACGAATAAAACACACTTAAAAGACTATGAGAATGCGATTAATGACAATACAGGAGCATTGTTAAAAGTTCATACTAGTAACTATAAGATTTTAGGATTTACTAAAGAAGTATCTAATGAGGAGATATCTTACCTTGCTCGTGAGAACGAACTAGTGTCTATAAATGACTTAGGAAGCGGTCAGTTCGTAGACTTTTCTAAATATGGATTACCATACGAGCCAACTGTAAAAGAAGTTCTTGATAGTGGTATTGATATAGTAACTTTCAGTGGGGATAAACTTCTGGGAGGACCACAAGCAGGTATTATCGTTGGTAAAAAAGAATATATAGAAAAAATGAAAAAAAACCAACTTACTCGTACGTTACGTGTAGATAAGATGACTTTAGCTGCATTAGAAGCTACATTAAAACTATATTTAGATGAAAAAGAAGCGTTAGAACACATTCCTACATTACACATGATTTCATTATCGAAAGAACGTTTATTCGGTAAAGCAGATGTCCTAAAATCAAGACTTAGTGACTTAGAATTCAAGATTACAATATCTGAAGATAAGGCAGAAGTCGGTGGAGGAAGCTACCCAGCAAGTTACTTAGAAAGTGTTGTGGTAAAATTAGAACATCCAAGACTAAGTGCTACAGAATTAGAAAGACGACTTTTAGAAGTAGAAATACCTATTATTACACGAATTAAAGACAATGAATTAATTCTTGATATGAGAACTCTTCGTACTAGAGAATTCGATCTAGTTAAACAAGCTTTAATAGAAGCCGCGAAGTAAAGATAGAATTTAAGTGCACATTAAATAATATTTGATAAAACCAGAAGGTGAGTATATGTATAGGGAAATAAATACAGCAGATGCACAAGAAGTAGCAGAAATTTGCAAAGTAGCATTAGGTTACGATGTAGATGTTGAAAATGTAGAGAAACAAATAGCGAAGTTAACTAATGATAAGAAACAACATATTATTATCGGTTATGAAGATGAAAACACAAGGAAGATTATAGGATTTGTTCATGCTCAAATGTATGAAAGTTTCTATAGTAATCTAGGATTAAATATTTTAGGACTTGCTGTTAATCCTGATTTTCAAGGTAGGGGAATAGGTAGAAAACTTATGAATGAGTTAGAAAACTATGCCGTAGATAATAATATTAGCTTTATTAGGTTAAATTCTGCCATGAAACGTGAAGAAGCACATAAATTCTATGAACATATCGGTTATACTTGTGATAAAGTTCAAAAAAGATTTATAAAAGTATTAAAATAAAAGTGCTTAAACAGAAGTTTTGGCGTTTTATCTTACTTTTAGAAAGTTTAAAATAAGATTTATATAATCAAATGTAAAGGGTTTGATTATGTAAATCTTTTTCGTTTGTTTTCGATTTATAGAGAAAATAGATAGATGTAAAATTCTGCACTAGCTCCAAATGAATTCGCACGAGAATTTTATTAGAGATGAAGCTTTATAAAAATTATGAAGGTTTTAATTATAAAATATTCACTCTTTTGCAATATTAGGTTATAATAGTAAAGTGTTAGATTTATAAATAGATATCGATATAGGAGGAACCATGTCAGATTTAGAAAAATTATTTTTTAAGATAGATAAACAGGTAGAAGAGAATAAAGGTGAAGGGTTGTATTTTGACTCTTTAGTAAATTACTTAACTTTAGAGAATGATGAAGAGTATTTTGATATTGTCGACAATTTCTCTAAAGAGGATATTAGAAAAGCTTATCAGTTTTTACTATTAAAAGCTCTTAAAGAGTTGAATAATCCAAGTTACGATATCACACCAGAAGTGATAACTATGTATGTATCTCACATTTTAGAGTGTTTATACAATAATGAAAAAATTTCTGTAGCTGATTTTGCTAGTGGAAGTGGAAACTTCTTAATTAACTTAGCTGCCTTATCAAAAGGTGACTACGAATTAACTTCTGTAGATGTTGATAATAACTATGCTAGATTACAACAAAATATTTTCAATTTATTAGAAACTAATGTTGAGATCATTAATCAAGATGCACTTAAACCTTTAAATATTAAAAAACAAGATGTTATCATCAGTGATGTACCTTTTGGCTATTATGCTGATGAGGATAATAGCTTAAATTATAAACTTTGTAGTACTGAAGGATATAGCTTAAATGCTTTACTATTCATCGAGCAAGCATCTAATTATTTAAATGATAATGGTGTAGGAGTATTAGTAGTACCTAAAAAAGTTCTTGAGCTTGAAGATAATTTCAAGAAATTTTTAGAAGAAGATATTAATTTAAATGCGGTAATTACTTTACCTGATGAGATGTTCAAAAATGCCTCACAACAAAAAGCTATTATTTTAATAACTAAGAAAGGTCAAACTAAATTGCCAAACCAAGTATTTTTAGCTCAAGTACCGAGTCATAAAAATAAAGAAGGTTATGTTAATTTTATTGAAGAATTTAAAAATTGGTTATCTGAAAAATAGTATCATTAATGTATAAATGAAAAGGTTATTTTCGTAGAAATATGTTAATAAATTGCTATTAAAGGTTGACAAGAACGTAAGAATATAATACAATATGTAAGTAGATTGCTTAAAAGCAGTCTTATTGATTGAATGTTTTGTATTTATTTTATATCTTAAACATTTAATTAAGGATTAAATTAAGATTTTGTAGTATCGGAGGGAGGGAAATCCAATGT
>ERZ1036435.588-NODE-588-length-12099-cov-3.115410_pt1 | contig 12099 bp, 10 predicted proteins | sample MGYA00514223_ERZ1036435 | MGnify/ENA primary metagenome ERZ1036435 (study PRJEB33795, sample SAMN09464927) | human gut metagenome | host: Homo sapiens | place: USA: Stanford, California | collected 2016-08 | study: EMG produced TPA metagenomics assembly of the... | reverse complement strand
CTGAAAAAATATTTTGGCGATAACGCCCCGCAGGAGCAGGCGCAGCCGTTTGAAGGGCTCGGCTCCGGCGTTATCATCGACGCGGCGAAAGGCTATGTGCTGACCAATAACCACGTCATCAATCAGGCGCAGAAGATCAGCGTCCAGCTGAACGATGGCCGTGAGTTCGATGCCAAACTGGTCGGGAGCGATGAACAGAGCGATATCGCTCTGCTGCAGCTGATTAAGCCAGACCACCTGACGCAAATCGCCATTGCTGACTCTGATAAACTTCGCGTCGGCGACTTCGCCGTCGCCGTCGGCAACCCGTTCGGCCTTGGCCAGACCGCCACCTCCGGCATTATCTCTGCCCTTGGCCGCAGCGGCTTGAACCTTGAAGGGCTGGAGAATTTCATTCAGACCGACGCCTCGATTAACCGCGGCAACTCCGGCGGCGCGCTGCTGAACCTCAACGGCGAGCTTATCGGGATCAACACCGCGATCCTCGCGCCGGGCGGCGGCAGCATCGGCATCGGCTTTGCCATTCCAAGCAATATGGCGAAAACCCTCGCCGACCAGCTTATTCAGTTTGGCGAAATCAAGCGCGGCCTGTTGGGCATTAAAGGCATGGAAATGAGCGCCGACATCGCCAAAGCGATGAATCTCAACGTTCAGCGCGGCGCCTTCGTCAGTGAAGTCCTGCCAAACTCCGGCTCCGCCAAAGCGGGGATTAAATCCGGGGACGTCATCGTGAGTCTGAACGGCAAACCGCTGAACAGTTTCGCCGAACTGCGTTCGCGGATCGCCACCACCGAGCCGGGTACCAAGGTCAAACTGGGCCTGCTGCGCGATGGAAAGCCGGTCGATGTCGAAGTGACCCTGGATAAGAGCACCTCCTCAACCGCCAGCGCGGAACTGATTATCCCGGCGCTGCAGGGGGCCTCGTTCAGCGACGGCCAGATGAAAGATGGCACCAAAGGAGTGGTGATCGATAATGTGGATAAAGGCAGCGCCGCCGCCCAGGTCGGTCTGCATAAGGATGACATTATCATTGGCCTTAACCGGCAGCGTATTCACTCAATTGCCGAACTGCGCAAAGCGCTCGAAGGCAAACCGCCGGTCATCGCCCTGAACGTGATCCGCGGCAACGAAAGCATCTATCTGCTGCTGCGCTGATTGTCTCTCCGGGCATCGCCGCCATGTGCGATGTCCGGACAACTCATGCTATGCTGCGCCTGACCATTCATTAACGATATCTGCATCATGCCTGGAAAGTTATTACGTTCAGTACTCATCGGTTTGCTTGTCGGGGGTCTGCTGCTGGCCCTGATGCCCTCGCTGCGCCAGTGGCAGTTGGCGCCGACTACCCAGAACGATACGGCAGACGACTCCCCGGCGAGCTATAACGCCGCGGTGCGCCGCGCGGCGCCCGCCGTGGTGAACGTCTATAACCGCGCCCTTAACAGCACCAGCCATAATCAGCTGACGCTTGGCTCAGGGGTGATTATGGATCAGCGCGGCTATATCCTGACCAACAAGCATGTTATCAACGATGCCGATCAGATTATCGTCGCCCTGCAGGACGGCCGCGTCTTCGAAGCGCTGCTGGTAGGATCCGATTCCCTCACCGATCTCGCCGTGCTCAAGATCAATGCTACCGGCGGGCTGCCGGTGATCCCGATCAATCCGAAACGCACGCCGCACATCGGCGACGTGGTGCTGGCGATTGGCAACCCTTATAACCTGGGGCAGACCATCACCCAGGGGATTATCAGCGCCACAGGGCGCATTGGCCTCAATCCGACCGGCCGCCAGAACTTCCTGCAGACTGACGCCTCGATCAACCACGGTAACTCCGGCGGGGCGCTGGTGAACTCCCTCGGCGAGCTGATGGGGATTAACACCCTCTCCTTTGACAAGAGCAATGACGGCGAAACGCCGGAAGGCATTGGCTTTGCGATCCCGTTCCAGTTAGCGACCAAAATTATGGATAAACTGATCCGCGATGGCCGGGTGATCCGCGGCTATATCGGCATTAGCGGCCGGGAGATCGCCCCGCTGCACGCGCAGGGCGGAGGGATCGATCAGATTCAGGGGATCGTCGTTAACGATGTGGCCCCGGACGGTCCAGCGGCGCAAGCCGGGATCCGCGCCAACGACGTAATCATCTCCGTGAATGACAAACCCGCCGTCTCGGCGCTGGAGACGATGGATCAGGTGGCCGAGATCCGCCCGGGATCGGAAATTCCGGTGGTCATCATGCGTGATGATAAGAAAATCACGCTCCATATCGCCGTCCAGGAATACCCGGCCACCAACTAAACGGCTCCCCGTTTGGGGAGCCACGTTAATCGCTAAATACCGGACCGGCCGGGAATCTGACCAGAAACCCGGTCACCGCCAGCAGCGATCTCAGCGCGGGCCAGACTATCTGTCGCTCGCGAAGCTCATCATCCAGCGTCAGTAGCGCAAATTCCCCCTTCTCACCCAGCACGCCACCCTGCCAGAGCAGACGCTGCGCCTGCTGCCGCGCCCAGGGCGACTCACTCTTCCAGGCCAGCAAATGCAGCAGCGCCTGCTGTAGACAGACGCTGTGAGAATGGTTATCCCGCCGCAGCCGCCGGTAGACGGGCAGGGACACGCTGCGCACGGTATAAAATCCACTGCCCGCCTCTTCATCGCCTTCAGGGATAGCGCGGGCGAACTGCCCCGCCACGTCACACAGCCGGTTGTGCGTCAGTGGAAGTTGCCGGGCGCTGAGCGCCCCGGCCGCCATGCACAGCAGACCGCTGCGCTGCAGCGAGGGCGTCGCAGAGCGCACGACCGCCGCCGGTAAGGCGCTCACCGCCCGTGTTGCCTCGTCAGCGTTGTGGTCAGCGCCGGCCTCATAACAGCTGGCCAGCAGCGCTTCACCAGGCGTGGCGTTCAGCGGGGGCGAAAGCAGGTTCAGCGCCGGCTGCAGTTGTGCAAGTTCATCGCCTGACGCCAGCATGGCGTCAACCACCGCCTCCCGTGTTGATGTCCGGTTTTCCGGACAGCATGCTATGCCTTCATTCATCACCGTCTCCTTATGAGAAATCTCCGCGGCCGGCTTGCCAGCCGCGGGAACAGGCTGGCTTACATCGCCAGCACGTACTTGAGCATCACCCCGGCGGCGATCGCCGAGCCGATCACCCCCGCCACGTTCGGGCCCATGGCGTGCATCAGCAGGAAGTTCTGCCCGTCCGCTTCCAGACCCACCTTGTTCGACACCCGCGCCGCCATCGGCACCGCCGACACCCCCGCCGAGCCGATCAGCGGGTTGATTTTGTGCCTGCTGAACACATTCATCAGCTTCGCCATCAGCACCCCGGCGGCGGTCCCCACGCAGAAGGCGATCACCCCCAGCACCAGGATCCCCAGCGTCTGCGGCTGCAGGAACTTGTCCGCCACCAGCTTGGCCCCCACCGACAGTCCGAGGAAGATGGTCACTATGTTGATCAGCGCGTTCTGCACTGTATCGCTCAGCCGCTCCACCACCCCGCTCTCGCGCATCAGGTTGCCGAAGCAGAACATCCCCAGCAGCGGCGCGGCGTCCGGCAGCAGGAGTGCCACCAGCAGCAACAGCACCGCCGGGAACAGGATCTTCTCCCGCTTACTCACCGTGCGCAGCTGCACCATGCGGATCTTCCGCTCCTTATCCGTGGTCAGCGCCTTCATGATCGGCGGCTGGATCAGCGGCACCAGCGCCATATAGGAGTACGCCGCCACCGCGATGGCCCCCAGCAGCTCCGGCGCCAGCTTGCCCGACAGGTAAATCGCCGTCGGACCGTCGGCGCCGCCGATGATGCCGATGGCCGCCGCCTGCGGCAGGGTGAAGCTGATGATGCCGAAGTAGTTCAGCGTCAGCGCCCCGAGCACGGTGGCGAAGATCCCGAACTGCGCCGCCGCCCCCAGCAGCAGGGTGCGCGGGTTGGCCAGCAGCGGGCCGAAATCGGTCATCGCCCCGACGCCCATAAAGATGACCAGCGGCGCGATGCCCGAGCCAATCGCCACCTTATAGAAGATGGCCAGCACCCCGGCGGAGTAGCCCATGTCCACCGCGAGGCTCTCCATCTGCCCCTGTACCGACGGCAGGGCCAGCGCCAGTGCCTCTTTGATGGCGTGGACGTCCGGCGCGCAGTGGAGCTTCGCGGCAATCACCGCCAGCTGCGCCGGGTCGTGGTGAGCCAGCAGGCTCTCCAGGGCGGTGAGCGCCAGCCCGGCCTCCGGGATATTGGAGAGCAGGCCGCCGAAGCCAATCGGCAGCAGCAGTAACGGCTCGAACTTCTTCGCAATCGCCAGCCAGAGCAGCAGCAGGCTGACCAGCAGCATGATGGCCTGGCCGGCGCCGAGGTGCATCAGCCCCATGCCCTGAATCAGGGCGTTCAGACTTTCCATTTCCGTTCCTTTTCCTTACGCCAGGGTCATCAGGGTGTCGCCGACCGCCACCGCGTCGCCGGCTTTCACCGCGATACCGCGCACGGTCCCGGCCTGCGCGGCGCGGATTTCGGTTTCCATCTTCATGGCTTCCAGAATCAGCAGCACCTCGCCTGCGGCCACCGTCTGGCCTTCCGCGGCCAGCACCTTCCAGATGGTGCCCGCCAGCGGGGCGGACACCGGGGTACCGGCGCCGGCCGGGGCGGCAGCGGCGGGTGCAGAGGCAGGAGCAGGAGCAGGAGCAGGAGCAGCCGCCGTCAGCTGGCTGACGTCACCGCCGTCGCTGACTTTGACCACAAAGGCTTTGCCTTCCACCTCCACGGTGTAGACGCCGGAGGCGGCAGGTTTTTCTGCTTTTGCCACTGGCTGCGCGGCTTCCGCCTGCGGTACCGGCTCAAAGGCTGCCGGGTTGTGGCGGTTTTCGAGGAACTTCAGGCCTGGCTGCGGGAACAGCGCCACGGTGAGCACGTCGTCGATGGCGTTTTCGGCAAGCGTGATGCCCTTCTCCTGCGCCTGGCGTCTGACGTCGGCTTCCAGCTGCGCCAGCTCCGGCTTCAGCAGGTCGGCCGGGCGGCAGGTCACCGGGTCGGCGCCGTCGAGCACCCGCGCCTGCAGGGCGGCGTTCACCGGCGCCGGGGTGCGGCCGTATTCGCCTTTCAGAATACCGGCGGTCTCCTTCGCAATGGTTTTGTAGCGCTCGCCGGTCAGGACGTTGAGCACCGCCTGGGTGCCGACAATCTGCGAGGTCGGGGTCACCAGCGGGATGAAGCCGAGGTCCTCGCGCACGCGGGGGATTTCCGCCAGCACCTCATCCAGACGGTGGGCGGCGCTCTGCTGCTTCAGCTGGCTTTCGAGGTTGGTGAGCATCCCGCCCGGCACCTGGGCGACGAGGATACGGCTGTCGGTGCCCTTCAGCTGGCCTTCGAAGGCGTGGTATTTTTTGCGCACCTCGCGAAAGTAGGCGGCGATGCTCTCCAGCCTGTGGATATCCAGCCCGGTGTCATATTGCGTGCCGGCGAGGGTGGCCACCAGCGCCTCGGTGGCCGGGTGGCCATAGGTGGCGCTCATCGAGGAGATGGCGGTATCGACGCCGTCGACCCCGGCTTCAATGGCCTTCAGCAGGGCCATCTCCGCCATCCCGGTGGTGGCATGGCAGTGCAGGTGCAGGTGCAGGGTGACGTCGTAGCGCTTCTTGATTTCGCTGACCAGCTCAAAGGCGGCATGCGGCGTCAGAATGCCGGACATGTCCTTGATGGCGACGGAGTCAACGCCGGTCTCCAGCAGCTGTTCGGTGAGGTCGAGCCAGGTCTGCAGGGTGTGGGCCGGGCTGGTGGTGTACGAAAGCGTACCCTGGGCGTGGGCGCCGTGGCGGCGGACCGCCTGCAGGGCGGCCTGCATGTTGCGCGGGTCGTTCATGGCATCGAAGACGCGGAAGACGTCCATGCCGTTTTTGACGGCGCGCTCCACGAAGCGCTCCACCACGTCGTCGGCGTAGTGGCGGTAGCCGAGCAGGTTCTGGCCGCGGAGCAGCATCTGCAGCGGGGTCTTGGGCATCGCCTTTTTCAGCTCGCGCAGGCGGACCCACGGGTCCTCGCCGAGAAAGCGGATGCAGGCATCAAAGGTGGCGCCGCCCCAGCACTCAAGGGAGCGGTAGCCGACGTCGTCCAGCTGAGCGGCAACGGGCAGCATATCGTCGAGACGCAGACGGGTAGCGAACAGGGACTGGTGGGCGTCGCGCAGGACGACATCGGTAATGGCAACGGTCATGAATTCCTCCGTGAATTAAGGGTGAAGACGGCGATGGTGGTGAATGGCGGCGACAATCGCCGGCTTCAGGCGGGCGAAATCGTCGGCGGGCGCGACGGCGGCCGGTGCCGCTGCGGGGGCGGCGGACGGCTCAGGAAACAGGCGGTTGACGGCGAGGGACATTCCCCGGATGGCAAAGATGAGCAGCAGCAGGAACACCAGCACAAAGCCCATGCCGAGAAACATCAGGGTGAAGCCTTCGCCTAACAGGACGGCATTGTCAGTCATAAAATGGCCTTTGGGGGGAGCGCAATAATGGCTTACGGTAGCCCACGTCAGCAGAGTGGATTTCCCCGGACCGCCTGGTCAGAAGCCTCGGTTTAGCAGTCAGCTGCCGCTGCCATTACTGCGCGATATATTCAATCGGGGTTATTTAATAAAGCTCACATGTTTGCAGATTTCATCGGCGACAATTTCTTTGCGCTGATTAAAGATCACTTTATTCTGCTCAAACAGGTTATTGCCGTGAGTATCGATCGATACAATTAACGGCCCGAACTCTTTCACCCGGCAAACCCATAACGTTTCTGGCATGCCTAAATCACGCCATTGCGCATCTTCAATCTCTTCCACACAGACCGCGGCGACTACCGCACAGCCGGCAGGGAACACACAGTGCAAGGCTTTATGTTCCATACAGCCCTCTTCGGTTCCTTTGCCCATACCGCCTTTGCCGACGATTAATTTCACACCGGTCTTAGCAATAAATTCTTTTTCAAATTTTTCCATGCGCATACTGGTGGTTGGCCCAACGGAGACCATTTCAAATTTATCTTCCGTACCTTTAATCGGGCGCACAATGGGCCCGGCATGTAATATCGCGCCACCAGCAACGTTTACCGGTAATTCACGTCCGCCCTCAATTAAGCGACGATGAGCCACATCACGGCAGGTCACAATATGGCCGTTGAGATAAATAATATCGCCCGCTTTAATATCCGCTAAATCTTCATCTTTAATGGGCGTAGTGAGTATTTTTTTAGCCATCAGAATGCCACTCCTGTGTGAGACGTAATGGTGTAGTTCAGGTCTTTATCGAAAACGATATGCCCTTTACGGTGCGACCAGCAGCCGACGTTGACCGCCACGCCAATAGTGGAAGGGTGGCGTGCGGTATTTTCGATATTGACGCCCATCACGGAGGTATTGCCGGACATTCCCTGCGGGCCAAGGCCAATTTTGTTGATGCCGTCTTCGAGCATTTTTTCCAGCAATGCCGCACGTTCGTTGTCATTGTGCGAACCAATCGGACGCATCAACGCTTTCTTCGACAGCAGCGCCGCGGTTTCTACAGACGTCGCCACCCCAACGCCAACCAGCAGCGGCGGGCAGGCATTCAGGCCATAGCTGGTCATCACATCCAGCACGAAGCGAGTCACCCCTTCATAGCCAGCGCCCGGCATCAATACCATCGCTTTACCCGGCAGCGAGCAGCCGCCGCCAGCCATATAGGTGTAGATGCTGCACTGGTCGGAATTCGGAACGATCTCCCAGAATACCGTCGGCGTCCCTTTGCCGACGTTTTTGCCGGTGTTGTATTCATCAAAGGTCTCCACGCTGTTATGACGCAGCGGGGAGTCGATGGTAGCTTTGATTACCGATTCGCGCAGCAGCGCTTCCAGCTCGCCGATCAGCGGGAAGTTGGCGCCGCACTCCACTAGAAACTGGATCACGCCGGTGTCCTGGCAGGAAGGACGATCCAGTTCTTTCGCCAGACGTTGGTTTTCAATCATGGTGGTGAAGATCACGTCGGCCAGTTGACTGGTCTCTTTCTTATGCAGATCTTGCAGCTTTGCCGTGACGTCATCAGGCAATACTTTGCCGGTATATCCCACGAACCTGGCCATAATGTCGGTCATGCGGGATATCTGTTCACTTTTGCTCATAAAGGCTCCTTAGTCAGAACAGCGTCCGTAAATTACGGATGAAAAGGGAAAAGGATTGGCAGCAGGATCAGGCTGACAATGGTAGAAACGATAATTAGAGGAATGCCGGATTTGGCGTAATCGACGAACTTATAGCCCCCGGCCGACAGCACCATCATGTTGGCAGGCATACCGATCGGCGTCGCATAGGCGCAGGAGCTACCGATTACCGTCGCCATCAGTACCGCACGCGGATCGGCGCCCATACCGGCGGCAATCGACAAACTCACCGGCACCAGCAACGCGACGGTGGCGGTATTAGACATAAAGTTGGTCATCACCACGGAGAGGGCAAAGACCACTACCAGCAGCATAAACGGTGAGGAGTTATTACCCAGCAGGCCGATAACCTGATCGGCAACCAGCTTACCCGCACCGGTCATTTCCAGCGCTTTAGCCAGCGCCAGGGTGCCGCCGAAGATAAAAATAGTTTGCGAATCAATGGCTTTATAAGCCTGTTTTTCCGTCAACACGCCGGTGATGACCAGCACCAGGGCACCAATGCAGCCGGCTACCGTCAGACTAATACCGGTCTGTTTTTCGAAAATCATGCCGAGGATCGTGGCGATCAGCACCACCAGGGACAGGATCTGCTTCCAGCGCGGAACGTGGCTGTAATCCCGCTGTTCGCCAATGCTGCCCACCTCACTACTGTTCGAGTTATTAGGCAGAAACTTATAGCCGATGGTTAGGAAATAGAGGATGCCGCAGACCAGCATCGGCAGGCCCACTTTCGCATACTCAAAGAAACCGAAGCCGCTGCCGATATTCTGCAAGGCCGATTGCGCGATCAAATTACCGGGGGCGCCAATCAGCGACAGGTTGCCGCCAAGCGCGGCAGCAAACACCAGCGGCATCAGCAGACGCGAACGGGTGAATCCCGATTTGGCGGCTACACCGATAACGACCGGGATCAAAACGGCTGCCGTACCGGTATTGGAGAGAAAACCGGACATTACGCCAACCACCACCATAATGATGAAGATCAGCTGCTTCTCCGTTTTGGCGAAGTGGGTGATCACGCCACCGACTTTGTTTGCCATCCCGGTTTCAAATAACGCCCCGCCAACGATGAACATGGCGACAAAAAGAATGACGTTGCTGTCGATAAAACCGGCAAACGCCTGCTTGAGATCCAATACACCGGTGAGCACTAACGCCACACAAACCACCATGGAAGTCACTGCCAGTGGCACTTTCTCCCAGACAAACATGAGGATAGCGAACACCAGCAAACATAGGGTGATGGTAATAGGTTCCATACTTATAATTTTTCCTATCAATGATATATGATATTGTATCCAATATTGACGAAGGAGAAATTATTCCCATGTAAAAAGTAAGTCAATGCGTTTTTGCGGAATGATCGCGCAATGAGATCTGCATCAAGATCCTGTGCAGATCGTCACGAAAAGTAACTAATAGCGCAGATAAATGTAAGAAAAGCCAGCCTGTCGCTGGCGGAGGAGCCCTTCAGGTGGTGGTATCGGGCAGGTATCGAGTGAGCATATTTTCCATCGAGCGAATAATATGTTCATGCATTCGCTGGCGGGCCAGTGCTTCGTTATGTTGCTCAAGCGCTTGTAAAATCGCTTTATGTTCGCGAATTGAGATAACGGCATACTCTTCTTCGGTGACTTTATGTCCCATCGACAGGCCGTTCCACATGTTGCAGAGTAGCATCTTCATTTTTTCATTGCCCGCCGCGCTCCAGATCTCCATATGGAAAGCCTGGTTCAGGTCGGAATATTCAGCAGAATTATTGTCTGCCAGCGCCTTCTCTGCGGCATAGTGAACCTGGGCGATGCGTGAAATATCGGTCCCTGGACGAGAAGCTTTCGCCACGGCTTCACTTTCCAGTACGGCGCGAATTTCATAATGTTCGCGGATGGTCTGCTCATTAATCCCCAGCACCACCGCGCCTTTATTCGGCCGCACTTGAATCAGACCGTCGGCGGCTAAAATTTGAAACGCTTCGCGTACCGGCATGCTGGAAACGCCAACCAGTCGGGCAATCCCTTCAAGGGTAATCTCCTGCCCTTCCACTAAATCCCGCGACAGGATCGCTTTACGCAACACCGCCGCCACCTGCTCCTTCGCGGAAAGAAGCTTAATTTTCCCTAATTTAGGCTTCTGCACTTTCCCAATCCTTCATATGTTGACGCATAATTTCCGCAAGCATAAGGAAATAACGCTGCGTTGTCTGGGCAATTTTTCCGCCTTCGCCATTGCCGATGGCGTTGGCCAGTTCGCTCAGTATCAGAGCCGATTCCTGGCCATTCTCTTTCAGATAAAGAATGACATAAGAAATATAACCGTCCAAAAATTGCTGATACGCCTTCGCCAGATAGCGATTATCAAGATAGGAAATCAGCAGCTGATGGAACGCCAGTTCGCGCGTATTCTCTCCCGGACGCGCCAGCTCCTGCGCGCGTGCGCGCAGCACTTCCCCCTGATTCGCCGGCACAAGGGCAAAGAGTTCGGCGGCCATCACCGCAATAACGCGAAAAATATGGCTCACATCCTCCACGGCCAAGGTGGAGACCTGCATATGCCGGTTAGGCAAGCGCACCAGAAACCCTTCCTGCTCAAGAGATTGCAGCGCTTCCCTAACCGGCATACGTGAAAGTCCCAGCTGTTCCGCGATGCTCTCTTGCGTCAGCTCATCCCCAGCCTTCATCGCACCGGAAAGGATCTGGTAGCGAATCATCTGCGCGATTTGGTCCCGGGTCGGCTTTCTTTCAATCTTTTTCACGCTGTCCTCATGGCTGGTGGCTTAAAACGCGGGGATTTTAGCAGATTTGCCCGGCAGCAGGCGCATTGGGGCGAAAAGTGAGGTAATAAAAAGCCGGAACTGCGGTTCCGGCTCTTCTGTTAGGGCGAGATTACTTGTTGACGAAGTCTTCGCCGAGCGCGATATCTTTCTTCAGGGTGTCCAGCATGCCCTCCAGCGCCTGCTGTTCAAAGGCGCTGAGTTTGCCGATAGACTGTCGCTCTTCCACGCCGTTTTTCCCCAGCAGCAGCGGCTGGGAGAAGAAACGCGCATAGTGGCCGTCGCCTTCCACGTAGGCGCACTCCACCACGCCTTTTTCCCCCTGCATGGCGCGAACCAGAGAGAGACCAAAACGGGCAGCCGCCTGGCCCATCGACAAGGTCGCCGACCCGCCGCCCGCTTTCGCTTCCACGACTTCGGTACCGGCGTTCTGAATACGTTTAGTCAGGTCGGCAATTTCCTGATCGCTAAAGCTGACGCCGGGGATCTGCGACAGTAAAGGCAGAATGGTGACCCCGGAGTGACCACCAATGACCGGGACTTCCACCTCGGTTGCCGATTTACCTTTCAGCTCCGCCACAAAGGTATTGGAACGGATGATGTCCAGCGTGGTAACGCCGAACAGTTTGTTTTTATCGTACACGCCGGCTTTTTTCAGTACTTCGGCGGCGATAGCCACGGTGGTATTCACCGGGTTGGTGATAATGCCGATGCAGGCCTGCGGGCAGGTTTTGGCAATCTGCTGCACGAGGTTCTTCACGATACCCGCATTCACATTAAACAGGTCGGAACGATCCATGCCGGGCTTACGCGCCACGCCCGCGGAGATCAGCACTACATCCGCGCCTTCCAGCGCCGGAGTAGCGTCTTCACCGGAAAATCCTTTAATTTTTACATCTGTGGGGATATGACTTAGATCTACCGCCACGCCCGGTGTAACCGGAGCGATGTCGTACAACGAGAGCTCTGAACCTGAAGGCAGTTGGGTCTTAAGTAGTAGGGCAAGCGCCTGGCCGATACCACCGGCAGCGCCAAGGACTGCAACTTTCATCCTAAACTCCTTATTATGGTTAATTTAGTCTTTCGTTATTCCGTCGCCTGGACCTTAATTCACAAGATGAACAATTACAATGATTATGGCTGAAGAATGCATTATTG
>ERZ1036435.586-NODE-586-length-12184-cov-15.037266_pt1 | contig 12184 bp, 8 predicted proteins | sample MGYA00514223_ERZ1036435 | MGnify/ENA primary metagenome ERZ1036435 (study PRJEB33795, sample SAMN09464927) | human gut metagenome | host: Homo sapiens | place: USA: Stanford, California | collected 2016-08 | study: EMG produced TPA metagenomics assembly of the... | reverse complement strand
GTAAGGATGTGGAGGATTTCCGTGAGTTTGTGACGCGGATTTGGCCGGTCCTGTAGCCTTATGACTTTTTGAAATGATTGCCCGCTGCTGTCTTGTGACGGTGGCGGGCTTTCGCGTGCTTGCACGCAAAATGCCAAGCCACCAAGCAATAGGCTAAACCGCGACAGCCCTCCCCGCCCCACACGCAAAACACCCAACCACCAGGCAACAGGTCAAACCGCGACAGCCTCCCCCGCCCCAGTTCGCTAGGCACGGGGCGCACATACTGAGCCACCACGCAACCCAACGAACCGGCGGGATTCCGCGAACCCCTGAACCACAGATGCGCAGAGGTATAGATATTCCCCGTCGCGACATCAGGGTGTCCGAAGCGAAGCGAGGACGGGTCCCCTGTAGGAGCAAGGGGAATATCTATACCTCAAGCCCAGCAAAATCTTTTTCAGAGGGAACGCAAAAATCCCGCCGATTCCGAAGAATCAGCGGGATTTTCTTTGAAGTGCGCCCCCTGGGACTCGAACCCAGAACCCATTGATTAAGAGTCAATTGCTCTGCCAATTGAGCTAGAGGCGCTTGCCTGTTTCAAGGTTTCCCTTGCAACAGAAAAATACTATACGCGAGTTTCCGTGGTGTGCGCAAGTTGATTTGGAGTGAGCCTGGACACATTGTTTGGGTGGGGTGTGTGGGACACTAGACTGTGTGTATTGCACGGGGTGTATTGCACGGGGCGCGCCCGCCCTTGGTACTGTGTGGGGCGCATCCGCCGCTCCCCTGCTGATCTCTATTGATGTTTTGAGGAGTTATTGATGAGCGTTCGTCTTGAGCCGGGTACCCCGGCGCCTGCTTTTACCCTTGCTGATGCGTCGGGTAAGGAGCACAGTCTGAGTGATTATGCGGGTAGCAAGGTGATTTTGTATTTTTACCCGAAGGCTTCGACTCCGGGTTGCACTAAGGAGGCATGCGATTTCCGCGATAATTTGGCGTCGTTGAAGTCGTTGGGTTACGTGGTGTTGGGTGTTTCTCCGGATTCGCCGGCGGCTATTGCTCGTTTTGTGGAGAAGGAGTCGTTGACGTTCCCGCTGCTGTCTGATGCTGATCATGCGGTGGCTGAGGCGTATGGTGCGTGGGGCGAGAAGAAGAATTACGGCAAGGTGTATGAGGGCCTGATTCGTTCGACGTTTGTGATTGATGAGCAGGGTGTTATTTCTGTGGCTCAGTACAATGTGCGTGCGACGGGTCATGTGGCGAAGTTGCGTCGTGATTTGGGTATTGACCCGAAGTAGGGTCACGTTTTCTGGGGTTTGCGTATCGCCGTTCAGTGGCTTCTTGAGGGGGCTATTGTTCGGCGTGTTTGCGGGCTTTTCGCCCCATGGGGGCTTCTTTTAAGGCTTGGAGAACCTTGGTTCCTGGTGTACACTAATTCTTTGTTGCCTCAGACGCATGCATCTTCGGATGTGGGGTGACACTGCGCGCGAGTGGTGAAATTGGCAGACACGCAGGATTTAGGTTCCTGTGCCTTATGGCGTGGGGGTTCAAGTCCCCCCTCGCGCACACACATTCACATTGGGCCCGCCGTCACGGTTTTCGTGGCGGCGGGTTCTCTTGTATGCGCCTTGCCGGGGTGGGTGTGTCTCGCCCGGTTGGGTGTTGAACCGTTATCCTGAGAGATAAGCATCCGCGACGGAAGAGAGGACCCTCCCGTGCAGCATCAGCCTTATGCATCGTCAGCTGTTGGCAGTTCTGATGCGCTGCTGCGAGCCACTGCCGGCTCGAGTGGCTTGAGTCGACGCGCCGTTTTGCGTTTTGGCGCGCTTTTTAGTGCTGGTTTGGCGCTTTCTGCGTGTTCTGGTCAGTCTTCTGCTGGTTCTTCGGCGAGTGCGAGCGCGTCGTCTGCTGATGCGCGTCGTGTGTTTCGTTTTGCGCAGGGTGCGGCGCCGTTGGGTTTGGATCCGGCGTTGTTTCCTGTGGCGAGTACGTATCAGGTGACGGCGCAGGTTTTGCAGACGTTGTTGGTGGCGAATCATTACACGGGTGATCCTGAGGTTCAGGATTCGTTATGTAGTGAGTGGACGGTTTCTGATGACCGTTTGGTGCATACGTTTGTGTTGCGTGAGGCGCATTTTAGTAACGGTTCTGCGTTGACTGCGGATGCTGTGGTGCAGAATTTCCAGAGGTGGCAGGCGTTGGCTACGGGTGAGGGTACTGCTGCTTTGGCGGTGCCTGCTCAGCCGTTGTTTGCGTGGGGTTTTGGTGTGCCGAAGCCGGGTTCTATTGATCCTTCGGCAGTGGAGCCTGCGCCTGTTCAGGCGTCTCCGTCGGGTGCGGCGACTCCGTCTGCGAGTGCTTCTGAGACTGCTACCCCGAGCGCGTCTGCTTCTGCATCGGCTTCTGATGCTGCGCATCCGGGTGAGAAGAAGGGTGCGCAGAAGTCGGATTCCGCTCAGTCCTCTGTGGTGCAGTCGTTCTTGCCGCTGGTTTCGTCCGTGGTGGCGAAGGGTAACTCTGTGGTGGTGACGCTGTCGCGTCCTTCTCTGGCGTTCCCGCGTATTTTGACGCAGCAGGCGTTTGGCATTATTGATCCTTCGCTTTTTGGTGCGGATCAGAAGCTGACGGGTAACCCGGTGGGTACGGGTGCGTTCCGTGTGGAGTCGTTCGAGGCCGGCACGGTTCGCTTGCTGAAGAATACCCATTTTGATGGTCAGGCACCTGAGCTGGATGAGATTCAGATTTCGACCCTCACTTCGTCGGATAAGCGTTATTTTGCGCTGATGGAGGGTCACATTGATGCGTGTGATCAGGTGAATTCGTCTGATCTGGGTCAGTTGGCGCGTGATGGCTATCAGACGCCGGGCCGTGACCCGTTCTCGCTGGTGTATTTGGGTTTGAATACGGCGCATCCGGTGTTGAAGAATATTTCGGTGCGTCGCGCTATTTCGCATGCTGTGGATCGCGGTGCACTACGTCAGTATTATCCGCAGGGCACCTCGGATGCGCAGACGCTGATTTCGCCGTCGTTCCGCATTAAGGCTGATGATGCGAAGGATTACACGGACCGCAATCAGGATATGGCGCGCTCGCTGTTGGCGACTGCTGGGTACGACAATCAGGTGATTGAGTGCTATTACCCTGCCGATGTGTCTCTGCCGTGGATGGACACTCCGCAGAAGGTGTATTCGGAGATGGTGGCTTCGCTGATTGAGGTGGGCCTGAATATTAAGCCGGTGCCTCTGCAGTGGTCTGAGTATCTGTCGAAGAGCCGTGAGGTTTCTTCTGAGCGCGGTATTACGTTGGCGGGTTTCTACGGCATGTACCGTGACCCGTATGCGTTCTTTGGTCCGGTGTTGGCGCCGCTGATTGCTGAGCATCAGGTGCGTTCGTTGATTGCTAATGCGCCGTCGGATATGACGACTGGTTTGACGAAGAAGAGTTCTGATGTGCCGTCGTCGGGTGGTGCGAATTCGAATGTGCGGATTTCTGCGACTCCGAGCCCGCAGCCGAGTTATTCGCCGGACCCGTTGATGCCTGAGGAGGAGGCTTCGGCTTCTGCTTCGCCGAGCCCGTCGGCGTCGCCTTCGCCGTCGCCTACTGCTGTGGCGGTGGCGCCGTCGCCTCGTTTTACTGAGATTTTGGAGGCGATTCGTACCGCGGACTCTGCCGATTCGGTGGATTCGCAGCGCGAGTTGTATGCGAAGGTTGTGTCTCAGTTGGGTCAGTTCATGCCGGCGGTTCCGTTGCTGAATGTGACGTCTAAGGTGGCGGTGAGCCGTGAGGTTCAGGGCTATCAGACGGAGCAGAATGCGATTGAGCTGTTTGGAAAACTGCGTAAGTTGTAGGCAGTTCAGGTTTGAGTGTTGCATTGTGCGCATGTTTGGCGTGCTCTGGAGGGTTTTTACCCTCCAGGGAAGCTAACATGTGAACTGCAACACTCTCCTGTTATTTGCTGATTCTAGCTATGCCAACCCCGCTAAAAGGAGTAGGCTAGATGATGTACCCCACAGTCATTGTGCCCAGGCCGGGCACCCGCACCCCTAAGGGAGAATTCAGTGGTAGCACGTACTGAACGAACCGACGTCGTCCTGGTCGGCGGCGGCATCATGAGCGCCACCCTCGGCGTGTTCCTCAAGGAGCTCGAACCGACCTGGAATATTATCCTGCTCGAACGCCTCGACAAGGTTGCTCAGGAATCCTCCAACCCCTGGAATAACGCAGGTACCGGCCACTCGGCGCTATGCGAACTCAACTACGCACCCGCTGGCCCCGACGGCACCGTCTCGGCAGCTAAGGCGCTGAACATTAACGAGCAGTTCCAGGTTTCCCGCCAATTCTGGGCTTCCCTGACTGAGAAGAATATTCTGACTGACACCAGCTTCATCAACCCGGTCCCCCACATGTCCCTGGTCTTCGGCGAAGACCACTCCAAGTACCTGGCTGCGCGCTACGATTCTTTCCGCAAGGAGAAGCTCTTCGAGCGTATGCAGTTCTCCAATGACCGCGAGAAGATTGGCGAATGGGCACCGCTGACCGTCAAGGGCCGCAAGGGTAACGAGCCGATGGCTGCAACCTGGTCCCCCGAAGGTACCGATGTGAACTTCGGCTCCCTCACCGAGCAGCTGGTCGATTACCTGCAGACCAAGGGTGTTGAGGTTCGCTACGGCTACCAGGTCACCAACCTGAACCGCGAATCGAACGGTTCCTGGCAGGTTGAGGCGATTAACCGCATCAACAAGGATGAGCCTCTGAGCATCAACGCGAAGTTCGTGTTCCTCGGCGCCGGCGGTGGCGCCCTGCATCTGCTACAGAAGTCCGGCATTGAAGAGGGTAAGGGCTACGGCGGCTTCCCCGTCTCCGGTCTGTTCCTGCGCAACACCCACGAGGCAACCGCAAACCAGCACAACGCTAAGGTGTACGGTCAGGCTTCGGTGGGTGCACCTCCCATGTCTGTTCCCCACCTGGACACCCGCTACGTGGACGGCAAGCGTGCTCTGCTCTTCGGACCCTACGCCGGTTTCAAGACAAACTTCTTGAAGCAGGGTTCCGTACTGGATTTGCCGAAGTCCCTGCGCCTGCACAACCTATACCCCATGACCCGTGCAGGTCTGGATAACTTCTCCCTGGTCAAGTACCTGCTCTCCGAGCTGGTCAAGGACAAGAACGCTCGCCTGGAGACCCTGCACCAGTACTACCCCGAGGCTGACGGCGGCGAGTGGGAGCTCATCGAAGCTGGTCAGCGCGTTCAGATCATGAAGAAGGACGCAAAGAAGGGCGGCATCCTGCAGTTCGGTACCGAGGTTGTCTCCGCAGCGGACGGCTCCATCGCGGCTCTGCTGGGCGCATCCCCCGGTGCTTCTACTGCGGCTCCGATTATGCTGAACCTGCTCAAGCAGTGCTTCCCCGCCAAGATGTCCGGCTGGGAGCCCCGCCTGAAGGAGCTCATCCCCGGTTACGGTGTGAAGCTCAACGACAACCCGGATCTGGCTGATGAGGTTATGGCTCACACTGCTAAGGTTCTGGGTATTCACAACTAGTTTTCAGTTAGGCTCAGCAGGTAGCTTTAAACCCAAGCTGACAAGCCTTGTTTGAGGCTTTTCGGGGCGGTTACCCTCTCTAGCTGACCAACAGGTTAACTATCTGCACTCGCAGAAAAATATGGGAGGGTCATAAAACCCTATAATGTCACCGCAGGGGCGGGAAGGACAGCTCATTGTTCTCCTCGCCCCTTCTGTGCGCCCACACACTGAAGCTCATAGGCGCACCACTGTGTACACCCCATCATTCAAGGAGCCCCATTGGCTGCACACACCGGCTCTTCCACGGACACCTCCTCAACCCAGGTACCCGCCGGAGCTCGACGCGGACTCTTCTCCCGCAAGCAGAAGCCCGCTGACCCCAAGTACGTCAGCGTCAAGCTGCGCGACTTCCCCAAGGGCAGCATCCTCTACATTCTGCGCCGTGCCATCTACAAATTCGGCGCAAACGGCGGCACCGACATGGCGGCAGCACTCACCTACTTCACCGTGCTGTCCATCTTCCCCGCCCTGCTGGCAATCGTCTCCCTACTGGGCGTATTCGGTCACGGTGAGGAAAGCGCCGCGGTCATCCTCGCCTTCCTCAAGGACAACGCGCCCGCCCAGATGTACGCCATTCTGGAAGACCCCATCAAGCAGATTACAGGCGACCATGGCGCAGGCCTGGTGCTGTTGACCGGTATCCTCAGTGCACTCTGGTCCGCCTCTGGGTACACCGGATCCTTCGGCCGAGCTCTCAACACGGTCTACAACGTGCGTGAAGGCCGCCCCGGCTGGATTCTCAAGCCGCTGAACGTCTTCGTCACCACCGTGATTATCATCCTCGTGGTACTCATGATGCTCATGATGCTGCTGGGTGTAACCGTCCTGGACATGGTCGGTCGGTATGTACCCGAAACCGTGGATATGGAGCTCATCAAGCTCATCTGGCTGAACGGCCGCTGGGTGCTGATTCTGTTCATGGCAATCGCCCTGATCACTCTACTCTACGCCGCCACCCCGAACGTGCGCCGTTACAAGGCATGGAGGCTCTCCCCCGGTGCGGCACTCGCCCTCTTCGGCATGGGTCTGGGCGCATTCGGCTTCACCCTCTACGCCAACAACTTCAGCAAGTACAACGCCACCTACGGCCTGATCGGTGGTGTGATTGTGATGCTGCTGTTCATCTGGATCATGAACAATATGCTTCTCTTCGGCGCGCATCTGGACGCCGAAATCATGCTCATGCGCCAGATTATCGCTGGCGATGACGACCACGGCCACCTGAAGGTGCAGCCGCGCAGCACCTCCGCATCGCGTGCACTGAAGGCACGCCAGGAACGCCTCATGTCCGCCGGACGCGAATTGCAGCAGCAGGCGGCAGGCCAGGGCATGCTCCCCAAGCCGAAGGGCCCCTCCATTGCGGATCGCGTGCAGAAGGCGGTGGACACTAACACCACCATGATTCGCACGTTCATTGCCGACGGCAAGGAACGACTCGACAACGGCAAGGAACAGTTGCAGAAGAAGCAGGCGAAGGCTGATACCGCCGAGGCTCAGGCTTCTGGGGCTCAGGCTTCTGAGGCAACCGCGGCAAAGGCAGATGCGAACGCAAAGGCTGACTCTCAGCAGGATGCGCTCTTCGACCTGAGCACCGATAGTTCGAACGGTGCGGCGAAGAAGAACTAAACGGCAGCTCAGCTGAGCGCGTACCGCTTCAACCTGATTAAGGGCGCAGGACAGAAACCCTGCGCTGGTCACTAAGATAGACATATGACCAGTGCAGAATTCTCTCCCGCGCCCTTTGCCGTACCCAATGCTGTTGTACCAGGCACTACCCTGCCCGACCTCGAGTACACCCTCTACCAGCCGCAGCAGCTCAAAAGCCGCGTCCCCGCCCTCATGCTTCACGGCTTCGCCACCCGCGGCGAACAGCTCTACGGCGGCACCAGCTGGATCCGCCAATACCTGCGCGCCGGATACCCCGTGCTGATTGTTACCCTGCCCTACCACTCAGACGAATACCTCAAAGACCCCGAATCCATGCACGCCGTCGACTGCAAACTCCCCGACAACACGAGCGTGCGCAGCCGCACAATTCCGTTCGATTCGGTGCCCCCTGTCGATGCGGCAGGTCAGCCGCTGACCCCCATGCACCTGTTCACCAACCTGCTCGCCCAGCTGCTGCGCACCGTCGCCACCGAGAACGACCTCGGCGTTGAACTGGAGCCCCGCGCGCACGTTATTGGCTTCTCCTTCGGCGCCCGCGTCGGCTGGGAACTCGCCCTCACCCACCCGGAGGCAGTCGCATCCCTCACCCTGGGCGGCCTGCCCCTACACGACCACCTCATTACCCTGCGCGCCATGCTCGAAGCGCACGAGGGAACCAGCGCCTCCGCGAGTGCAGAAACCCCGGCGGCAGACTCCACCGACGAGGCGATTGCCTCCTTCACCTCGATTATTGACAACTCCCCCATTCAACCCGACGCGCTGCTGAAGTTCGTGAGGATTCCCTTCGGCCCGTTCTTCGACGTGCCCGCCCTGCGTGCCGGATCCCCCAACCTACCTGCGGGTCACCCGGGCGCGCATCCGCACGCACCCATCGCGGTCGTGCTCGGTGACTCGGACACCATCGCCGCCGACGGAGCGGAACTCTACGACATGGTGCGCGGCAACAATCCGCTTAACCGCTTCATCTCCCTGGCCGGCCGCGACCACGTGAACGCACTGACCTCGGGCGCGTTCCGACGCGGTGCGCTCGCCTTTGCGGCAGAGGTGGAGGCGGCAGAGTAAGTAGCCGCAGACTACGCGGGTTCCGGGAGGAGTAAGAGACAACGTCATAAAACGTCACATTCACCTGGGGGCTTCACGCTCAGCCCCGGGGTGCATCAGGTATGCCTTAGCTCTTAGAATGGGAACGTATCAAAAAACCTTTATCTGCGGTTGAGGCTCAACCGCGCCCAGCAAAGGAGCACCATGCACAAGGTTAAGGCTGTCGTAGCCCTCGCCCAGGACGCACCCGTCACCGTCACCACCATCAACGTACCCGACCCCGGCAAGGGCGAAGCACTCGTCAAGGTCCTCACCTGCGGCGTCTGCCAGACCGACCACCACTACGTCACCGGCGGCGTTGGCCAGGACTTCCCCTACCTGCTCGGCCACGAGTCCGCAGGTATCGTTGAGGCTGTCGGCGATGACGTCACCGACATCGCCCCCGGCGACCTGGTCATCCTCAACTGGCGTGCCGTCTGCGGCGAATGCCGCGCATGCCGCAAGGGCCAGCCGCAGTACTGCTTCGCAACCCACAACGCAACCCAGAAGATGACCCTCGAGGACGGTACCGAACTCACCCCCGCACTGGGTATCGGCTCCTTCGCTGAGAAGACCCTCGTCGCAGCTGGCCAGTGCACCAAGATCACCGCTGACATCAGCCCCGAACAGTACGCAGCCATCGGTCTGCTCGGCTGCGGCGTCACCGCAGGTCTGGGCGCTGTGCTGAACACCGGTGAGCTCAAGCGCGGCGAGTCCGTGGCAGTCATCGGCTGTGGCGGCGTCGGCACCGCAGCAATCGCAGGCGCACAGCTCGGTGGCGCAACCACCATCATCGCCGTCGACATCGACGAGGATAAGCTGGCACGCGCACGCGAACACGGCGCAACCCACACCGTGAACTCCTCCAAGGTCGACCCCGTCGAGGCCATCAAGGAACTCACCGGCGGCTTCGGTGCAGACCTCGTCATCGACGCTGTCGGCATCGCCCCCACCTTCAAGCAGGCATTCGAAGCACGCGACCTGGCTGGCCGCGTCGTCCTCGTCGGCGTGCCCGCACCCGGCACCACTTGGGACATCCCGCTGGATGAGGTGTTCGGCCGCGGCGGCTCCATCAAGAGCGCATGGTACGGCGACACCCTGCCCTCCCGCGACTTCCCCGAATTCGTGGACCAGTACCTGCTCGGCCGCCTCGACCTGGACGGCTTCGTCTCCGAGCGCATCCGCCTCGAAGACGTCAACGAAGCATTCGAAACCATGAAGACCGGCCGCGTGCTGCGCTCGGTCGTGGAACTCTAGGAGCGTAGCGTGAGCGAACGTATTGAACGAGTCGTCACCTCCGGCACCTTCTCGCTGGACGGCGGCTGCTGGGACGTCGACAACAACGTCTGGATCATCGGCAATGACTCCTCCGTGATCATCATTGACCCCGCCCACGACGTCGACAAGATCTCCCGCACCGTCGCAGGCCGCACCGTGGAGAAGATCCTGCTGACCCACGCCCACGACGACCACATCCGCAGCGCCAAGGAGGCGGCGGAACGCTTCGGCGCCCCCGTCTACCTGGACCCCGCAGACCGTGTGCTCTGGGAAATGGTGTATCCCTCCTGGGACTTCGACCGTGAGCTGGCTGACGGCGACGTACTGCGCATCGGTGAGACCGAGCTGACCGTGCTGGCAACCCCCGGCCACTCCCCCGGCTCCGTGTGCTTCTACGCGCCCACCCTCAGCTGGGAGAACAGCGAAGGCGTCGTCTTCTCCGGCGACACCCTCTTCAACGGCGGCCCCGGCGCAACCGGACGCTCCTACAGCGACTTCGACACCATCATCGAGTCGATCTCGACCCGCCTGCTGACCCTGCCCGAGTCCACCGCGGTCCTTACCGGCCACGGCGACAGCACCGGCATCGGCCTGGAAGCACCCGAGCTGCCCGCGTGGATTAAGCGCGGTCACTAAACCGGTAGCCTCGCTGAGGCGTAAAAACCGGTACACAAAAAGGCGGATGCCCCACCACCTGCAGAAGGTGGCAGGGCATCCGCCTTTAGTATGCGCTCACAACGCTCAAGCTCAGATGCGTTCGGTCGAGCCGCGCACCGAATTAGCAGTGCACTGAATTAGCCACACGCCGAACTAGCTACGTGCCGTCTCAGACAGAGGAGTCAGCTGCTCCTCATGCTCAGAACGCCACAGGTAGCCGTACAAATGACCCAACGCAAAATACAGAGTCGCAATAATCACCGGGACCATAAACGCATTACGGTAATACGGAGCGTCACCCATATAGCCGCCCCACATACTACCCATCGCAAGACCAATACCCAGCATCGAGCGGGTAAAGAAGCTCGCCTGCGCATCAGGAATATGCTTGAGCGAACGGTTCAGCCACAGCTCATGACCGCCAAACGCCACACCCAGCACCGCACCACACAGCACCAACGCATAGAAAATCGTGGACGTATCATCACTCGCCGGCAAATACAGGGCACCCATAATCAGCAGAACGCCGCTCACCAACCAACCATGCCACGGGTTCACCGAACGGGCACCCAAAACCACGGGGAAAGACACAAGCACCATCGCGCCGGTACCGGTCGCAACCATCGCCATGAACAGGTTCATCGAACCGTGAATCAGCGAGAAGCCCAGCAGACCCGAACCGACCGCGCCCATACACGCACCCAGCAGCACCAGACCAAGAATCAACACCACCGTCTGCTTATTCGGACGGACCAGATTCTTCGGCGGAGACATGCGAATACGCGAAATATCCGGCAGCCACATCGGCGCGGCCAGAACCACAATGAACAGTAGCGCATCCAGAATCATCGTGATCCAGAAGCCCGCATACTCATGATTCGGGGTGAGGTACGCATCGCCCAGCCGCACCAGCAGAGCAGCCAGCGGGTACATCGACAGGTTCGCCGTCGTCCCCCAAGAAACAGCTGTCGACAAGCGAACATCACTGTACTTATAGTTGCGGCGGTACAGCGACTCCAACGCAAACGGCGTCCACGGCGGAGTCGTGAAACCCATCGCCACGCACGAGAGCGCATGGTAGGTCGTACTCACATTATTCGGGTCAACCGTTAGACGCCAACCAATCACCAGCATGTTCAGCACCGCAGCGATATTCAGAATCGACGTAATCGCCAGCAACGACCGCAAACCCAGAGCACGCACCAGCATCGGGCCGAGCATAATCTGCACCGAATACGCGCCAGTAAACGCCGCCACCGCGTAGCCGCCATCATGCACGCTACCCAGGTGGCTCGCCAACAGAATATACAGCGCAAACGCCGAAGAAGCCGCCGGAATGTGGAACAGAATCGTCAACACATTACGGGCAAAACCCTCAGCACGAAGCACCGCATACAGGTGACGACGCTGCTCCTTACCGTTGCGCAGGAACAACGCCCAATGCTGACGCAAAATGTCCGGCACCGACGCGTTCGTATTAATCTCATCCGCAGCCGGAATCGGGCGAGGCGGCAACTCCTGCAACACGTGCTCGTTGTTGCGCACCACATCCGTCAGGGAGGTGCCCGGAACCGTCGGAATGCCCGTGCCCGAAGCACGCATTTTATTCAGCGCATCGGAGGCGGGTGCCACCTTCATGGTGCGCGGAGGAACCTTCGGCGCGGATGCGTTAGTGTGCGCATCAGCCGAAGGTTCCACACGATACGTTGAATTCGGTGCCCTGTCCTGAGGTGTCGAGGTCATCATCTCTTTCACGAATAAGCCGCCGGACATGCCATAACAGCAGCCCGGAAGCGAATTTATGCCTACTAGGAGTTTACCCTCACCGACGAGCCGTTCTGACCCTTTTCCACCACAATCTGCGCTGGAATACGGTTCTTCATCTCCTCCACATGCGAAATCAGGCCAATAGTGCGGCCACTATCACGCAGAGATTC
>ERZ1036435.583-NODE-583-length-12202-cov-13.301624_pt1 | contig 12202 bp, 5 predicted proteins | sample MGYA00514223_ERZ1036435 | MGnify/ENA primary metagenome ERZ1036435 (study PRJEB33795, sample SAMN09464927) | human gut metagenome | host: Homo sapiens | place: USA: Stanford, California | collected 2016-08 | study: EMG produced TPA metagenomics assembly of the... | reverse complement strand
GTGTGCCATATTCTTTGGCGAGGGCTAAAGTACCAGTGATTTATAGATGCCCTTCGCTACATATCAGAGTATCATTATATTCACATTGAACGTGACTATCCAGCAAGACGAGCTTCATCATCAAAGCAATTAGGTCATGACCGTCAACTCGGCCCAGACTTGGACTCTTCCGTATGCCCACCGAATGAAAAAAGAAAGAAATGGCTCTTAGTGTGAGGCGAAAGGTAGCTTGGTGTGATTTGTTCTCGAGTATTGGAGCAGCAAGTACCGTTAATTACTGGCTTTCCACTCACACCGAGCTAAATAGTTTTGAGAGTCTCTCCTCTCGATTGTTAAGAGTGGCCTTATCTTTCTTTTTTGCTCTAATTCTCACCCGGTTTCTCTGTGAAAAAAGATATTTTGTGTGTGAAGAAAAAATTTGACTCATCGAGTCCCTATCAGTGGTGATGATCAACAACTTGCATCACCAATCTTGAACTCTTAACACAGTTTCTGGGTTTTGGAATTAGATATATAAAACTTGCTTATAGATGAGTGGATATTCTCAAAGTTTCTGAATTTTTTAATAAAAAACTGTACAGCGATATAGCCCAACAAGTCAACATTTGTGTGCAGGACACTTCAATAAGTTGCCAATAATACCCCAAGCGACTACTTTTGTTACAAGCAGCGCATTTTACAGGCCCACTTTAACGACAAACTCAAAGATGATGCAATTTAATGTTCGCAGTCCTGTAGTCAAGGCTCGTGAGGAGACCTACTTGAAGAAGATCGAGCGTGTCTTTAACGTTGACAAGATCAGTACCCATGACCTGCTTAGGTTGGAGACCGTGCACTTGTGTGATCCTCTTCAATTTTTCACAAATGGTCTGCTGGAGTCTCTGATGTACCCAGATGGTAAATTTTTAGTCCACCATGTTGCTACTTCTAAGAAACTAGTCCAGGACTCCATATCCATCGACCAGGCATTGCAACTGGGACATCCTAAGATGCTGGAGCTTATCTACCTGAGGGATAGAATAGGAAGTATCCGTGGCAAGATGGACGTCGAAAACTCAAAACTAAATCAAACCATCATTGAAAACTTGCAGGAGGTACATGCGCTGGTGATGGCTATCTACACTGAATTCAAAGAACATCTAAAAGTACGTTTGTACAAGGACTTCTATGGGTTTGTATTAAAAGAACAAAAGGAAAACTTCCACACTGTGTTACAGATGATCCAGAAATACATAAATATAGTGGAGAAGACCAAGCAAGCAATAACTCCAGAGTCTCTACTCTCCTCGATGAAATCGTTCAATGTGGAACTCAGTATTGTAGCTGACAAGCTCGTAAAGAACAGTCGCTGCTTCAAAGAATACACGGATGTAATAAACGCTGGTTCTGAGAACCTTCTATTTAACGCTAACGACCAATTCGACCTGGCAGATGTCGAATTCCAACAATTTTACAAGGAACGTCTTGACAGATTAAAAATCTCCGCAAGAAGACTGTTCTAAGAGTCTCCAAAGTCTGAAAGACGCATTGAAAAAAAAAGAAATTAATAAGGCAGCGTAAGTTACGGGAGCCTGCTTATACTTAAAATTTGTAAATCTTTTCGACTAGTTTCTCTACCTTCACGCATATCAAACCAAAATACATAATATTTTCCCATCGGACTTCAGTCACAGAAGTTTAAATAACGTTTTTAATACAAATTCCACAAAATACAATTACAATACTTAGTACAAGACAAGAACAGAAATCATATTAACATCAAAGTGGTTACAATATCGCATATTTCGAATAATACCATCGAGCAGATAACTTTGAGATCAGTAACAATGGGCTATTCAGATATTGATACAGCTTAGAAGAACTTATAAATAAAGACCGGTAATACCCTAATACGAAATTACAAGAAGTTGCCCATGTGATGCAAAAGAAGTAAATTGCGGGTAACAAAACAGGTATTACCTAATGTGGTAATGACAAACATTCTAAGCTCGAGATTTCATCAATTAGCCGAATAAGGTAATATGTAAACATCCCACCTCATCCTTTCTCTTTGTGTGAAGAGGCTCTGATGAGATAGTGAAGCTATTTGCTCTTTCGAAGAATTATAGCCTATTAGCATAGTAACTAGTAGTAGAATCTGAAGCCTAAGTTGTCACAAATATTCTCTTTGGGCATTGAGAATTCTTGCTTTGAAAAGCCCACACTAGAGTTCTCTCTTGTATTGTCAGGATCAATCCCTGAAGGATTTGCTATAATTAAAAGAATTATTTTCTTGTATTCAAAAATACAAGAGCAATTGGATTTCCTATTCGGTAGTAATTATTCTATTTTTTGATCCTAGTTTCAAAGAACCTTTCCTTATTAAATGGTAATAAGTTTTAGCTTGAACTTTCACCTCCCATTTTCAAAAACAACAATATATTATTTGAAATACCTTTGACCCATTAACGTATTCAATTGTGGTTTAAAACTTGACAATAACAGGCACAAGCTCAGGTACAGTTTATCTGCATTTTTTTGAATTTTAACTTATTTTTTTGCTAAAATAGAGTTGGTCTTTTGGGATTTTGATATTTTTTATTTTGCACCTCTAGCTTATATTTATTGGGAAGACGAGCACCGATGATCAATAAAAATGACAACAGTCTAGCGAGCAGTGCAAAGAGGTCGGCGCTCTCGGTTGCATCACCTACAAAACTGAATATTATGAGCAGCCAGAATGGGAACACAAAGTTGCACAAAGTGACCAAGCGACCTTTGGAGAGGTCGCACTCTCTAAATATCAAGAATGGGAACGCTAACGAACCATTCGGAAAGTTTTCTAGACCTAAGATATCTGTACAGGCCCCACCTCTGTTAAAGAGGAACTCGTCTTTTTTCAAAGAAAAATCAACTTCTTTGTATTCGAGATCAGACTTTGCATTCAATTCACCTTCTAAATCTCAGGAACTATCAAAGAGCCCCATGTCGTCCTCGCAACCTTTGCCAAATGATGATACTATTACCTTAACAGACAGATTTCTACCTACTTTGCAATCCGGCTCCCAAAATAAAGTTCAGCATATTTCGTTGGACACAGAACTTCCTCCTCCGAATGCATCTCCAGTCACACATCTAAGAGCCCAAACGAAACTGGTTTTTAAACAAAATGTTGCTGAGGCTTGCGGTCTCGAGATGGACAATAGAATCCTACAGTACCTACCAGCTCCACCAAGTTACTCTAGGGAAAGGCCCGCTACTTTAATGAGACGTCACCAGTACCATTATCAGAATAGATCTAGTCAAACTCAACTGCAGAAAAAAAATACTGAGTTAATGAAATTGAGAAAAGTGAACACAAATCCGGAGAGAATCTTGGATGCACCGGGCTTTCAGGATGATTTCTATTTAAATCTAATTGATTGGTCAAAGAAAAATATCCTAGCCATAGCGTTAAATGACAGTTTATACTTGTGGAATGGTAATAATGGAGAAGCCACTTTACTGAAAGAGTATGAAGAGTGCCAAATCACTAGTGTCCATTGGTCCGATGACGACTGCCACATTTCTATTGGTAAGTCTGATGGTAACACCGAAATCTGGGATGTAGAGACTTCGACGTTAGTGAGAACTATGAGATCCAAATTGAACGTTAGGATAGGTTCTCAATCATGGTTAGAAACGCTACTGGCTACTGGCTTCCGTAGCGGTGAAATACAGATAAATGACGTTCGGATAAAAGACCATATTGTTAATACATGGGACGAACACACTGGGGAAGTTTGTGGATTGAGCTACAAAGCTGACGGCTTACAATTGGCATCTGGCGGTAATGATAACACAATGATGATATGGGATACTAGGACTTCTATGCCACAATTTGTCAAGAAAGATCATTCAGCCGCTGTGAAAGCACTGGCTTGGTCTCCAACAAATGCCGGACTCCTAGCTAGTGGTGGTGGTCAAACTGACCAACAGATTCATTTTTGGAACTCAACAACAGGTGCAAAACTACATACTATAAATACCGGCTCACAGGTGAGTTCATTGCATTGGGGTCAAAGTTATGATACCAAAGGTAACATGAATGTCGAAATAGTGGCCACTGGTGGGTCACCAGACAACTCGATCTCTATTTACAACTATGAAACAAGGTATAAAGTAGCAGAGGTAGTGCATGCCCACGATGCTAGAATATGCTGCTCAAAGTTATCTCCCGATGGCACTGTTCTCGCAACCATTGGTGGTGATGAAAACTTGAAGTTCTACAAGATATTTGAGCCAAAGAGAAAGTACAAACAAAAATCAAAAGGTAACGTAGTCGAAGAATTAATGACGAACAATACACCTTACTATAGAGAGAGATTAGATGCATCTCGCAAGCTAACAAATAATGACGATTCCGATTATGAGAGCTCTTCTTATCACCATGAAAGCGTTACCCGTACTGTAATCAACTCCAAATCACCATCTTCGGCAGCAAAAGCGACAGATTTTCTAATAAGATAAGAAACTACCTTATGGTATCAAAATATTTACGACACTCACAATTGATACTTTTGCATTACTCGAACTGATCATGATATTTGATAGCATATCTACTTGGTATCTAAAAAAAATTCTTCCTGCATATAGCATTACAACTTAAATAACTGCAAAATTCAAAATAAAAATAATATAAATAGCCCAAGACATAGAGCACCTGAGTTACAACCAATACATCCAGTATTACCTGCTGCACATTGCAATAAATACAGTATTGATCATTACGGTTTAGTGTATATTCACACAGCACGAAATTTTTAAAGTGTAGTCAAGTCCTTTTGCGATGGAACAAAGGGGAAATTATCGAGAACTGGAAGGGAAAAGCTGAACAAATAGGACTGGGATTTGCAGGTTTCTGGGCCAACTCTGATAACGGACAAGTAAAGGCTGAAGCAACACATAATAATCAAACATTCCCTATTATTATTATTTCAGGCATCTAGAGCTAGAACAGCACTTCTTAACGCAAGTCCGATTCATTTTCTAGACCATATTTTCAGCATTATAGTAGATTATTCTACAGGGCAGCGATCGATAAGTTTATTGTTGGTAATCACAGCTATTACATCCTCGCAATAGACAGTATCAATTGAAGATAAAAGTGAAATTAATATGAGAGAATTAACAGAGGAACAAAGAGAAAACATAGCAATTGAGCAAAAGCTAGCTGTGCAGTCTATACGTTCGTTTCTGCAGTCAAAGACTTCCTATGATGTTTTACCGGTGTCTTACAGACTTGTGGTGCTAGATACTGCTTTGTTGGTCAAGAAGTCCCTAAATGTACTTTTACAAAACAGCATTGTCTCGGCTCCATTATGGGACTCAAAAACTTCTCGTTTTGCAGGGTTGTTAACCACCACAGATTTCATCAATGTCATACAGTACTATTTCTCGAATCCTGATAAGTTTGATATTGTAGACAAGTTACAACTTGATGGTTTAAAAGAAGTTGAGAAGGCGATTGGTGTAGACCAATTAGATACAGCTTATGTACATCCATCAAGACCTCTATATGATGCATGCCTAAAGATGTTGGAATCCAGAAGTGGTCGTATACCTCTTATTGACGAAGACGAAGAGACACACAGAGAAATTGTTGTTAGTGTTCTTACCCAATACAGAATCCTAAAGTTCGTGTCCCTGAACTGCAGAGAGACGCATTTGTTACAAAGACCGATTGGTGAATTGGGCATAATTTCGGAACAGAACATGAAATTCTGCCACATGTCTACACCAGTCATTGATGTTATACAATTACTTACTCAAGCTGGTGTTTCCTCTGTACCAATCACAGATGAGAACGGGGTATTGATTAATGTATATGAAGCTTATGACGTTCTGGGGTTGATCAAGGGTGGCATATATAATGATCTATCATTGAGTGTTGGTGAAGCACTTATGAGAAGAAGTGATGATTTTGAAGGCGTCTACACCTGTACAAAGAACGATAAGTTATCATCAATAATGGATAATATCAGAAAATCAAGAATTCATAGATTTTTTGTTGTTGACGAAAACGGTAGATTGACAGGTGTGCTTACTTTGAGCGATATATTGAGGTATATCCTATTGGGCAACAATTAGATGAGCGGAGGGGTTAACTCCCCCCATAATGCAACATTTAAATATGAACGCGCATTGTAATATTTTTGATGATGAAAGGAACCATTATGAAAAACTATGAAAAGGGAAAAAACATAAGCTACCAGTACGCATATATCTGCAAGCTTTTCCATTGACGGCAATATTCCTAAAAACCACAATCATATTCAATGACAGGCTTTTTGAATATGATAACATTTTTATTTTCTTCATTTTCTTCAGTATTATTTAAACTTTAATGATATGTACACTACTGTAATCCTAGAAAAATCAACTGTTCACAACCATACAGATCTTGAATCAGAATTCTATGCGAACGATTGCGAAGTGGGGGGTGTCTGTCTCTTAGGTGTGAGGAATTGCACCACAAGCCCATATATATTGATAGTATATTTCACGCTTACTAATTACCGTAGAAAGACAGTAAATTGCCTATCTTGTGCGAGCGATCATTTCTCAGTGAAAAACTGTGATCTCCTAAGCTCATCGCAGCTTTCTCTAGCTGTCTGATAACAATTGATAGTACTCAGTTTGTAGCAATGTATACATGACACAACTATCTGCTTTAGACACCTTTTCGTGTAGTCAGGGTGTCTACTACATCAGCTGAACAACAGACTATATAAATAAATCTATTTCATTACTACTTATTGTTTTGATTTAGGAAAAGTACTTATATGTGCCACTGAATAAAACTACACCTTATCATCGGAGTTGAAGAGTCCAATAATGAGTTTAAGTCATTGGTAAAAATTATAGACCTCATATCATCGATTGTAATTCTGGGGCAATTAAAGTTGACAATTCGACACTGTTGTTTGAGTGCTTATTAACATTTATTGTTGGGAACAAGTGGCAAATATAATCGATCAACGACAATCTAATAGGAGCTGCTGTCGATTATAGCAATTTAATACACATTTATTATCCATTAGTCATCTATTTCAATTAGATAACATTATAATAGCAAAGCAAATATGGTACTTGTAGATGAGAGGCGGCCGACGATGACTTCTACCAAGACAGATCAATCAGATCAGCAATCTGTGAGATGGGCAGACAAACCATCAATAAATCAAATAACAGTGAGGGGTACCATTGCAGGTATCTTCATTGGTTCATTAGTTCTGATATCTAATTTTCAGTTTGGATTACAAACCGGTTGGGTATCGATGATGTCTCTTCCATCTGCCTTATTGGCGTGTGCTATATTTAAACAATTATGGCCAGTGTTCAAACCTGATGATCCCGTTTTCACTGACGTTGAAAATGTATACGTACAAAGCTTGGCCGTTGCTATAGGGACAGGCCCTTTAGCTCTAGGTTTTGTTGGAGTCGTACCTGCAATAGAGAAATTCTTAACTTATGAAGAATCGGGCGGTACCAGAGAACAAGGCATACCTTTCACTTTTATACAGCTTTTATTATGGTCAGCAGCTCTAACTTACTTTGGGATATTTTTTGCAGTTCCACTTCGAAAGCAGGTGATTGTGAGAGAAAAGTTACCTTTCCCTAGTGGCAATGCCACTGCAACTTTGATTGCAGTTCTAAACGGAACAGAGATCATCCAAGAAGTCTCAAAGAAAGAGGTTTTACAAATGAGAAGAAGGAGATTGGAACAGTGCCCGGAGGTACTCAGAATGGATCCAGATAGTGACGATTCTACAGAAAATGCTCTGTCACCTCTGATAAATGCTGAGGCACAAAGGCAATACAACTCAACTTCACCTTCTGATATACAACCTAATAACGTGTATTTGAAGAATATTACAATTCTGGTTCAAACTTTCACAATATCATCCATTTACACTGTAATCGCTTACTTCGTTCCTGTAATTAAAGCAATCCCATTCTTGGGGAATGAACTATCAAAAAAATATTTATGGAATTTACAACCTTCGCCCGCATACTTTGGACAAGGTATAATAATGGGGTTACCAACAGTTTCATACATGCTTTTTGGATGTATCCTTGGATGGGGTATCCTAGCACCTATTGCTGTCCACAAAGGCTGGGTATCGAATGAAGAAGATGTAACTGATTGGAATGAAGGTGTACAAGGCTGGGTTTTATGGTGTTCGTTAGCAATAATGATAACCGATAGTATTGTTGGATTCCTAGTGTTACTTATCAATTCCTTAGTTAAATTCTTCATGCTTGACAATAGGAGAGTGATAATTTCGAATATGATTGATGATTCATTTGAATCGATGATATTGGAGGAGGAAGCGGCAATAAATCATCAAAGGTCTTTGAGCAGTGCTCAATCTGTAGGAACAGTTAGATTAGTTTCGCGCGATCTCGAACACGAGGTTGATCAAAAACATCTAGTCAAATATACTACTGTGCTATCAGGTATTGTTGTTTCGTCAGTTATATGCATATCGTTTGTGATTTACATTTTCGGTATAGAAGTAATTCCTGTCTATTCCATGGTACTAGCCCTTTTTACTGCATTATTCCTGTCAATATTAGCAATTAGAGCTCTGGGAGAAACGGATCTAAACCCGGTAAGTGGAATCGGTAAGATTTCTCAATTATTATTTTCTTTTATTATTCCAAAAACCCATCCATCTGCAGTACTGATCAACTTGGTTGCTGGCGGTATAGCTGAAGCAGGTGCACAGCAGGCAGGGGATTTAATGCAGGATCTGAAAACAGGCCATCTTCTTGGCGCATCACCCAGAGCGCAATTTATTGCGCAACTGATAGGCATAACATGGTCAATGTTTCTATCGTCTGTGATGTATCTCATTTACAATAGAGTTTATACCATACCAAGCATACAATTTCGTATACCAACGGCAACTGTTTGGATAGATTGTGCAAGGCTTGTAACAGGTAAGGAACTGCCTTATGGGACGCTAGAATGCTCTTTAGTTTTGGCGGTAATATTTGCAATTTTGTCTTTAATAAGAAACTGTTACAGAGAAAGAGAACTTCGGTGGATGAAATATATACCCTCTGGAGTTGCCGTGGGAATTGGACTTTTTAACTCACCTAGTTTTACAATTGCAAGATTCATTGGTGGCCTAGCTGCCCACATGTGGCTTTCGAACCATAAGGGTAACATTGATGTGAAAACTACACTTATTGTATGTAGTTCGGGTTTAATATTGGGTGAGGGTGTATGCAGTATTCTTAACATAATCTTTACTACACTCAACGTTCCACATTTTTAATACTTAGACTAATAATATATATTCATGATCATTTCTAATGTTAATCCAAATTATATTTCCATTTATTGAATACGTATAGACCAGCCGATATGGTACTTCTAATTTAAACTAAGTCGAGTGAAGTACTATCGCAATTAAACAACGCCATTCCCTTGAAATAAGAACTTTTCATTTAAATAATTAAAACAACGCTTTGTTGCTAAGTGTGTGCTATTAGGTGAGACCTTTTATATGAGAATGAGAGATTTTCTTCTCTTTGAGAAGCTCTATTCATTATATTGTTCTTTTCCCTAGTTTACCCGGAATTACCATTTGCTTGAAGCTCATCGCATAAATAATACCATGAAAGATGATAATGCCACTGGATAGACTCCGAGAGCTCGATAAATGGTAATTGGAGATTCTATTACAATCACTAGCCAAGTATAGTATTAAATCCAGAGGACATCCAGCTACTTAGTTCGCGACATTAAAAGTGCTGAAAGTTATTGTAACGGCAACGAGCTTAAACTGACCTTTTTATTAGACTACTATATGTTATGGAACAATGGAGTGTAGTTGCTACATTACCGGTATTACCACCAGATATAACCATTGCCACAGATCATCCTCGCGTAGTACATGCTAATATATTACCTGATGATGTCTTAAGTGAGGTTGGTAACACACCTATTTACTGCAAACATATTTTAACTGATGCTGACGATAAATTTTACGTGATGGAGAGATACGGCAAAGAGTACTGGGTAATATGGATAGTGGAAATGGATAAACATTCTATAACTAAGCTAATTGATCTTATAGAGTTTTCAGATGAGGTTACTACAAAGGAATTTGGGTCAACTAATGGATATCAATCTATCGATGAAATTAATAATTACGGGACAAGTAAAGCAGAATGGGATGAAATAAAGATAACCAAGATTTTTAATAGTTTTGCGGAGTCAACGAAAGACAGAAAGATTATTGGCAATTCTAGTGAACTATTTATGACTCTACCATCAAACAACGAGCAAAACAAAAATACTAGAACAGAAACCTGTCTTGTGTCAGATCCAAAAATATACTTCAATCAGAGGTATTACAGTACTCTATTTGAACTTGATAACGCCATAACTTACTTTGTTAAGTCACATTTACCTAGGGTACGAAATTTATTTAAGGCAAACACGAGTACAAGCGATTATTTGTCACAGTATATAGCACTTATCAAGAGTAGCCTAATACCAGTGAGGAACTTTGATGAACGTCATACATTGAATGGTTTAACTACCTTGTTATCAACATTTGATCCAAATAGTGAAATCCTTGAGCTACTAACAGCGTCTCAAAATTTAACTGATGATAGCTTAGGTAATGATCTATCAGAAAAGATGCTGATGCTATCAGTTCTAAAATATCGTGAACTTAAGATTCAAGTAGTTTTGCTACTTGAAATGATGCATCTACTATCTTTGGATGAACAGTTCGACAGTTTTGAGAAGCAGTACAAAAATAAATTAGAACAGAGATCTCGAAATGTAACCAGATCGTCTTTCATGCAGAGGCGCTCACGAACAAGAAAGAATCCTTCCACTAGTAGAGAGCTGGACTCTCCAAAAGGAAACGATATTAACAACAACAACGATAATAATAGTAACAATAATGTAAATGATGGTACATTCAAAATTACGACCCAAACTGATACCATCCAAAACAATATCTTTGACTTTTATGAACTACTGGATATATATTTAGATAAACTATTGATTACTGACATTTTGATGAGCTCAACGAATTTAGATAATAATAATACAGATAGTGAAAGTGATCAACCTGAGGAGAATATGGTAGAGACAAAAAAATATAACTTCCAACATTATATGAAACGTATTTTGGATAAAAACGATGAAGCTTCAGTCGTGGGCTTTGTGAATTACACATTGATACCATACTATAACAGAAAGGCACCTAATACCATTAAATTTATTATCCAAAAACTAAAGGGGCCCAGTATGCGTAAGCAACCTCTAAAGAGAATAACTACAGGGAATACTGTAAATGAATCAACTCCACTCATGGACAATTCATTCAATGATTTCTCCAATATTAATAATGGAACAGATCCACTTAGAGCGTCAAGTGTACAATATGCTAGCAGTGAAAAAAACAAAGAGGAACTGAGGAGCAGCTCTCCAAGCCGTAAATCTACTTTTCTATCACAAAGGGCTAATTCAAATCTTACAGATTTTATTGAAAAAGAGGGATCTGTTAACAAAAGGCTTTTACCGATATCGCGAACAACTTCTGATATATCTTTCCTTGAAAAACGACAATTTGCAGTTGATAATTCAAGGCATCTAGATTCACAAAATCCTCAAGTAAGTACTACATCTGACAAAAATACCCAACCAAAGATGTCTAATTCTATATCGAGACTAAAACAACAATCTTTTCGAAGAGTTGGGAGAAACAAATCAATATTCAAAAAGTCAACTGATGCAACATCTAGTTTTGCCTTTTCTCACAAAAGTATAAAGGAGGTCAACGAAACCAATACTATACAAGTCTTATCAACTCCAATGGGTAAAAGACAATCTAATTTAAAAGCGCAAGAGCAATCACCACTTATTATAGAATCGCCAGATGCAGGCATAATAGCGAAAAGCCAGACCAATGTAAAAGGGAACTCAGAGAATAATAATACCAAAACAAGTATTCCACCCAATAAAAAGGTTAAAAGACGACTATTCGCACCATAAACAAAGTAGTAATTTCAATGCAGTGATTGAACTTCCAAACGAGCAATATTATAAACGCCGTCATAATAGCATACAGAACCATTTAATAGCATCCTATACAGTATTTTAGTATATTTATATTTTTACATGTTTTCACCAAAGAAAATGGCACAT
>ERZ1036435.582-NODE-582-length-12274-cov-96.789263_pt1 | contig 12274 bp, 2 predicted proteins | sample MGYA00514223_ERZ1036435 | MGnify/ENA primary metagenome ERZ1036435 (study PRJEB33795, sample SAMN09464927) | human gut metagenome | host: Homo sapiens | place: USA: Stanford, California | collected 2016-08 | study: EMG produced TPA metagenomics assembly of the... | reverse complement strand
ACTGATTCTGAGGTTGAAACCGACTCGGACGTAGACACTGATTCAGACGCTGATGCCGATTCTGAGGCTGAGACTGATTCAGACGTTGACACTGATTCAGATGTTGACACTGATTCAGAAGCTGACGCTGATTCAGACGCTGAGACTGACTCCGATGTTGATGCCGATTCTGATGTCGATGCCGATTCAGAGGTTGAGACTGATTCTGACGTTGACGCTGACTCAGACGTTGACACTGATTCTGACGTTGAAACCGACACCGAAGTAGAGGCTGATTGACTCTCTAATACGGAAGTGCTCAACGATGCGGATTTTCTAGTGGACTCACTCAAAGATACTGATGCAGACTCAGATTGCGATTGGCTTACGGATTTTGAAGCAGACTCGCGAGTCGATTGACTTAGTGACTCTGATACCGACTGTGAAAGCGATGCTGATGCTGACTGACTCACTGAAACAGAGGCGCTCGTTGAAGCGGATGTCGAACTTGAGACAGACTGGCTAACCACCTTGGATACACTCGCCGATACCGAAGCAGACTGCAAGGCACTGACACTTGCAGAAGCTGATTCAGAAACCTTCTCAGATTCAGATTTTCTTGTCGATACAGATTGACTCGTTGAAGCGGATTGAGATTGAGAAATCTCCTTGCTCAACGATTGACTGCGAGATAGACTTGCTTGAGCTGAAACACTTGCCGACGCTGATTGGCTCAATGAAACTGACAAACTTTGCGAGCGGACCGAACTCAGTGACTGGCTTAATGAAACGCTCTGCTGAGCCGATACGCTCTGTGATTGCTTCGCACTTAAAGACTGACTGATCGATTGCGAAGTCTTCGCAGATGCACTCTGACTGTTTGATACAGACTGACTGTGATCGCTATCTGACAGTTTCACCGCTACGACATTGGTCGTACTATCTTTATAAGTAATGGTGACTGTACCATCACTATTAACCGTATAGGACTTAATCCGGTTAGCTACCTCTGGGTTGACTGCCGATACAGCTGCAATCACCTTGCTCTTATCTGCATCTGTCAATGCAGTTAGACTCGTCACCTGAATAGTGCTTGTCGGCGCCACACCTGGCGTACGATCAGCGAGACGCCCTTGGGTAATCCGAATCTCACCCAAACCGTTTGGACGGTTCATATTGGAGGCATTGTCAATAGCCGCGACGTTGCGTTGCCATGTATTTCGGTAGGTATGGTAAAGATCATCCTTCAAATGAATGGTCGTTGTGATGGTTGCAGGGTTCGCACTGGTAGCCGTAATATCACCCGTGATAGGAGCAATATCACCTGTTCCATACTGGCTGCCACCAAAGAAATTCCCGTTCAAGGCATTGTCATTCAGATCCGCTCGTGCAACGACTTTCATTTCTTTCAACTTGCCACTGTCATCAGTAGCTGTAAAGGTCACAACTGCATCATCACCAGCATAAATGGTATAATTCTTCCCACCACCTTCAAGAGGGGTTGATTTCGGTTCCACACCATTGACGGTCAACTTAGCCGTCACTTCAGGACGCGTTCCGTCAGTTACAGCCACGGAATTACTGGCATCGGAATACACCGCATAATCACCATACATGATGCGAGCTTTGGCTGTTACACCACCCGTTTGCAAGGGAGCATTCGGTGTTAAGATCGCTTGTCCAGAAGCATCCGCTACTGCTGTTCCGATTTCATCATCATTGTTATACAAGACAACGGTCGATCCAGGCTCAGCACCGGTCACTGTTACAGGCGTTTGGGTGTAGGCTTTCTCCAGCAAGCGTGTCTCCACCGTTGGTGCTGCAAGTCGCTTCACTGGAGCCGTCACATCATTTGTAGTGTTATCTTTATAGGTAATGGTCACCACACCAGATGATGAAACGGAATAAGATTTAAAGTCCTTTGAAGTCGCAATATTTGGATTAGTAGCTTTAAACGCTTCCCAAACCTTATCTTTTTCAGCCTGGGCCAAGTTAGTAGTATCATTAACAAAAGTCGCTGTCGTCACAGCCGTAATCGGATTACGAATACCATCATTTTGCGGCAAGACCTGGATTCGTAGCGTACGTGTCACTGACTGCTTAGCCGTATTCGTCACTACAAAAGAAAGATTATAAATTTTTCCAGGCGTTACGACTTCTGTCTGGCCAACAGTTCCCATAATATTAAATGCTACTGCACTATTTCTTAGTGCCGACGTCTGAGGAAAATTGATGCCATTCACACGATCACTACCAGAAGCGTAGCCAAGGCTTTTAATACTATTTCGTGTAGGAATGGTTTCAACAACATTATAAGCCTGATTGATGTAGTCAGAGTTATAAACAGAAATCAAGGCATTGTTAGCCGGACCTAAATTATACTGGGGTGCACGGAGGCTGGTATCTGTGTCAATACGGTTCCCATTTCGAGGGTCGCGCTGACCAGATGTCGCGCGCAGCACCGCGTTGACCAAACGATTCCGAGCGGTTTTTGCTTGACTTTCCACGGCATCGATTTGAATTGCCGGATTGGACAAACCTACACGAATAGCCTCCAAAGCCAGATCTCCATTTTCAATAGCAGTTTCTGTCCCAGGGATTTCCAGAGCCTGTGCCCGATAGGTATATAAATCCAAAGCTAAGACTTGCAGACGCTTCACCTGGTCTTCCGAGCGAGTGGTCTGAGCCACTACTTCTTTCTCGCTCGTTTCAGGAGTAGCTACATGAATAGTATTATTCTCTGAGAGAGTGCTACTAGCAATTTCTGAAGTAGACGGACTCGCTGAACCACTGACAAGATGAGATTCACTCAAAGACACCGATTGAGACAGAGAAAGGCTGTCACTAGCTGACTCTGAAAATGAGATAGATTCACTTATAGATTGACTGGCTGACACAGAATCTGAGTTTGACGTCGTCCCCAAGACAAGACTATCCGAACCCGCTACACCGGTCGACGGGCTGATTTCTGATCCAACAGTCACATTCATTTCATTTTCCTCAGCAAATACTGGATTGGCAACCGTTGTCGCTCCAGCCAGCGCCCCTAGCACAACCATCCCTTTGACCAGATCAGCAGGCATAGAGTGTGATGATGCTTCATATTGAACCACGATATTTTCATCCACACCACCTCGCATGACACGAAATAGGCCTAACCGCGAGACAGATGCCCGTACCCAATTCTTTCCTGATTTGATTAATTTATAACGTGTGATTCGCTCCGTTTCGCGAAAATCACCCTTCGAACGTTTAAAAAACATGTCCGCTCCTTAAAAATAAGATATCGAGTTATTATACACTAATTTTCCCCAAAAGTAACTAATTAAGACTAGTTTTTAACATAAAAAACAGCACACAAAAAGAGAACCCGGAGGTTCTCTTTTTGGATCCTTTTTCATTTCCCACATACCTGAAATGACCGAATCAAATTAGGATAGAAGATTATTTTTCATCTTCTTTTTTGCGGCTTCCAAGTGCTGCAACCCCTGCAACCCCTGCAACTGCTCCAAGAAGAGCTGAAGCTACAGATCCTGTTTCACCAGTATTTGGAAGTTGTTCAAGAGCTGGAGCTGGTTTAGCTGGTTGCTCAGGAACTGGGTTCACTGGTGTATTAGGTGTTGGATCTACCGGTGTGTTTGGTGTTGGATCCATTGGTTTATTAGGTGTTGGATCTACCGGAGTATTTGGTGTTGGAGTTGGTGGCACCGGAGTATTTGGTGTTGGAGTTGGTGGCACTGGAGTGTTTGGTGTTGGAACGTTTGGAGTCTTCACAAGTTTGTAAACATAAGTAACGTTCTTATCACCTTCGATAACTTTACCAGTTGTTGGGTCAGTTGTTGTCAAGTGACCTTCACCGTCAACGTTACCTACTGGGTAGTTACCTTGTGGTACCAATTCATAGACTTTACCATCTGCAGTTGTGATTGTCTTAGGACGGTTATCCACAACTGTATCGTAGTCTTTACCTACTGGTTGGTCTTTTTCATCCACTACTGAAGTCTTGATCGTGTTACCATTTTCATCTACATAGTGAACGTATACATTACCCTTAGGTTGTACAGGTTCTTCGACAAGTTTGTAGATGTAAGTAACGTCTTTACGTCCTTCAACCACTTTACCAGTTGTTGGGTCTGTTGATTCAAGGTGACCTTGAGTATCTACTTTACCAACTGTGTAGTTTCCGACTGGTACGATTTCGTAAGTTTTACCTTCGAATCTAATGTATTGTGGACGGTTGTCTTCAACAGTGTTGTAGTCTTTACCTACTGGTTGGTCTAACTCATCTGTTACTGATTCTTTAATGGTGTTACCTTCAGTATCTTTGTAGTGTACGTATACGCTACCCTTAGGTTGAGTTGGTTCTTCCTTCACTTCTTTGTAAACGTAAGTGATGATTGAACGTGGTTTATCAACTTTACCTTTAATTGGATCAGATGATTCTAAGTGTCCATCGCCATCAACTTTACCTACTGGGTAGTCACCTTTCGGTACGATCTTGTAAGTCTTACCGTCTGGAGTCTTGATAGTATTAGGTTTTTCACCTTCCTCAGTTGTGTTATATGGTGTGTCATATGGTGAGTTTGGTGTGTCTTGACGAGGTTTTTGAATTTCTTTACCATTTTCGTCTACGTAAGTGATGATGACGTCACCTTCTTTAGGTTTCGTTGGATCTTCTTTCAATTGGTAGACATATGTTACGTTCGTATCTTCTTCAGCAACTTTACCAGTTGTAGCATCATCACCTGTCCAGTGACCTTGATCGTCGACTTTACCTACTGGGTAGTTACCAGCTGGTACCAATTCGTATGTCTTACCTTGGAACTCGATCGTGCTTGGACGGTTGTCTACTACTGTATCGTAGTCCTTATCAACTGGTTGATCTTTTTCGTCAGTTACTGATTCTTTGATCTTGTTACCATTGACGTCAACATAGTGAACGTATACGTTACCCTTCACTTCTTTATAAACGTAAGTGATAGTTGATTTAGGTTTATCAACTTTACCTTTAATTGGATCAGATGATTCAAGGTGTCCGTCACCGTCAACTTTACCTACTGGGTAATCACCTTTTGGTACGATCTTGTATGTCTTACCATCTGGAGTCTTGATTGTGTTAGGTTTTTCACCTTCCTCAGTTGTGTTATATGGAGTATCATATGGTGAGTTTGGTGTATCTTGACGAGGATCTTTAATCACTTTACCTTTTGTATCTACATAAGTGATGATTACTTCACCTTGTTTAGGTGTTTCACTTTCAGAATTTGATGAAGAATTAGATGCTGATTGTGATACAGATGTAGAAAGCGATGTTGAAGCCGATGTGCTCAATGATGCTGATTGGCTTGCAGATACTGATGCTGATGCTGATGCCGATGTGCTCAATGATGCTGATTGGCTAGCAGATACTGATGCTGATTCAGAAGCTGATGTGCTCAATGACGCTGATTGACTAGCAGATACTGATGCTGATGCTGAAGCCGATGTGCTCAATGATGCTGATTGGCTTGCTGATACTGATGCTGACTCAGATGCTGATGCGCTCAATGACGCTGACGCTGACTCAGATGCTGAAACAGATTCAGACGTTGATGTTGAAGCTGATACTGATGCTGACTCAGACGCTGATGTTGATTCAGAAACTGATTGGCTTGTTGAAGCTGATTGTGATTCTGAAATAGATTGCGATGCTGATTCAGATGCAGAAGCTGATTCGCTCAATGATGCTGATTGGCTCGCAGATACTGATGCTGATTCAGAAGCTGATTCGCTCAATGACGCTGATTGGCTCGCAGATACTGATGCTGATTCAGACGCTGATGTGCTCAATGATGCTGATTGGCTCGCAGATACTGATGCTGATTCTGATGCCGATGTGCTCAATGATGCTGATTGACTTGCTGATACAGAAGCTGATGCTGAAGCCGATGTGCTCAATGATGCTGATTGACTTGCTGATACGCTTGCTGATGCTGAAGCCGATGCGCTCAATGATGCTGATTGACTTGCTGATACGCTTGCTGATGCTGAAGCCGATGTGCTCAATGACGCTGATTGACTTGCTGATACAGAAGCTGATTCTTGCGCTGACGTACTCAATGACGATGATTGACTCGCAGACACACTTGCTGATTCAACAGCTGATTGGCTCAATGATGTAGAAGCTGATTCAGACAATGATGTAGAAGCTTGTTCTGATACAGACTGTGAGTTAGATACAACTTCTGATAATGATTGTGAAGCTGATGTTGATGCTGATGCTGAATTTGAACCTGAATCTGATTGTGATTCCACTTTCAACTTATAGATATAAGTAACATTCTTCTCACCTGAAGCCACTTTACCAGTCGTATCATCATCACCTGTCCAGTGACCTTGGCTGTCAACTTGACCTACTGGGTAATTACCAGCTTCTACAAGTTCGTAAGTCTTACCTTCGAACTTAATTTCTTTAGGACGATTATCTACTACAGTATCATAATCCTTCTCAAGTGGTTGATCTTGCTCATCAATAACAGATCCCATGATCGTATTTCCGTTAATATCTTTATAATGAACAAAGACACTTCCAACTTCTTCATAAACGTAAGTAATGGTAGATTTTGGTTTGTCAACTTTACCAGTAATAGGATCTGAAGATTTCAAATGACCATTTTCATCAACACCTCCTACTGGGTAATCACCTTTAGGAACAATTTTATAGGTCTTACCATCAGTTGTCTTGATGATATTTGGTTTTTCACCTTTTTCAGTTGTATCATATGGTGTGTCATATGGTGATTTAGGTGTATCTTGACGAGATTTTTGGATTTCGTTACCTTTCGTATCTACATAAGTGATAACAACTTCACCTTCTTTTGGTGTTTCTTTCACTTTATAGATATAGGTTACATTTTTATCTTGTTTAGCAACTGAACCTGTAATATCATCTGAAGATTTTAGGTGACCATCTGAGTCAACTTCACCAACAGTATATGTACCTGCTGGTACCAACTCGTAAGTTTTACCATTGTACTCAATTGTAGCTGGACGATTATCTTCTACTGTATCATAGTGTTTATTGATAGGTTGTTGATTTTCATCTGTTACTGAAGCTTTAATAGTTGTTCCTTCAGTATCTTTATAGTGAACGTAAACATTCCCTTTTTCGTCTGTCTTCTTGTAGTAGTGTACTGTATCACCAGATGGTTTTTCATTAGCAGCTGGAATTGAGAATTGGTTACCAAATCCACCTGTTGTCTTCACTGGATTACCTGATGAATCAGTCTTAATTGTCTTACCATCAGCTAACAAGGCATACTTCGTACGACCACCGATAACGTTTTGTGTATTACCACCAGTTGCTGAGTTTGCAGTTCCTTTCGGTTCATCCGTAAACATGTAATCTGCTTCGTTATAATGACCTTTTGCATACCAACCTGTAATGTAAACAAGACCTTCATCTGGCTTATCAGGATTATGCCATGGAGAAACAGACAATTGGTAATCACCATTCTTACTATTTACAAGTACTTTATCTGTTTCCATATTTGTTGCAGAAGGAATATACTTCTCACCTGCTTTAATCACTGGAGTAGTGTAAACAAGGGTGTAACCATTAGTATCTGTATTGTTAGCCATAGTTGACTCATTGAATGTAGATACAGCTGATGGATCCAATACATAGATCTTAGTTACTGTTGAACCATCGTTAGCTACTACTTCACGAATACGTTTAACGTAATAATGAGCACGAGTTCCCTTTAACTCAGCGTACTTAGTACCTACAGAGTTCCCAAGTTCACCAGATGTAGTTGATGAATCAGCTTGTTGGTACAAAACATAACCTTCAAATGAACGTGGGTTTGAAGCTGTATAGTTTTGACCTTGGATACCTGTCTGTGTATATGAAGCAAGTTCTGTTTCATTACCAGTTGGTTTATAGCTTTGAGTTGTTGTATCTGCTGAAGAGCGTGACGCATCATAAGTTGATGAGGTTGTATCAACTACTTTATAGTGAGTTGTTTGATTCATCTTAGTTGATGGTACACCGATTTGTACGTTTGGTTTAGTCTCACCTTGGTTGGCAGGTGTCAAGTAGTCGTATACTTGTTCTGTAGTATTAGCGAATGCAACATCTTCATTCTTTTTGATAATCACATCAACACTTGCAGAACCACCATCGGTTGAAGCATTGTATACAAAATATGGGTAGTATGTATTAGATGAAAGATTACCAAGGTTTACTTCTTTACCAGAGTTAGCTGAAGTCAATGTTGTATTTGCAACTTCGCTTCCTGTATTCTTGTCTACCAAACGAACATAAACATCAGGATTGTTTGTGCTTGTTGTCTTATCAACTGACAAAGTTACATAGTAATTTGTGTTATAAGCTTGGTTGTAAGATTTAAGGTTCCAAACACCGAATGTCAAACGATCTGAGGCTGGGTCAGCTGAGTAACCTGAAGGAATTGTAGTCGCTTTATCAGTAAGTGTCGCTCCATTGGCATCGTCCATTCCTGGAGTTGCGTCAACACCTGCTGCAAGCGTGTTAGAAGTAGAGATAGCATCCAACTGTGCTGAAATTGCTGGAGCGCCGTTTACTGTTGTGTTTCCAGTAAATCCTGCTGCAGTCAAGGTTGCCATCATGTCATCTACTGACTTGCTCAAACGTTCGCGTTGGTCTGCGTATGATTGAGCTGAAGCATTAGCGTTGATCAAGCTGTTGCTTGCTGTCAATTCTGTTTGAACTTTAGCGATGGCAGCTTCAAGTGCTGCTTTCTTTTCTGGAGCTGAAACAGTTGCTGAGTAGTCTCCTGCAATCTTGTTCAACAATGCTGCTTCTGAAGTGTTTTGTTCCAAAACAACTTTATCTTCAGCTTTCGCTACTGTTGTAGTGCTTTCTACACTTGCTTCAGAGCCAGCTGCTACAGTTGATTCGCTTGAAGCTGCTGAAAGTTCTGCTGAACCTTGTTCGCTCAATGAAGCTGAGTGAGATACAGATACGCTAGTAGATGTTGAAGCACTTGCTGATGCAGAAGCGCTAGCTGATTCTGTAGTTGACTCAGTTGTTGATTCTGTAGTTGATTCAGATTGAGATTCAGTTGTTGAAGTTGTACCAAGTACAGTACTTCCTTGCTCTACAAGAGCTTCACTTGAAAGCTCAGATGCAGTCGCAACGTCTGATCCTGTTTCATCTGCTTTTGCAGTATTCGCTACTGTAGCTGCACCAAAAACAGCCCCAGCTGCTACGATCCCTTTGAGCAAGCCACGGCTTGTCATTTCTTTCACTGATACTGCGTCTTCACGCACTTCAGCTACAACAGTCTCTTCGACTTGACCACGAATGACTTTCAAAAGACCAAAGTTAGAAGTCGCAGCACGCAACCAGTTTTTACCTGATTTGATCAATTTGAAACGAGTCACACGATCTGTTTCACGGAATTCACCGTTCGAACGTTTAAAAAACATTTCTGTCTCCTTATTACATTTTTTATTTCCCTAACATTATAGACTAATCTGTCGATTTTTGGAAGCAATTATCCTTAATTATTGCTATTTTTTTATAATTTTTGTTTTAAATAGTGATAAAAGCGTTTTTGGTCGTATCAATTTGTCAAACCGGGGCAATTTTTTGATAAATTCCTATAATACTTCGACTTTAGAGCTAAAACAAAAAGCCCCATTTAATAGGGACTTTTCTGATAATTATCTGATTTTTTCCAACATGTTTTCAATGTGTTGGATGGATTTTTTGCGTCCAAGCAAGTAGATGGTATCTGGCAATTCAGGACCATGCATTTCACCTGAAACGGCGATACGGATTGGCATAAAGAGATTCTTCCCTTTGATCCCAGTTTCTTTTTGAACCGCTTTGATTTGTGGGAAAATATTTTCTGCCACAAACTCATCGTCTGACATGGCTTCCAATTTCGCTTTGAAGGCTTCAAGTACAGTCGGCACGGTTTCACCAGCCATGACTTCTTTCTCTGCTTCTGTCAATTCTGGGAAGTCTGAGAAGAAGAGGTCTGTCAATGGAACAATTTCGTCCACTGACTTCATTTGTGGTTTGTAAAGTTCCACCAATTTCTCAGCCTTGTCTGTTAGACGACCTGCTTCTTCAAGGAATGGTTTAGCCATTTCAAAGATAGTCGCAAGATCCGCATTCTTGATGTACTCATTGCTCATCCAGTCCATTTTCTTTTGGTCGAAAGCCGCTGGAGACTTGCTGAGACGGTTTTCATCAAAGAGCTGGATAAGTTCTTCGCGAGAGAAGATTTCGTCTTCCCCACCAGGGTTCCAACCAAGCAAAGCGATAAAGTTAAAGACTGCTTCTGGAAGGTAGCCCTTCTTACGGTAATCTTCGATAAATTGAAGGGTGTTGGTGTCCCGTTTAGACAACTTCTTACCAGTTTCAGAATTGATGATCAAAGTCATGTGACCAAACTCAGGTGCTTCCCATCCAAGCGCTTCATAAACCATGAGCTGTTTTGGTGTGTTAGCAATGTGGTCATCTCCACGGATAACGTGAGAGATTTGCATATCGTGGTCATCGATCACAACGGCAAAGTTGTAAGTTGGGTAGCCATCTTTCTTCTGGATGACCCAATCCCCACCGATATTGCCACCTTCAAACTCGATATCGCCTTTGACCATATCATGCCACTTGTAGATACCAGACTCATTCACTGCCAAACGAACCGTTGGAATGATGCCCGCTGCTTCACGTTCTGCGATATAAGCAGCTTTTTCTTCTTCGCTCATGCCGAGATATTCGTTGATATAGCGAGGTGTTTCACCCGCAGCTTCTTGGCGTTCACGTTCAGCCGCTAACTCTTCTTCAGTGACGTAAGATTTGTAAGCTTTTCCTTCCGCCAAGAGTTGGTCGATGTATTTTTGATAAAGTGGTAGCCGTTCTGATTGGCGGTAGTTTTCGTGCGTCTCAGGGCTTTCATCCCAGTCCATGCCCAACCAACGAAGGTTTTCAAGCTGTGAACGTTCTCCGTCTTCGACATGACGTTTGCGGTCCGTATCTTCGATACGGATGATAAAGGTTCCACCATGGTGGCGCGCATACAAGTAGTTAAACAATGCTGTACGAGCATTTCCGATGTGTAGTAGCCCTGTTGGACTTGGTGCATAACGCACACGAATATCTTTTGCCATATTTCTCTCCTCTTATCTTGTTCGCTATTTCTAGCTCATTTTTCAATCGTTCCTATTATACCACAAAGAAAGCAGGACTGAAATGAATAAGTGGCCTTTCTAGCTTTTCTTCCTATATATAAAAAAAGCCAGAACAAATGCTCTGACTGATATCCAATCTATTTGTATCTTATCAAACGAACACGGGCTGCGGATTGTGTCAAAAACGCAAGCTGAATAGCAATTAATTCAAGACACAGTAGCTGATTGGATTCTTCTGTCGCTTTCTAAGCTCAGAAGAATACCTAATCAGCCTTGTGGGGGTAGGACAACGAAGCGTTTATAAATGATATCGCTTCTGTCCTACTCCCTATTTTGACTGTATCCGCTACGCCCTTTGTATCTTAACTTAGTCTTTCTTCTAATTCAAAGTCGATTGGTAGGGTTTGTAAAAAGTGCTCCAACTCACGTTCCCAATAGAACCATTCGTGCTTGCCCGGGCTGTGGGTATAGGTGACATCCAAACCTAACTTTTCTAGTTCCTTGACTTCAAAATTATTGGCCTCATAAAGGAAATCCTGCTCTCCACACCAGATCCAGAGTTTGGTCTTCTTATCTGAAAACTTCTTGGCAGCAGTCTCTAGCGAATAGGGACTGGTCGTCCAATCCTCAATCTCTCCAAAGATCCCCTTCCAAAAAGCTGGTTGTTCCAAGTCATTGTTTTCAAAGTCCCGATCGTGGAAACTCAGAGCACCGGAAAAACTAGCCGCATGGGAGAAACGATTTGTCTTGAGAGCCAAGAGCATCGATCCATAGCCTCCCATAGATAGACCAGCAATAAAGGTCTTCTCCCGTTTCTTGGTCATATTAGGGAAGAAGCGAGAAAGAGTCTCTGGCAATTCCTCTGCAATGGCCGTGTAGTAGTTGTAGCCATACTGGGTATCTGTGTAAAAGCCATTATTGGTATTAGGCAGGACCACGATCAGATTGGTATTTCGCAAAATGCGCTCCACATTAGTCCGCTTCAACCAGGAGTGGTGGTTGCCATTCATCCCGTGTAAGAGATAGAGAACTGGAATATCCGTATCCGCTGGATCTTCTACGCGCGATGCATCGGGATAAAGGACGGACACGCCCCACTCCATCTTCAAGGCTTCTGAATAATACTCAA
>ERZ1036435.581-NODE-581-length-12280-cov-8.434192_pt1 | contig 12280 bp, 9 predicted proteins | sample MGYA00514223_ERZ1036435 | MGnify/ENA primary metagenome ERZ1036435 (study PRJEB33795, sample SAMN09464927) | human gut metagenome | host: Homo sapiens | place: USA: Stanford, California | collected 2016-08 | study: EMG produced TPA metagenomics assembly of the... | reverse complement strand
CCAACTGGAACTTACTATGAATTAGATTATGGTCGCAAAACTAACTGATGTCGCAAAACTTGCAGGCGTCAGCCCCACTACCGTCTCACGGGTCATCAATAAAAAGGGGTATCTATCTGAGAAAACCATTCAAAAGGTTAATGAAGCCATGCGAGAATTGGGCTACAAACCCAACAATCTGGCTCGAAGCCTCCAAGGAAAATCTGCCAAGTTGATTGGACTTATTTTTCCTAACATCAGTCATGTCTTTTATGCGGAGTTGATTGATAAATTGGAACACCAACTCTTCAAAAATGGCTACAAAACTATCATCTGTAACAGCGAACATGACTCTGAAAAAGAACGGGAGTACATTGAAATGCTGGAGGCCAACCAGGTCGATGGTATCATTTCTGGAAGTCACAACTTGGGAATCGAAGACTACAATCGTGTGACGGCACCGATTATTTCCTTTGACCGAAATCTATCACCAGACATCCCTGTCGTCTCCTCTGATAACTACGGTGGCGGGGTCCTCGCAGCCCAAACTCTGGTCAAGACTGGAGCCCAGTCTATCATCATGATTACAGGAAATGATAACTCTAACTCACCGACTGGACTGCGTCATGCTGGCTTTGCCTCTATTCTCCCAAAAGCGCCTATTATCAATGTTTCGAGTGACTTTTCTCCCGTCAGAAAAGAAATGGAAATCAAAAATATCTTGACCCATCAGAAACCAGATGCGATTTTTGCTTCGGATGATTTGACAGCTATCCTGGTTATCAAAATAGCTCAGGAGCTAGGTATCTCTGTTCCTGATGAGCTCAAGGTCATCGGCTACGATGGGACTTACTTTATCGAGAACTACTATCCTCACCTGACAACGATTAAGCAACCTATGAAAGAGATTGCCCAACTCACTGTTGATCTTCTCTTGCAGAAGATTGAAGGCAAGGAAGTTGCGACAACTGGTTACTTCTTACCAGTCACCCTATTACCTGGAAAAAGTATTTAAGTACAAAAAACTCAGACGAATTCGTCTGAGTTTTTTATGATCTTAAGTTTTCGAGATAGCGCTGGGCTGTCTCTAAGTTAAAGGTTTTCTCCGATATTAAGCGCTCAACTAGGGGAACAACTTCAGACTCGCTAGCACCAGCTAGTAGAGCTAAGGATTTGGCCTGCAACTTCATGTGGCCTTGCTGGATGCCCGTACTCACCAAGGCTTTCAGAGCCGCAAAGTTTTGTGCCAGTCCGATAGAAACGATAATTTGAGCTAATTCTTTGGCAGAAGGATTTCCCAGTAGTTCATGACTAAGAGCTACACGGGGATTGAGACCGATAGAGCCACCCTTGGTCGCTACAGGCATAGGTAGGGTCATCTCACCGACCAATTCTTCTCTTTCCATGTCCAGCGTCCAGCGACTAAGACCTTGATAGCGTCCGTCTCGACTGGCAAAAGCATGACCCCCGGCTTCGATGGCACGCCAGTCATTACCCGTAGCGATTAAAATGGCATCGATACCATTAAAAATCCCTTTATTGTGAGTAGCTGCTCGGTAAGGATCTGCCTGCGCAAACTGGCTAGCCAAAGCTATTTTCTCCGCAATTTCTCGTCCTTGGTCCCTTTGAGGGCTCAAGTAGCGAAAGGCGATACGACAGCTTGCTGTCACTAGAGAATCGGTTGCGTAATTGGATAGGATTCCCATGAGACTCTGTCCCTGACTGAGTTCTTCTAAGACTGGTTTCAAGGCTTCTAGCATGGTGTTGAGCATATTGGCTCCCATGGCTTCCTGGGTATCGACATGAAGATAAACAACGAGAAAGTCTGTTTCACCTTTGATCTGCTCTACATGTAAATCACGCGCCCCACCACTACGTTTGACGATAGAAGGATAGGCTTGATTGGCAAGTTCCAAGAGTTCGGCTTTCTTGTTGGCAATCTTCTCTTGCGCTTTTTCAGGTTCAGCAACTTGATAAAGGGCTACCTGACCAATCATCTGGCGCTCATGTACTTGAGCAGTAAAGCCACCTGCTCGCTTGATGATTTTACTAGCATAGCTAGCCGCAGCAACCACTGAGGGTTCTTCTGTCACATAGGGAACTGTGTAGTCCTGACCATTCACCAAAAGCTCTGGAATGATCGAATAAGGTAGAGAAAAAGTTCCCACTACATTCTCACTCAGCTGATCTGCAACTGCCAAGCTGATTTGTTCATCCTGCTCGAGACTCATTTGCTTTTCAGGACTAAGGAGCGCCTGAGCTCGCAACAACTCTAGGCGCTCTTGGTATGATTTTTTAGAAAATCCATTCCAACTTAACTTCATTATTTTTCAACCTTGCTATAACGGCGTTGGTGGTCGAGAATTTCAACCAAGGCATAGTCTTGATTTTCAAAACCTGCAAACTGGGCTGAACCAGATTCATCCAACTGCAATTCTTCGAAGAAGACTTTTTCATAGTCTGCAACTGACAATGCTGTACGTTGCTTGAGTTTGCTCAAGCGCCCCTTATCAAGGTAAGCCTCATAGCCTTCGACCAATTCACCACTAAAGAACTCTGAAACCGCTCCACTTCCGTAACTGTAGAGGGCAATTTTATCTCCAGCCTTCAAAGTCTCTGCATTTTCCAAAAGGGAGAGAAGCCCGAGGAAGAGGGAACCCGTGTAGATATTTCCAATCATCTGACTGTAAAGGATGGACTTATCAAAGTTCTCTTGCAAACTATCCTGTTTTTCTTTAGACAAAGTTTTGTCCATCATCTTGCGCAAGCCTTTTAGGGCCAACTTAGGATAAGGCAAGTGGAAGCAGATAGCTGCAAAGTCACCCATAGTCCAATCATAGCGTTTCTTGTATTCATCCCAAGTCGTTGTCAGGCAATCAAGATACTGTTGGGTCGAGTACATGCCGTTTACATAAGGAGTGCTTGAGTAGTTCGGACGCCAGAAATCCATGATGTCACGCGTTTGGGCAACGTTATCATTGTTAAAGGCCATGATGCGTGGATTTTGGGTAATCAACATCGCCACACTTCCAGCACCCTGAGTTGGTTCACCAGGAGTTCCCACACCATACTTGGCAATATCACTGGCAATGACCAGAACCTTAGACTCTGGAGAATTCTCCACATGCAATTTAGCATAATGAAGGGCAGCTGTCGCTCCATAGCAGGCTTCTTTGATTTCAAAGCTACGAGCGAAAGGTTGAATGCCTAATAGGCCATGAACAAAGACTGCAGCTGCCTTACTCTGGTCAATCCCTGACTCGGTCGCCACGATGACCATATCGATTTCTTCTTTTTCTTTGTCTGTTAAAATAGAGTTGCTTGCACTAGCTGCCAAGGTAACAATGTCCTCAGTCAGTGGCGCAATACTAATTTCATTTAACAAGAGTCCCTTGCTAAATTTTTCGGGGTCAACTCCCCTCGCTTCTGCTAAGTCTTGTAATTTCAAGACATATTGACTGGTCGCAAAACCAATCTTATCAATACCGATTGTCATATTTACCTCTGTTTTTTCATTCATTGTAAAAAATCGTTTCATTCTATTTTATCACAAATAGGAACAAAAGAGAGAAAAAAGACTTGATTCAACAAATCAAGTCTTTGCTTTGACTGCATTAGGAAGAGATTCCTCGTTGTTTTCGGATGTAGTAATAAAGCTTTAGAATTACCGTTCCACTTGCCATTCCAATAGAAATAACGAGGGCTAACATAACCACCAAAGTCGCGCTGGCAATAGCATGGCTGTAATCGCCTGTCACAAAGAAAGCTGTCGTTCGATAGGATAAATAACCCGGCACCAAGGGAGCAAGAATGGCCAAGACAAAAACTACCGCTGGTGTCTTATAGACAATACTTAAAATCTGACTGATGCAAGAGCCAATTACTGCTGCGATAAAGGTCGCAATAATAACATTGGTTGGTTCTTTGAGCACGAGATAGAGGAGCCAAACGCCCATTCCCAAAACACCACCAGGTAGGAGCATGGAGCGTTGAACATTCAGTACGATTAGAAAGGTGATAATGGCGAGTAAACTCGCCACTGCTTGGAGCAAAATACTTGTTAGAGTCATCTTATGTCATCAAAACCAGGGCGACAGAGGTGCCAGCCCCTAAAGCGAGGGTAATGAGCAAAGATTCAAACATCTTGCTCATACCAGAGTTGATATGGTTGGTCATGATATCCCGTACCGCATTTGTCAGAGCAATCCCTGGAACAAAGGGCATGACCGCTCCTGCTATAATCAGGTCTGCCGTCGAAGGAAATCCTGTATAGCGGGCCCAGAACTGGGCGATCAATCCGAAAACAAAGGCACCCGCAAAGGCCGTTACAAAAGGAATGCGGACAAACTTCTCTACGTAGAGAGAGAAGGCAAATCCAAATAAGGTCGCAATAGCTGCGCCAAAAGCGTCATAGACATTGCCCCCAAACATAATCGAGAAGAAAGGGGCACTGAGGGTCGCTGCTACAGTCACTTGGAACTTGGTATAAGGAAGGGCTTGATTGCCGATTTCTTTCAGCTTTTTAAAGGCTGTCGAAAGATCAATCTGCCCTCCAACAAGCTCCCGTGATACTTGGTTGACATCACAGACTTTTTCAATGTTATAAGAGGATGAGGTCACCCGTTTCATCCGAGAAATATTGGTGTTTTCAATAGAAAAGAAAATAGCTGCGGGCATGGCAAGAACATTGCAATCCATTATTCCCTGCGAATGGGCAATACGGATCATAGTATCCTCAACCCGATGAATCTCTGAGCCACTTTTCAGGAGAATGGTTCCTGCTAGCATAATCACATCAATGACGGCATTCAACTCTCTCGATTCGTCCATTTTCTCCTCCTTTTTTCTACTTCCTATATTTTATCACAAAATCTTGTGAAAAAAAATCTTTGTCATGAAATCATGACAAAGATTCGTTTAATCTCGAGAACTTTCGTGAGTTCCTTCACTATTAGATGAACTGCTAGAAGGAGTATTCCCTTGTTGATTTCCTTGTTGGTTCCCCTGGTTTGGACTTGTAGGAGAACCCTGGTTCCCACGTTGGGCAGGGTTAGAGGATGAAGTTGACGGTGGTGTTTTTGGTTTGTAGATGGAAAGTTTGATACGCGTACTTGCAAGATCAACCTGTTCTCCTGCTCTTGGCGTTTGACTTACAACAGTTCCTTCTGCCGTTCCTTCAGGAGCAGTCGATACTTCTACAACCTCAATATTTGCTTCCTTCACACCGACAATCTGAGTCAAGTTATTCTTTGTAAACTCGAGACTTGAACCGATGTAGTTCGGCATGCTGACACTAGTCACCTTCTTAGCCACTGTTAAGGTAATCGTAGTGGCTTTTGAGAGATCATAGGTCGAACCCGAAGCAGGGGTCTGTCTGAGGACGATTCCAGGTTCGCTTTCATTAGATTCTTCCTCTTCCATCTTGATTAGATTTTCAGGAACCTTCTTCTCCTTGAGTTCAGCTACAACATCCGTATACTTGCGTCCGACGTAATTGCTCAATTGGAAGGATTGCTTACCAGAAGAAACAATCAAATTGACCTTGGTCCCTTCTTTTCGGCCGCTACCAGCTTCTGGATCCGTTCGAATAACACGTCCTTCCGCTACTGTATCACTAGCCTCCGATTTCTCTTCACCAGCTTCAAACTTGGATTTTTTGAGTGCTTCTTTGGCCTCTGCAACGGTTTGTCCAGCTACGTCAGGAATGGCAATTGTTGCAGGTGTTCTTGACAAAATCCAGACCAAAGAGGCTGCAACCAATAGAAGACTGGCCAAAAGAATCATATAGCGAGCCTTAAACTTTCGTTTCTTGGCTGGCTTTGGCGCTGGAGCCGGCTCTGCGACCGGTTGAGTTGGTTTCTTTGGCTGAGGGCGTTCTTCCTGCGCCGGAGCTTTAGGAATCGATGTCAGTGTACTTTGTGGAACTTTAGGTAAAGTCTTAGTGTCTGCCTTACTCGCATCGTCAAAGACCAGTTTCGGTTCATTCCGACGATTATAAGACAAGCTAGTTGACAAGTCTACATACATTTCCGAAACAGACTGATAACGATCTGACAGCTTCTTAGCAGTTGCCTTAATGACAACATTTTCTAAAGCCTGAGGGACAGATGGATTTTCAGCTATGACGGACGGAAGTGGTTTTTGGAAATGCTGGAGGGCAATCGTAACCGCACTATCCCCATCATAAGGGATATGTCCCGTCAGCATCTCATAGAAGATAATCCCCATTGCATAGATATCACTCTGGAAGGTCGCTTTAGAACCACGCGCTTGCTCAGGTGACAAATAATGAACAGAGCCTAACATTGAGTTTGTCTGGGTCAGACTGGTCTCCGCAAAGGCTACGGCAATCCCAAAGTCCGTGACTTTAGCTGTGCCGTCAGGTGTCAAGAGGATATTTTGAGGTTTCAAATCCCGGTGAACGATTCCTCGAGTATGGGCTAAGCGCATGGCCAAGAGGATTTGCCCCATAATCCGAACCGCTTCTTCATTTGAAAGAGGATAGTGTTCTTTAATATAACGCTTGAGGTCAAGGCCTGCTACGTATTCCATAGCTAGGTACTGTTGACCATCTTCCTCACCAATATCTGTTATCCGAACGATATGAGGATGGTCCAGATCCGCCATGGCCCTCGCTTCACGCTGGAAACGTGCCACAGCAATCGGGTCCGTCTGGTAGTTGGTCCTCAGGACCTTCACTGCCACTTCTTCCCCGTCTAGGATCAAATCCTTGGCCAAGTAAACATCTGCCATGCCTCCTCGACCAATCTGCTTGACAATCCGATACCGCCCGGCAAAAATCTTGCCGATTTGGATCATTCTGCTGCCTCCTCGTTCATGTAAACAAGGGCAACCGTAATGTTGTCTAAACCTCCTGCATTGTTAGCAAAACGAATGAGGGTTGCCGCCTTGTCTGCTAGGGAAATATCGCTAGTTACGATATCATAAATCTCACTTGCCGAAATCATATTGGTCAAACCATCACTATTGAGCAAGAGATAATCTCCTGACTCCAGTGTAATCATCCCAAAATCTGGCTGAATTTCATCTTTTTGTCCGATAGACTGGGTGATGATATTCTTTTGAGGGTGAGTTTCTGCTTCTTCTGGAGTCAATTGACCAGCCTTGAGCAATTCGTTGACCAAGGAATGGTCACTCGTCAACTGGTGGTATTCTTCTCCACGAATCAAACCGATACGAGAATCTCCAATGTGAGCATAGATGGCTTGGTTGTCAATAAAAGCAACAGCTTCTAGCGTTGTTCCCATGCCTCTGTAAGCTTCGTCCTGACCTAGTTGATGAATTTTTTGATTTTCAATCTCCAGGTAGTGGGCAAACCACTCACGAACTTCATTGACTGAGTCAATTTGGGTATCCACCCAAGCCACACCAAGGTCTGTTACCGCCATCTCACTAGCGATATTTCCTGCACGGTGTCCTCCCATCCCGTCAGCCAAGATGATCATAGTGCATCCTGCTCGGTTGACAAAGTGATTGACATAGTCCTGATTATTTGTCCGTTTCTGACCAACATCTGTTAATAATGCTATTTCCATTGTGTCAGTTCCTTCCTATTCTGATATCTTGCGAAATTGGCTAATAAAGAATCCATCACTTCCATACAATTCAGGAGTAATCAGGATGCAGCCATCTTTCAAGATATCTTTACATTCGTGTTCTAGTTTAACCTGCTCGAACTCGGGATGACTTTCTAAAAACGCCTCAACGACTTGAAAGTTCTCCTCAGAGACAATAGTACAGGTACTATAAGTTATTATACCACCTTTTCGTAGCGTTTGACAAACACTACCTAATATTTCCAGCTGAATTTCCTGTAATGATGTGAAATCTGATGTTTCTTTATTGTATTTGATGTCTGGTTTGCGACGTAAAAGTCCAATTCCAGAACAGGGAGCATCTACTAAAATCTTATCAAAAGAGTCCCGACCGAAAAACTCATGCACCTTTCTGGCATCCAATTTTTGCGTTTGCACTCGATCTGCCACACCCAGACGCTCCGCATTTTCTTGGATCAAGTCCAACTTATGATCATAAAGATCCAAAGCCGTCACCTTACCAGATGTGAGGTAAGAAGCCATATGGGCTGTTTTCCCACCAGGAGCCGCACAGGCATCCAGGACCTGTTCATCACCTTGTAGATCAAGAGTCGGAGCAACCAGTTGACTGGACTCGTCTTGGATGGTTATAGCCCCTTCTGCGAACAAATCATGTCCTGCAAAGTGGCCTTGCTCCTTGACCAGACCAGTGGCCGCTAAAGGGGAATCGGTCGCCTCTAACAAAGCTTTGATTTCCTCCTTTCGACTCAAGTCGGTCACTCGGATGCTGGCTTTGTTGCGCACCAAGAGGCTTTCAAAGATGGCTTGGGCTCGCTCTTCACCGTATTCTTCCTTGAGCTTAGACACTAGCCAAACTGGGAGAGAATAGGCAATGGAATCACGCTTGTTTTTGCGTTTGATAGTTGCAATATCTGGCCAGCCTTCTCGCAAGATACGACGAAGGACGGCGTTGACCAATTTTTCACTGCCTTTTTTACGGGCTTTGGCTAGCTCTACCGCTTCATTGACTACAGCGTGATTAGGAATCTTATCCAGATACCGAAGTTGGTAGGCACTCATGAGAAGAAGAACATAGAGCCAGTTATCCAGCTTATCTCTGTCTTCGATAAAGTGGGACAGGTACCATTCTAAGGTGAGTTTGCGGGCTACCGTTCCGTAGACAATCTCTGTCACCAAACCCTTGTCTGCTGCTGAAAGTTGACTGCCCTTGAGGTGTTTATTTAAAGCGATATTGGAGTATGCTTGATGGATAAAAACATCCTCTAGCACTGCTAGAGCTAGACTTCTAGCCGTTTCTACTTTAGTCACCAAATCGTTCTCCTACTGTCAATGTGCGTCCAACACCGTTGAGGAAGGAAGCAATGTCCATCTTAGGCTTACCTGCTGACTGCACTTGCTTGAGAGATAGAGCTCCTTCAGCCGTTGCAACGATCAATTCCTTTTTACCAATTGAGAGGATCTCACCTGAATTTCCCTGACCTTCTACTGGTAGAGCTTCATAGATCTTAAAGCGGTCTCCCTTGAGAAAAGTATGGGCAACAGGCCATGGGTTCATACCTCTGATTTGGTTGAAGAGTTGGCGATTGGTTTTAGTCCAATCGAGTTTCTCTTCTTCTGGCTTGATATTTGGCGAGAAAGTAACTTGACTAGGATCTTGTGGTTCAGGTTTGATCTCCCCAGCAATATAGGCAGGAAGGGTATCCAAAAGCAAGTCACGACCAACAATCGCTAATTTTTCAAACAAGGTGCCGACATTGTCCTCATCTGTGATGGGAATACTGCGACGGGAAATCATATCTCCTGCATCCATTTCTTTAACCATTTCCATAATGGTCACACCAGCTTCCTCATCCCCTTGAATCAGGGCATAATGAATGGGAGCGCCACCACGGTGTTTGGGAAGGAGGGAAGCATGAACGTTGACCGCAAAGTCCATGCTATCAAGAAGTTTACTTGGGAGAAATTGCCCAAAAGCAGCGGTCACAATCCCATCCGCTCCTAGCTTCATAATGGCTTCCATCTCAGGACTTCCAGATAATTTTTCAGGCTGGTAGATAGGAAGGCCTGCTTCTTTGGCAGCCTGCTTGACTGGGGTTTCTTGGATCACTTTTTTACGGCCGACAGCGCGGTCTGGCTGGGTCACAACAGCTAGAATCTCATAACGGTCGTCCGATAACAACCCCTTCAAAACTGTCGCTGAAAAGTCGGGTGTCCCCATAAAGATTAGTTTTGTCATTTCTTCTCCTTCTTATAAAAACTGCTGCGGTTCGTGGTCAATGCTGAGACGGAGCTCACTATTTTCCCGTTCTTGAGTCAAGGCCAAAACCCGATTGAGAGTTGGTCCCAGCTCATCTTCTAAACGGTATTTAATCAAAATCTGGTAATGATAAAGGTTGTGGGTACGGGCAATGGGTTTTGGTGTCGGTCCAAGGATTTTACTAGTTTCCGATAAACCTGAGCGCAAAATTCCCATAACTTCATAGGCACGTTTGACAACCTCTTCTTCTTTCTTGTGAGAGAGGGTAATCCCAATGGTGAAATAATAAGGTGGGTAGCCAAGTTGGCGTCTGATACTCATTTCATAAGCGTAAAAGCCTTCGTAGTCTTGGTCTTTGGCAAATCGAATGGCATAGTGCTCCGGATTGTATGACTGAATCAAGACCTGCCCAGCTTTTTCCGCACGACCCGCCCGACCAGCCACCTGAGTTAAGAGTTGGAAGGTTCTCTCAGAAGAACGGAAATCAGGCAGGTTCAAGGCCGTATCCGCATTGAGTACTCCAACCAAAGTCACATTTGGAAAATCCAAGCCCTTGGCAATCATCTGAGTTCCCAGCAAGATATCCGCTTCGCCTCGGCCAAACTGGTCAAGAAGAGCTTGGTGACTCCCCTTCCTGCGGGTCGTATCCACATCCATCCGCAGAATGCGAGCCTGAGGAAAGAGCTCTGCTAGCTCATCGTAGGCTTTCTGAGTCCCTGTACCGTAGTAGCGAATGCTGCGACTCTGACAGTTAGGACAGACATGAGGAATTCCCTTAGAAAAGCCACAGTAATGGCAGTTCATGGTCTTGGTATCCATGTGGAGAGTCAGAGAAATATCACAGTTGGGACAGCTATCTACCGTTCCACACTCCCGACACATAACAAAGCTAGAATAACCCCGACGGTTGAGCATGAGGACTACCTGTTCTTTTTTATCCAAACGGTCTTGGATGGCTTCTAGTAAAGGGGGCGTAAAGTTTGACGTCTCATTCTGCCCGATATAGTCCCGAAAGTCAATCACTTGAACCTCAGGAATGGTGGCTAAAGGATTGGCCCGTTGGGTCAGACGTAAGTGTTGGTAGACACCTTTTCCAGCCCGCGCACGGCTCTCTAAGCTCGGTGTTGCCGAACCAAGGACCAGGGCTGCTTGATTGTACTGGGCCCGTAGAATGGCGACCTCTCTAGCATGGTAACGGGGATTGCTGTCTTGTTTGTAACTAGCTTCATGCTCTTCATCGATAATGATGACACCTAGATTTTTCAGAGGAGCAAAGATAGCTGATCGAGCGCCAACGACAACTTGGGCATCGCCACGCTCAACCTTGCGCCATTCATCGTACTTTTCACCATTGGAAAGGCCTGAGTGGAGGATAGCTACTTTCTCGCCGAAACGAGCAATGAAACGCTCCGTCATTTGTGGCGTCAGAGAAATCTCAGGCACCAGCAAAATAGCCGTCTTACCCTTATCCAAGGCTCCTTGGATAATCTGCAAGTAAACCTCAGTTTTCCCACTTCCTGTAATTCCTTGAAGGAGGAAAGGAGGCTGTTGACTGCCAATAGCACTGACAACGGCATCACGCGCCTGTCTTTGTTCAGGATTCAACTCCAAAGGTTGGCTGGCTTCAATGCCTTCAAAATAAGCGGCTGAGCGTTGCACTTCCTTTTGGACTAGGGTTAGAGCGCCTTGCTCCACAAAGGAGTTGACTTGCTCGCGTGAGTAGGACTCTAACAAACGAGCCAGAGGAGCACTCTTAGGATGAGACAGCAAATAGTTTCTCAGCTCTGCCTTTTTCTTAGCACGCGTAGAAATCTCAATCTGCTCTAGTCGAGTAGCATCAACCTCATACCAAGACTGGGTCTTGACCTTCTTTTGATCAACAGCTTGATATTCTAAGCGGAGCAGACCTTTTCTGGTCAAGCGCATCATTTCTGCCTGTTTGGCAAGGTCTAGAGAAGAAAAGGCTAGCGAATCTCCTGAACCGAACAAGCGCTCTCGGTCTGCCTGACTCAGACCTTCCAGAGGATAAAGAATCTTATCATAGCTGGAGTTTAAAAATCCTGGAAGCATGGCTTTTAGAATGGAGATTTTGTAAGAAAAGACAGACTTACGTAGCTCCTCAGCCAGCCAGAGTTGCTCTTGAGTCAAGACAGGAGAAAAGTCTAGCACCTCTGCAATCTCTTTCAAATCCTGATTGGCAGCCTCTTCATCCGAATGGGACTCCAGGCCTAGCACAATTCCTTGGATCAAACAATTGCCTTTGCCAAAAGGCACATGAACCCGCATACCGACTTCCAGCATCTCTACAAATTCCTCAGGGACCTTATAACTATAGGGCTGGTCCGTCTGCATAAGGGGAACATCCACAATAATCTTTGCGATTGCCATCTTCTCACCTCCTCCTTGTCAGCAAATTCTTGCAATAGAAAAAATAAGATTGAGTCCCCCCAACCTTAAATTTTTTCAC
>ERZ1036435.580-NODE-580-length-12404-cov-10.922099_pt1 | contig 12404 bp, 10 predicted proteins | sample MGYA00514223_ERZ1036435 | MGnify/ENA primary metagenome ERZ1036435 (study PRJEB33795, sample SAMN09464927) | human gut metagenome | host: Homo sapiens | place: USA: Stanford, California | collected 2016-08 | study: EMG produced TPA metagenomics assembly of the... | reverse complement strand
GTTAGGAAGTATTGTGAACTTGTTATGGATTAGAATATTGTTTAGCTTGTTCTTGTTATTGTTATTGTAGTTCTAGTTCTAGTTGTAGTTGAAATTGAAATTTGAAAAAAAAAATTTTCTTTTAACATAGAAAATCGTCCTTATAGCAATAGAATTTCAGAAAAAGTATAGTGAAAAAGTGGCCCTCTTCGCCAGGCAGCTCTTTGGTAGCCTCTTACGCCCGGTAACCTTCCACGTACTAGTAGAGTGGAAATTCAAGTGCGGGTATTTCTGTGAGGCATCTTAGAAGACAGCCAAGTCGCAGTAGAAGAGAAAAAAAGAAAGAACACTTCACAGTTGTGGAATTGTAGAGAGCAAGAGCGCACAGGCTCAACACCAATACCACGGTTTGTTGGCCTGTGCGAGATTTGCTAAATCGCTACATCCTCTGCACGGACAGAGTGGAATGCCGCACAGAGTAGAGAGTACAGAGAGAGACAAGATGAATATAAAAAAGAAAGAAAATAAATAGAGACGCAAATATTTCCCCTTTTTGCCTCGGAGAGGAACACCGTGGGACTACCGTAGACCCCCAAGCAATCGCGCGTGGCCTGAAAAGAGGAAGAGAGGCGAAGGAAAAAGCAAGAAAAACAGAACTGCTCTGTGCGTTGTCTTCTGGGGTAACACAGTGCTGGCAGACAGGCTCTTGAAATTGAAAAAGCAAAGAACTACGTTGGATGTTACACGGTGTCAAAACGTGGGTGGTACGTCTATGTGGACCTTTAATTATATATAGCAACCTCAGAATACATACGAGTGTAAGAATGTTATATAAGTACATCATTAGCAATAAAACAAAAGATAAAAAATAAAAAGGGAAAGAATTTTTGATCTGTATAATTTATGTGATTACTTGCTCTAATGGGGACTTGTGGTCGTCCTTACGTCTCTTTATTATAGTGGATGAGTTTAGTTTCAGTTGGAACATTTGCTCGTCCAGACCGTCGACTATCTCGTTGGAGGGCTCGTCTAGGTCGGACTCGTTCAGTACGCTTAGGTTGTGTTTCCTTGGTCCCGGGGAAAACCTCTTGTCCTCTTCTTCTCTTTGTACAGCATTACTTATGTCAAAGGCATCTCTCATTGCTACAGCTGCAGGCGAGTATAGCAACGAGGGGTCCCTCTCAAAGACGTTCTTCCGCCTCTTGCGCTTCATTATACGTCTCTGCTGTGCCTCTTCCTCTTCTAGCTTCTTCTTGCGCTTGGCGAACGTGTCGAATGTGTTCAGCCATGGGTCCGCCAGGAACTCGTCTATGGTGTACCGCTTGCGAGGGTCCACCTCTAGCAGCTTCTTCACACAGTGCTTGGCACCAGGGCTTATCTCATCCCACCAGGGCTCCAAAAATGTATACTCACCACGACTTATCTTCTCGGTTAGAACGTCTATCTTCTCGTCGTAGAAAGGTGGGAACCCACACAGCATGGTATATAGCACACAACCTATCCCCCACATGTCAACTTGCATGGAGTATTTCTCGTCCTTGACAACTTCTGGTGCAGTGTACCCTATGGTACCACATGGCGTCTTAGTGTTCTTTTGGAATATCTGCTTGGACAACCCGAAATCCGCGAGCTTCACTATACCGATACCACCACCGCCGATGGTTGGAATGAAGACACCTTCATCGGCTTTGGTGGCTGGGTCGTCACTCTTTCTGAAAGTGCGCTTCTTGGAAGGAATATATTCGATGCTCTTGAACAATAAGTTCTCGGGTTTAATATCACGGTGCACTATACCCAATGAGTGCATATGGCGTACCGCTAATGCAACTTGTTTTATAACATGGCGAGAAAGATCCTCGCTCAGGTAGGTCAGTCTGACAATCTCATTAAATATCTCACCACCATCAAGCAGCTCCTGGATTAGATAGTAATAATGCTTGGTCTCTTGGAAATCTATAAAGCCGACAATGTACGGACACCCTGCTGCAACAGCTTTGTGTATCCTGACTTCTTTCATTACTTGTTCACGGGATGACATCCTGTTCGTATTATTCTGCTTATCTCTACCTGCCCTCTTGTCCTTAGCCTGCTGTTCCTTATTAGAAACATCCAGATCATGTTTGCTGATAACTTTAACAGCAACTTGCTTGTAGTTACGTGCCAAGTAGGCGCTATCGCTGTTCTTGTCGGGGATACCACAGAACACTTTAGAGAAAGCACCCTCACCTATCTTCTCTATCAACTTGTAACCCTTCAGTTCGACCTGCTCAGCAAACCTCAGCGGCGTGTTTGTAAACTTCTCTTCGATCTCCTCAGAGTCCTCCTCTTCGTAGTCCTCTTCGACATCGTACTCCCCATCGAAGGACAGCTGCGAACCTTGATCCAAAGAGCCGTTGTCAAAAGAGTGCGACTCAGCGGTATACTCGCTAGTACCTTCGACCTGCTCCTCCTTCACATTATCTAGATGGCCCATATCAACAGGGATAGGGGTATCAGCAACAGCAGTCAACTCTTTAGCTAGCGACCCAATAAGATCATGTGAATTAACCGTCGGATCCCACTTGGTAGGCTCCGCTGGCGCTACCATAGTACTGTCACCTGCTCCGATCATTGTATCCTTCTTGCTCTTACTATTATCAACACCTGACTCCAAATCAGTAACTTTCTTCTTGAATAAAGCCTTAAATTTCTGCATTATTATCTGGAACAAAAAAACAGAAACTAATGAAGTCTTAGTTATTAATAAACCCGCAAAACAAAGGTTTAATTTATAAGTTTTTTTAATTGTAGTTCAATAAAAAAATAAGCCCTTATCCAAATTTCTAGTTTAATTATTATTCCTAATATTATTTGATCTTAGCTTAGATTGCCTTTCCGTCGCAAGATTTTTTAGAGCCTTATCCTCTCTTCTACAGAGTCTATCTAATCTATTTACCCCCAATCCCAAATTTTCGATTTCCTCGATAATAAGAGATCAAGTAACTTGGGAACAAGCCCTGCAATGTTGTCACTCACAATCAACATCCGTCATCCCATCATCCACAACATCTCACTTGTTCACATAAATTTTTCACTGCTGGAAACAGTCTTTCCCAAAGAAAAAAATTGAGTATCAGAGATTGGTTCTGGTCCTACATCCTCCCCCATAACAAGCATATCGATTCCCTCAGGATCACAAAGATACCCGTACAACAATCGATAATCCACATCCACATCCACATCCACATCCACTTATAACACCCGGATGATGTATGACGTATTAACCTACAAAGCAACGCTCCGTCACTCCCACATTTAATCGGACAGCCCAAAAAATGGCCTCCCCCAGTCTATCACATCAGTTATGTTCTTTTTAAGCTTAGAAAGTACTACACTTCAATTTAAAGATTGAGGAAAGTCCAGAATGCCCAGGTAATGCAACAGATTACTTTCCCTAAAGTGGATCCGTTCCACTTCTTGAGCTATTAACCTTTTGCACTACCACACAAGCTCTCGTCATAGACACTGCATGGTGACATTTCTTATTTCTGGTGGGTGACACCTTCACTCTTGCAACCCTGATCATCTTGTCCATTCCCATCGGAGGAGAGAAAAAATTTTTCTTTTGCGTCAAGCTACAGTCAAACCTATTTAATTAGCACATCTTAGAAATATTAATCTATTACTTTTCCCCCCCTTGCATAGAGGAAGTACATTCAAAATATAAACCTTTTCTTATGTTTAGAGTGGCTCTATTACCGGGCTTGATACCAATTGCTTTTGCAACCGGTAGCGGTGCCCCCCTTCTAATATACTGTCATCCTAACATTGAACTCTATTTTACTTAAATAGACCTTTTAATTAAAAAAGAAAACAGATTAACCTGCACCGGTTTGAGTTGGCTTGCATATTTGCCTCTAATGCTTGCCGATATAGAAGTGTGTCAACATTTATTACATAGCTTGCCAGTAGATTCTTACATGACTGATTTATTATTAAATAAAAATGCAAAGAAAAATGCCAGCACAATAATACATTTGTACATTACACATCCCAATGTCGCACAGCATAGTACCATCTTATGAGAACTAAATGATGAGAAAAGTTATTATATCCGATTTCGACGAGACTATTACGAGGAAGGACACCATCACTGTGCTGGGCAAGATACCATACCACATTAAACCCGGCCTGACACCTAGTTGGGATCACTTCAGCAGTAATTACTACGATTGCTGGAAGAAATACCACAGCAAGAATCAGGATTTGAGGCGGCTCCCTTTGTTGAGCTCACACGTCAGGGATCAAGGCATCCACGGAGGAAACTACGGCAGCTTGTTCAAGGATGAGATAGAGTACCAGCGTAACAACCGGGTCATAGAACTCTCGAGCACAGTCGAAATGGCTAAACAGAAGATCTTCAGCGGGGTCACACACCAGCATGTGCATGACTACGTGGGTACCAAGTTGAAGAAGGACGAATGTGTCCTGCGTGAAGGTGTATTGGATTGCATAGATAATGCAGTCCAGGACCCACGAGATTTCTACATACTGTCCGTAAATTGGTCACCAGAATTCATAGACGCATGCATCGGTACAGGTAAGATCCCAAAGGAGAACATCATATGCAATAGACTGCTCTCTGATGAAGATGCCACTTATACTGGTGAGTTTGAGAACGAGGTGCTCTGTGGTTCAGACAAGATCGTAAAGCTTCAAGAAATAATTAACAAGAGGGCCGGTGAGCAAGACCATCTGAGTCTATGGTACATTGGTGACAGTGAAACCGACATATTAGCAATCTTACACCATAGTATCAACGGAATATTACTTGTAGACCCAGAAGAGAATGCATCGAAGTTTAAAAAGCTTGCCGAGGATGTATTGGGAGTTGACAAGCAACTTCTAGACTCTTTTACAACCGACAGCTCGTTACTGTTTATTAAATGCTTGAATAAGGATCACAATAATTCTCTGTATCTGGCAAAATCTTGGAAAGGTGTACAACAAATACTGAACCAAAATTAGCGACCAGTGTGGTTTTTCTTTTTCTAATATTTGCTGATCTCCTTCTCAACAACTCTTTTTAACGTCAAATTATTTAGTTTCCTTTTAGAGTTTATTCAGATATTCACATGCTATTAAGTAACGATTTCCCACCAAGTATGAACACCTCCCTAGCACTACTACAAAACATATAATCTTATTAATGTTGTTTTATTGCTATCAGATAATGTTACGAGAAGTTTTGTCTTTGTAATATTTCAGACTACTCAAATAGGAATTAGCAGTAATATTAACTAAACTGTTAACCTGAACACCGTAGTCGGTAAATAATGTATTCAGCTATTGCATAATATCTCTTATTTTAACTATTCTATGCTGTTACAACTGTAGTTACCCGGAATATGAAACTTTTCACAGGTCAAAGTCTGTACAGCAGAGTGGAAAAAATGAAAATACTGGGAATTGAATTGGAAGAGCTCATCGCATAATAGATGTGAGGAACTGCAGATTGAATAATAGTTTCTATTTTTTGAGTCGGGGGGGTAATAGTACTGTTAAAATTGTTGAATTTGTCTTTGAAACAAGTGGAGCTCAGCAACTCAGATATAAGAATTTTTCAGTGATTCTCCAGGTAATGGCTAAAGTTAATAGAGATCACTTCTATAAGCTGGCGTCGGATCTTCCGGAGGAGCGGTTACAAGCCGCAGTGGGTGTTATTAAGGATCTAAGTGCTCTTGAAGTTCCACAGGAAATTGAGGAATGGAATTATACCATCAATAGATTGGTTAAAGGTCTTGGGTCTAGCAGAAACAGCGCTAGACTAGGGTTTTCTATGTGTCTTAGCGAAGCACTAAATCTAGCGTTGTCGTTAGGTGACAAAGCTCCAGAAGGCTTGAATAGCATTGAAAACTATCTAAAAATTCTAAATGAAACGCTAGGTGCCGATTTCGATGAAGGTAAGAAAAGAAAAGGCAAAGATGAGAGAGGTATCCTCTTTGGAAAGTTATTTGGTTTGCAAGCACTTCTAAACGAACCGCTGTTTTCAAATGTATTTGTGACCAAGGATGGGATCTCTAACTTTGTTCCTGTATTTGTTCAAGAAATGATTAATTTAAGTAAGTGCAAGAATTGGATCAGAGAACCAGCTCTGTTCAGTTTGTATCAAACTTTGGAAAAGCTTATTTCTAAAGTTAGTAAGTCGGATATCACTAATTTAATTTCTCAACTAGATGAAAACAATTTGACAATGACAAATGAAGGATTAGCTATTTATCTGCTACTGGTCGATGAATCAAATAAAATTTCTCGCGCTGAGATCGCTGAAATAAAACTGCAGAATCAAGGCTGGAAATCTAATGACCCATTGGCAAAGGGTAACTTGCCATTACTAACTAAGGTATTGTTAGATAATGATGGTGTGGCCTTTGCAGAAGATAATGAGCAAAGAAAACAAAAGGGTGGTGCAAACTGGAACCCTAGACTACATTTTGTTTGGGAGAAACTTCTTTCAACTATTATTAATGGTAGTCACTCATCAAATGTAGAAGACAAACATGTTAGCAAAAAGAGAAAAAAGAACAATACCATAGCATCCATAAAATTTCATGAATTCTGGCAAATGGTTGTTGATGAGACTTACTTTAATGACAAGGCATCGAGTGAGCGAAAATACCTTGGCTTCTTGATATTTCAAAAGGCATTCCCGATGCTAAAGTCGTATGAAGACGTTGTGGACTCTTTGGGCCAAAATTTCATAAGGTCCTTAATCAATCAGTGCAGTGAGAAAAAAAGGCATTTGAACAAAATTGCTTTACAAACTGTTGAAATTATAGTTGAAAGTTGTGAAAATGATACCACCAAGATTTTACCAGTATTTGAAACACTTGCTTTTGGAAAAAGTGGATCAATAACTTTTGACAGACTATCAAAGACCAAACTTTTGAGCAGATTACTTGGTATAAAATCAGTAAGATATGAAGTCCTGTCTAAGCTATTTGACATTTTAAGCCGTCAGCTATCAATCAAATCAGAAGAGAAATCATTTAGTCAATTTATTTTAGACAGCATGTTGCATTTAGTTCGTAATCATAAGGCTGAGGTTGATTCCTTACTGCTCACCGAAAAGGTACTACCACAAATTGTTAAGCTTGCATTCTTTACTGGTGATAACGAAACTCTACAAGAAATGTCTAAGGAAAGATTGTTCTCTATACTTTCTGAGCTAAACTCTTTGCATTTATCGGAAAGTCAAGAAATTCCACAGTATGTGGTTATCAAGCTAGTTCAACAGCATATTGAGGGAGGTGAAAAGATGACCTCTGAACTAGACGATGAATTGAAAGAGACTGAATCTTCTGCTTTGAGAATTCTTGCCGAAATAGCAAAAGCTACAGACAAGCCCTATTTGAGGGGGTTGGGTTCTTTGTTTGCAACTTGTTTATTACAGCTTTACACAGGTGATAGTGAATCAGTTGGTACTTTACAAGAACTTAAGGATATATATGAAAAACTAATCTCAGATGATGAAAGGCCACTTTCTTCAATAACTGAAATTCTACTTTCGTTGCTAGCTCAGAAAAAAGCATTGCTGAAGAAGGCAAGTATTGCTGTTTGGGAGCAAGTTGTGCCTTATGTCTCTCAAGATGAACTAAATCTTCTGTTGGACATTTTGTTGGCAAGAGAAAACAAGCAAGGATTTGCTCAGTTATTCGAAGGTATAGATGAGTATGAGGAAGATGAAGATGACGAACAGCTTGAAGATGAGGAACAAATCAAAGAGGTAACCGATGATTCAAGCTCTAACTCGGAATCTGATAGTGAGGAAGATGAAGATAACTCAGACTCTCATGAAGATACTAGTAGTGATAGCGTCGAGGATCATAATGATGCAGTTAATAACATTGACAAGGAAACAACCAGTGCATTGGCTAAAGCTCTGGATTTACCTGCTGATATTATTAATGCTAATGGAGAAGTCGATATTGAAAAGCTGGAGATGCAATCAGATAACGATGATGAAGATGAAGATGATGAGTCCATGGATGACGAACAAATGATGGACCTTGATGACCAATTATCTGAAATATTTAAACGTAGAAAAGAAGCCTTATCGAACATACCAACTGGTAATAAGAGAAAAAATGAAGTAAAGGAATCCAGAGAAAGTGTTATTGCGTTTAAGCATAGAATAGTAGACTTGCTTTTAGTATACATCAAGCATGTTGAGAAAATGATCCAAAGGGAGGATGTCGATGAAAACTCTAAGGCAGACAAATTGAACTGCTTATTAACATTTGCTATACCTATGATCAAATGTATCAAGCAAACACTGGATAAATCCTTAGCAGAAAAGTTAGCTAAGCTATTGAAGACGAGATTGTTTAAGATTAGAGTTACAGGAATCAAGCTGGATACAGCTGATGTAGTTGAAGATTTTCAAAGAATTCACCAAGACTTTTTGTTTGCCAAGCCTGGTCAATTTCCTATACTTTATTACAGTGTCTGTTCTAGTACATCACTTTATTTTAGTAAGATACTAGTGGATAATGCAGATTATCAACAAGGTGTTTATGAAACTTTGGTTGATACGTATTCAACCACAATAAAAGAGTGGCTGAAAGATACAAAGTTCCCTCATTCCATATTCCTTGATTTCGTTAATTGGTTAGCATCGAAAAAACAAGGGCCTAAAACTAACTAGCATTTTTTGTAAATAATATGGCTCTATTGAATAATTATTAATATGAGTAATATTTTTAATCAAATGCTTATATAAAAATATGTACATTAATGTCTCAGTCAAGAATGCTCAAATCTACCTCTGGTTCGCCACCAATACGTGGAATGTTGCTTGAACATTTCCATATCTGTACGATATTGTCCTCTTCAGCGCTCGCTACGAGCCAATTAATGTTTGGATTCACGGCTATATCATTTATGGAAGTTTTATGTCCTGCATGTATCATCAATACTTCTGGAGGGCCATCTTCTATTTCGTCTTGAGTTTGTTCGGCACCTATTTCTTGTAAATCCCATACTATAGTTCTTCTATCAGAGCCAGATGAGTAAAGAATTCCATCATTGTTTGGATCGAACTCAATGGCGGTAACTGCATCTTCGTGGCCGGTCATAGCATAAAGAGGATTAGATACATCTCTTATGTCATATAGATATACTAGGTTATCAGTTCCTGCTGCTGCAAATAAGTTTGATGAAAAGGGACTAAAAGCCAAGGTATTGTATGGTTTCTTTGTATTTATGTTGTGTATTATCTGGGAGGATCTCTTGTCGAAAAGTTTCATGGTCGAATCTTCGGAAACAGAGCCAAAAATATGTGCCTCAGAACTATGCCACTTAACGTCATTAATAATGTCGGTATGCGCATCTTCAAAGGTGATGGTAGGTTTTATATTCTTTTCAAAGTTACTAATGTCCCATAAAGCGATATTGCTGTCATCAGAGCCACTCAAGAGTGAATACTTCTCGTTCGCATTGAAGGCTAGACCATAACCATTCTCAGTATGGTACTCCAAAGTTGAGAGTAAAGCTTCCACACCGTTTTTTGATCTATCATATATAAAAATCTTTCCCTCACCATTAATAGTAGCAATTATGTTATCATCTTGAGGCATATAGCGTGCTCTCGTAATTTCGCCATCATGCGGGAACTTCTTAACAATCTTCACATTGGAAAGAACCATGTCCTCATCCTCTTCATCAATTTCTCTGTCCTTTTTGGAGTTTTCTGTAACTTCCACTGGTAGATCAACAGCCCCAATCTTCAGGTAATTTTGCTCTTCTCCAGATGTATGTGTTCCGAGAATCAATTGTTGTCTTGTTCGAGCAGCAACCAGGTTCTTCTGTGGTAACCACTCCACCGTTAAAGTAGGCCATGTTAATCTAGTTTCGCTTACAAAATCATACAGCATTGGTACGTTACTCTTCCATAGCTCATACTCTTCATCAACGGTCATTGGCTCATTGCTTTGTTGCTCTGCAGCAGCGGCAACCTCGGCCATCTTCTGCAACGCTGAGGGATCCAATTGTACACTCATAATTTGTTGGTGAATTGACTATATGTGGTGTAGCTTTACTGTTTATAAAGCCAGTTCCGGACCAAATATCTCATTTGTAACTGTCATTAGAGGCATTGCATCTTTGATTTTATTTTATCATTATTTAGTTGTTTCGCGTGATGAGGAAACGCGACTCTGGTTATGGATCGTGGTTGTTAATAAGTTAAATAGCATATAATAAAGCGTATATATCTCAGATCAGCTAAGTACAACTACTCTTTGACAGTCTCTATAAGGGCATCTGTCACTTCTGTAGAAAGCTTTTCTGTGGCCTCCACGGTCTGAGCTTCTGCGTAGACTCTAACAGCATCTTCGGTACCACTAGCTCTGATGAACGATCTACCACAGGGAGCATCTGCGACTAGCATGTCGATCTTGTCCTGTAGCCCAGCTGGTGACACCAATCTTCTCTCTTGATCAGTTGTGATGAAGATGGATCTGTCTGGTACAACCACTTTGGTCAACTTGTTTGGCAGATCAGTATATTCGTGGTCCCAAGTAGCTGGAGACCAGCCCAGGATGCCTAGCACGGTGATGATGGCCAGCATGTCGCTGATAGCGTCTCCGATAGTTTGGTTGATCAATCTGGACAGCAGTCTCAATGTCAGGGTGCTCTTGTCGTGTGCGTTCTTGGCGAGACGGTCCTCGATCACTTCGTAGAAGTGTTGGGAGAATATAACTGTGCCGTGACCGTTGGCCTCGAAATACACACCGATGTCATAGTTGGTGACAGCTTCGTGGTGTAAGTGTTTAACACCGGTTTTTGCGATAGAGACGGGGACCTGCAGCTTCTTGGTTACGTATGTGGTGGAGGAGCCGTTAGCGTAGGCTGTTTGCACAACGCCCAGTTTCAGCTCCTCGGCCAGGCCAGCCTCTTTCAGCAATGCGTTGATGAAGTAGGCCAGCAGCGTGGATATCTTGTCACCGTCGAGCAAATGGAAAGTGAGGGAGTCGTCGACGTAGTAGAACACCACTCTGTCGGCGTCACCGTCGAAGGAGCAGTACAGGTTGCGCGGGTCGGCGTTGATACCCTCAGGCAGTCTCTGGTTGGTCTTGACGAAGTCAGCGCCGCATCCGCTGTTCAGCATCGAAGGGTTGAGCCAGCTGTTGTTGGTGATGTCAATCTGGTGCAGCCTTATCTTCTGCAAGTGTGGCAAGTCTGTCTGCGAGTAAGAGAGCATCTTCAGGAACTGCGGTCCACCTATACCGTTTGCCGTGTCGATGACGAGTTTGTCGAAGGACTTGAAGCCCTCGATTCCGTACAGCTCGAACAGCTGGTTCCAGGCGTCTAGGAAGTAGCGGTAGTAGTAGTCCTCGAAGTGTGCCGGGTTCGCGGTGAGGAAGTGCAGCTGCGGCGTGGTCAGCAGGCCATGGTTGGTGATCCGCGCATCTGGGGACACCGCCTTGATACCGTCGAGCAAGTTTGCCAGCAGTCTCGGGGAGGACTCACGGGAGTCGTGGCCGACCACTATCTGTGGTGCGTGGCCAGGGGAGATGTTCAGCTCCTGCATGATCGCGTTCAAAGTGGACTCGAAGGTGTGGTAGTCGGCGACGCTGTTCGCGAGCCTGGTGGCCAGCGGTTCCCAGTCCTGCAAGAGCATGGACCCGTCGGACTCCACGATCTTGACACCGTTATCCCTAGGCGGGTTGTGGGAAGCAGTGATCATGACACCCACCGGCGCGCACTGGCAAGAGATGGACCTCAGGGCAGCGATGACACCCGTTGTGAACATCACGGAGTCCAGGATGCGAGCGTCAGCTCTGAAACCAGCGGTACCATAGGTGTAGTGCTGGTCTCTGGTGATACAGTTCTTGTTGTACAGTTGCAAGGACATTATCGGGGTTGGTGAGGGGAGGCAGTTGTGTCGTCCCTTTAGCTGTTTTCAACACTTATAAATTCAAAAGTACAAAGTTTTTTCTTAAATTTTAAGAAACCCAAAACATCCCAGAGGACAAGACTACATAGGGATGGCACCACCTACACCTGTGATAGACGGTATACCTGCGGAGGCCAGCCGCGACTGTCCTTTGAAGTCGCTGACACAGTACCACTGTGCTCCGAATACGCAAGGCCAGGGAGTGCACAAGGACATGTTCGTGTGCATCCCCTTCACAAGACTCTTCAAACAGTGCGCAGACAGAGCCATCGAAGTGACCACAGAGCACACCAATATATAGCACTACCAATAACAGTATACAAGTCTATGTAAGTATGATGTATAGTATAATGCAATATGTCAGTGCACTTCATACACTATGTGTGGCTGCACCTCTATTTTGGGCGTCTTTTGAGAGAAACTGCGCAGGGAGGGTATCTCGTAAACTGTGACTTCTTATCTCTTTGAAGGGGGGGCTGGTAGGATG
>ERZ1036435.578-NODE-578-length-12430-cov-9.908929_pt1 | contig 12430 bp, 8 predicted proteins | sample MGYA00514223_ERZ1036435 | MGnify/ENA primary metagenome ERZ1036435 (study PRJEB33795, sample SAMN09464927) | human gut metagenome | host: Homo sapiens | place: USA: Stanford, California | collected 2016-08 | study: EMG produced TPA metagenomics assembly of the... | reverse complement strand
GGTAAACCCCATGAGGAGGGGTAGAGAAAGGGCCTCCAGCTCCGAGCCCAGAGAGATCCCGAAATCTCGAAATTCTCTTCTCGAAGCTTTTCTTTACCTCCCCCTCCCTAGAGCTTACAGAAGCGAGACCAGTGAGACCAGTGAGGCCAGTGAGGCCAGTGAGGCCAGTGAGGCCGTGTGCATTGTCCTTGTGCCCCCACCTTCTCTCGCCCTTCTTCTGTATATTCCGTAGCTCACATTTCCCTACGTAGTGTATCAATAGCCAAGGCATTGCGAGGCACTGCAACGGTCGCACAGAAAGAAGGGAGTATCCACTATGGTGAAAATAATTCTGGCGGGGCGGCGAGAGGAGTGTGTAGGAAGTGGTGGGGGGGATGAAGTGAGGGGTGTAGAAGGAGGGGGAGATATAGAAGGCGATACGTAATTTTCAGAAAAATGCTAATATGCTTCTCCGTCCAGTGAAATCAGTGTAGCGACAGGCAGGTAATAGTGCAATGTATGGAAACGGTAAACACGTAGAAGCAGAAGAAGAAAAGAGAAGCAAGTTGAAAAATTCTGCCCTGCGCCGATATTGTGCTGATGACGAATAAACAGAGAACCCAAAGCGGGTCTTTGCCTAAAAGAGATGGTTACTGAAGTAAAGGTCAATCACTGAGAGGACCTCGCAGGCATAGTAGAGATAAGAAAAAAAAGAGGGATCACAAAAGAAGATAGCAACTGTACGGAGATATTGTGAGGAAGCAGAACTAAGCACTGCAAAAAAATCATAGTACCGAGGAGTTGATAGCGATTCCGCTGCAGACGTCTCTTGAGAGTCACACCAGCTTTACCCAAGTCACACACGCAGAGACTGCCGTGGCACTAACGGGCCTCCGTAATCAAAACCAATAGATAACGGAGAAACAAGGAAAGCGTAATGCCCTAAGAGCGCAGGACCTGCGAGGATTGCCATGGGACTTTCGAAATGTAGAGATGGCAAGAGGATGACCTGGTTTGAATGAGTCGTTCTTGCGCAGAAACAGCGGCACAACGCCTGGATATATGTATGGCCTTTAGAGTAGGCAGAAATTGCCGAAAGAGCTTCACCTTTAAGCTGTCCAAGTTTCCATCATTTCTGATCATTAAGAAGGAGGGATTGGCCTGCAGAGGCTAGTACCTAGTGCAAGGAATCTTATTGGGTTTTCTAACGTTGGACTACAATTAACCTTTGGAAGGCGGGATCTAATTTAAAAAAAAAGTTCGAAACCCCCCCCCCAAAAGGGAAGAAGGACAAAAAAAAAAGATATATAAGTAGCTCATCGAAACTCGGATTGTGGGTGCTTTAGACGCTGGTTTGTTTGCAATGAAACTTCACTTCACAGTGAATGCATAACTGCAAAAATAGAGGGAAGTTGAGACCACAATATAACTAGACTGGGTCAAGAAAAAAAAAAATAACAAAACAGTGAACAAATTAGAAACAATATGTTTTGGAGTAAAGAGAAAGAGAAAGACGCTGTAAGCGTTGTCTCGCTGGGCGAAGAGGATGTGCAGCATGAAACAATCACAGCCATGGGCTCCGGCGGCAGTGGCAGCAGGAGAGGCGACGAGAAGTTCGGGAAGATGCCAGGTGACGTGGACGTGTTTTCTCTGTCGTCCTCTACGGAAAAGCACTCTCCTCACTATACTGATATGACAGGTCACGAGCTAAAACAGGGTTTGAAGTCTCGTCACGTGCAGTTGATTGCGCTTGGTGGTGCTATCGGTACTGGTCTGTTCGTTGGTACTTCTTCTACGCTGCACACATGTGGTCCTGCAGGTCTATTCATATCCTACTGTATTATCTCTAGTGTGATATATCCTATCATGCAAGGTATCGGTGAGATGGTGTGCTATTTACCAGGTTCCGGTAGCAAACCGGAAGGTTTCGCCGCTTATCTGGTTGGTAAATATGTTGACGAATCTCTGGGTTTCGCTGACGCTTGGAACTACTACTACTGTTACGTTATTCTGGTCGCTGCCGAATGTACAGCTGCCTCTGGTGTCGTAGAATATTGGACCACTAGTGTACCGAAGGCAGCCTGGATCACTATCTTCTTGGCAGCCGTTGTTATCTTGAACTTCACTGCTGTCAAATTCTATGGTGAATCCGAATTCTGGTTTGCATCCATTAAGATCTTGTGTATTGTCGGTTTGATTATTCTATCTTTCATCTTGTTCTGGGGTGGTGGACCAAACCACGACAGACTAGGTTTCCGTTACTGGCAGAACCCAGGTGGGTTCGCTCACCACATTAGAGGTGGCAGTTTCGGCTCCTTCCTTGATATCTACACTGGTATTATTAAAGGTGGTTTCGCCTTCATTCTAGGTCCAGAAATGATTGCCATGACCAGTTCTGAAGTCGAGGACCAAAGAAGAAACATTGCCAAAGCTGCTAGAAGATTCGTTTGGAGATTAATGTTCTTCTACATTCTAGGTGCACTTTCCATCAGTGTTATTGTTGCTTACAATGACCCAGCATTGGAGAATGCTTTGGCTCAGAACAAGCCTGGTGCTGGTTCATCTCCATTCGTTATCGGTATTCAAAATGCTGGTATCAAGGTTTTGCCTCACATTATCAACGCATGTATCTTGTCAAGTGCTTGGTCTGCAGGTAACGCATTCATGTTTACAAGTTCCAGATCTCTATTGACTATGGCTCAGAACGGGCAGGCCCCAAGGATATTTGCCAAAGTCAACAGATGGGGTGTTCCATACTATGCCGTTGGTTTGTCCAGCGCTATCAGTTGCTTGGCTTATTTGAACTGTTCTTCTTCTACTGCCGATGTCTTCAACTGGTTCTCAAACATTAGTGTGATCTCTGGTTTCATTGGTTGGATTTGTGTTTGTATCGCCTACATTAGATTCCACAAGGCCATCCTTTTCCATGGTATGCAATCAAGATTGCCATACACTGCTCGTGGTATGCCTTATTTGATTTACTGGCCATTGCTAGTCATCTCCATCATCACTTTGACAAATGGTTACGAAGTCTTCATTCCAAGATTCTGGGATGCTAAGAACTTCGTTGCTGCTTATATTACTTTGCCAGTGTTCTGGGTGTTGTGGATTGGTCACAGAGTTTACAGAAGAAAGATATTCACATTGAAGTGGTGGAAAAGCATTGAGGAAATCGATGTTGTTACTGGTGTCGAGGAAATTGAGGAAAAGACCAGAGAATGCGATGCATCTCGTGTTCTTCCAACGAAATGGTGGGAAAAGGCATTGGACGCTCTGTTGTGAGTTTCAACTACCTCTTATTCCCTTGATTTAGAAATGTCATTTTGTTACCACTATGTGTGATGATGAATTTTTTACACATACAGTGGATAATTAAAATCGTTATGAAATCCTATTCCAACGACTATTAGATCAGGTCAACAATTTTGAAAATTTGTTCAAAATATTTGTGAAGTAGTCCAAATGATGTGTTTTTAATTTTTCTTTTGCTCTCTTAATGAATTGAAATCCTCATTGGACTGTCCTAAGAACGACATCTGTGTTTTTGGCATTCCCTCAAGAAAATTCTCTCTCATTTACGCTAATAACGGAATGGAAGGTTATTATTTGGTAATTCATATCAACTGCATTGCATACTCTTTCTCTTGTAATATTAAAAATTCAATACCATTGTGCCGAGCGACATTCTCCTGGAGAAATAGGTACTATGCAGACCCTTTTTTTTCATTTTACTAATTATACCTATATTCATTGTCAACCTAGGAGCGCGTACGTCGGAATGTTCCTACTTATTTCAAGAATGAAAAGTGATTAATTGCTGAAGATTTTGGTACTGAAATTTATCTATCCCAGCTTCAAATGGTCCAATTGATATTTAGTGCGTAATTTTAAGGCTTCGCTAGGTTACAACTTTAAGATACTATTCCTTATATATTCTATATGCTTAGTTCTTTTTTTTTTTTTATCTACAAATTAATAGCATTTTTCTCGTTTCCATTAGATTTACTTTTAAATTTGAGATTGTTAATGTTGCTCAAGGTATGAACCCATCTTATATCACACATGTTCACCGTACCCAGTTTAGTCTATGGGTATTCTTTTGTACAACACGACTCAAGCTCTCCTAATGTAGTTCGTTAAATTTCGAAGTCATTTCAAAGAAATGCGTGAGGAGGTTAGGGATGATTGTTGTCCAGGAATACCTTAACAGTTCAAGGTTTGACTATGGTTGTAATTTCAATTGCAGACAACTCCTTTTTGGACTTGTTTTGTCTACTAATTTACTGAATTTATACGTCGCAGTAGAATTGGACAGAAGAGGTTGTGAGATTAAGATTTCGGGCACGATCTCACTTCAGTTTGTTTTGGTCAGAATGTCCTAGTTCGGTCTGCTTCTATTGCAGGTTGACTTGTGAAAAGACTTGTTAGTATTAAGGGGATCGGGGTCGATACGCTCTTTTAGTTGGGAAGGGGGGATGTACTATCTTCATCCCTCTAAAAGTTCTTCCAAAGATGTCAATTCTGTAGGACAAAGTTCATGTACATGAAGATATATTTATGCATGAGGAATATATAAAAGTAAACTCTTGTTGATACATCCATCATAACTGTATTTAGTTGTACCGCAATACACAGCTGAGATATACATATAATAGCATAAAAATGGACTCCAGGTTGCATAGATTGATTAACTTAGAAGTCACTCCAGGTAAGGATGTCAGAAAGACTGCCATTATTGGTACCATTGGTCCCAAGACTAACAATGTTGACACATTAGTTGCTTTGAGAAAGGCTGGTTTGAATATTGTCCGTATGAACTTCTCTCATGGTTCTTACGAATACCACCAATCTGTGATTGATAACGCCAGAAAGTCAGAACAGGTTTATCCTGGTAGACCATTGGCCATTGCCTTGGACACCAAGGGTCCAGAGATTAGAACAGGTACCAATGTTGACGATGTTGACTACCCAATTCCACCAAATCATGAGATGATCTTCACTACTGATGATAAGTATGCCAAGGCATGTGATGACAAGATCATGTATGTTGATTATAAGAACATCACCAAAGTGATTCAACCAGGTAAAGTCATCTACGTTGATGACGGTGTTTTGTCTTTTGAAGTCTTAGAAGTCGTCGACGATAAGACCTTGAAGGTCAAATCCTTAAATGCAGGTAAAATTTCTTCTCATAAAGGTGTTAACTTGCCAGGAACTGATGTCGACTTACCAGCTTTATCTGAAAAGGACAAAGAAGATTTGAGATTCGGTGTCAAAAATGGTGTTCATATGATCTTTGCCTCTTTTATCAGAACTGCACAAGATGTCTTGACTATCAGAGAAGTACTGGGCGAGGAAGGTAAAGACATAAAAGTCATTGTTAAGATAGAAAACCAGCAAGGTGTCAATAACTTTGATGAGATTTTGGAAGTGGCCCATGGTGTTATGGTTGCCAGAGGTGACTTGGGTATCGAAATTCCTGCACCACAGGTCTTGGCCGTTCAAAAGAAACTTATTGCTAAATGTAACTTGGCTGGTAAGCCAGTCATTTGTGCTACTCAAATGCTAGAGTCCATGACATTCAACCCAAGACCAACCAGAGCTGAAGTTTCTGATGTTGGTAACGCTATATTAGATGGTGCTGATTGTGTCATGTTGTCCGGAGAAACTGCTAAAGGTAATTACCCCATCAATGCTGTCACAACAATGGCAGAAACTGCCATTATCGCTGAACAAGCCATTGCTTATATGCCATTGTATGATGATTTGAGAAATTGTACTCCAAAACCAACATCGACAACAGAGACTGTTGCTGCCTCGGCAGTTGCTGCTGTTCAAGAGCAAGGTGCCAAACTTATTTTGGTACTATCTACTTCTGGTAACACTGCAAGATTAGTCTCCAAGTATAGACCTCAATGCCCAATCGTTTTGGTTACAAGAAACCCAAGAACTGCTAGATTTTCTCATTTATTCAGAGGTGTGTTCCCATTTGTTTATGAAAAAGAACCACTAGATGACTGGAGTGAGGATACCCACGCTCGTTTGAGATTTGGTGTCGATATGGCCAAAGAATATGGCTTTGTTAAGAATGGTGATGCAGTTATTTCCATTCAAGGTTTCAAGGGTGGTGTTGGTCACTCTAATACTATGCGTGTTTCCATTGTAGGTGGAGAAAAGGAGGATATCTGAAAGCCCGATTTTTAGTCTTTTCCTCAAATACATAATATCTTTTAATCTTATAAATTATTGACTATAAATGAATAAAATATGAGTTTATTTTACTAGGAGTAATTTTATTTTTAGTTGTATATTGGTAAACCAGCCTGGAAGTGAAGAAAAAAATAGAAAAAATGTACTTATTAATAGCGTATTTGAGCAACGAAATACCTAGTGGTGTCAGAGATACACAATTAAGTAAAATCAAATTCTATGTCTAATTTACGTTCTGTCTGGAATGTGTGCTTATTTTGGTTTAAAAGCGGGATAATTCTTTTAAGTAATATACTTTCCCATTCTTGAAATCCTTCTGAATTTTGAGATTCATCTTCCATTAAATCGAGCTCCATCGATATAATATGCGCTAAACGACACAAAAAATGGGCTCGGTTAGTATTACAGAGCTTTTTAGAATACTTTTCAAATAGCTGTACATCCCGATCGTGAGGGCCAGCCTCTTTCAAGGTGGAATGTACCCATTCTTTGACTAAGCTACAAATATCTTTAAATTTAGGTTGTCCTTGAAACTTGATAGGATCAAAAATGCTAAATTTCCCTAAAAAATGATTGTACTTATTACGTTCCTTTTCTTCTGTTAGTTTACGCTTCTTCTTTAAATCTGTTACTTTCATATCTTCTACTTTCCTTTTTATCTTTAATTCATTGCGTACCTCTGCTCGAAGTTGTGTTGGCAGCGCTTCCATAAATTGTGCCTCATATGTGCTGGGGATATCATATTTGTTAGAGTATATATCGTTAAGCTTCTTCAAACTCTTTGGTGGTGACCTTTTTTCAATGGAATCAAAGTCTATTGGTGATCGCGTTGGTGATAAGTCCATTTTTGGAGTTTTTTGCAATAAATCAAATAAGTTTGACCTCACATTGGATAAACTCTCATCTAATTTGGACAATTTATTAAATTGTATAGATAATCCTCTGAGTTCTTTCGCTGGGCATGCCAGGGACCTATACATAGCTTTTGCTTCGGTTGCAATGGTACCGTGCTCATTAGTGGGTATACCTAACCGACTAGTTCTATTGAATGCATCACATCTTCCCATCCCCATGTATTTCGGAGGGTCTACAGGTGCGTTGGCTGCCCTTCTCATAACTTTCAGTGTTAGTTGTGAAGTTTTTCTTTCCAACTCATTTAACTTATTTAGTAAATAGTCACAACATCTGTCAATAAAGTCATCGATTTCATGAATATTATCGAATCTAATACCCCAATTGATTTCAATAGATAATGATTTCCTCTCAAAGTAGTTTTCGGGATCGAACAACATCCTAGTAGATTCTTCATCATCCTGGCCTTGCAACGCCAAATAGATTTTAGTTCCAAGTTTTACACCGACGCAATTCTTTAAAAATTCAAGGGAAGCCCTTTGTTTTAGTTCTGCAAGATTCATATCCTTACACTTAAAAGCTGTTAATAGTTTAGTAACAATTGAATGACCCACACCCGGCAAATCCTTTAGTTTGAAAGTTGCGAGAAACTCATTGGAGCCATCTTTGGATCCTTGAACTTGTTCTCTATCAATGATAAAGTAGCCATTCGGTTTACCTTTACGCAAAGCTAATCGTGCCAGTAAAAGTGAATCAGCACAGCCTATACTAACTGAGCAACCATTAGTAGCTGAAAATATAGACAGACGAATGTCCTTACATAATTGGTCCAGGTTAGATGATTGAGATCCGTCGTCTGTATTAGCACTTTCCTGGCTTATTGGATGAGTGTTAACTACTACACATATGGCTTCATCGATAGATATCGGTAAAATCATGTCAAACAACTTCATCGCAGCCAAGGTTTTATAAAATATTTCAGATTTCGCCTGTATCTCATCAAAATTGTATGGAAGCGTCACTATGTTGACACCTTGTGGTAACAGCCTCTTTGCATGGCCAACCCACATGCCATTCTTGATCCCGTATCCTCTTGCAACGTAGTTACAACTCGCGATATCAGAATTATTTGATCCATGGCAAACAACGATTACATCTTTCTCTATATCACATTTGATTGAAGGATCTTTGGTTAAGTAAGCTACAGTAGCAAAAAAACAATCAAAATCTATGTGGAAAACAGTATATGTATCGACATCTTTGACAGGTTTTCTTAGAGCGGTGTTGTTTTCAATGAAATCCTTCAAGAACTTTGCTCTTAGGTCAGTCTTCCAAGTCGATAGATGGTGAAGTCTTGAATGTTTGAAATAGTCAGAGATAAAATTTGGATCTTTACAGCTAACTAGTGGTCCCGATTGTCTGTTCCTATTTGAAGTAGCAGTTTCCTTGCTAGTAGGCTCTTTTAGGGGCAAGTCCAGTTTTTGCTGATCTGGGTCAAGAGTGTCAATAAGGGCATAATCCCTCCAAGGCAAAAGCCTTTTTTGTTGAATTGAGTCGACGATCCAATTGGGCTTTACTACTTTATAGTTAGCAAACTCAATACGTTTTTTCAAGGGTAAATTAGAAGCAATGATGTGTGTTACAGATCGCTTAGCTGACATATGGTGTAAGAACTTTCCACCATGAACGACGATCATCTGGTGCAATTCGAACCGACCAGGGGTTGTGAATCCGTTGATGTATAGCACCAGCCCTTGAAAGATCTGCGGATACACTTCATGCCTGTTGAACTCTGAGGGCGATTCCAGTTCAAAGAGCTGTCTTTTCAGTATCGCATCCTGTTGAGCCTGGTTCCGTGCCTTTTCGTAGAAGTACGTACCTCTAGTATACGCCTGTCGCTTATTCGGTGCTTGTGGCGACTTGTTGTCTGCTGGTGGCGGAGTGCTCACAGTATTGGTCTCATGCTCAGTAATATTTTCGTCTTCCAGCAACCGGTCCAAGTCATCATCCATTTGTTGGACACTCAGAATTAGTTTTTGTCTATGTTCTTTTTTTTGTTACTTGTTTTCTGTTGAGGGGAGAGTATTTTCTGGTACCTGATCTGATTCAAATTTCACAGGCTTGGTTTAAAGGCATTCACGGAATGAAAGTTACCTAAAGTAGAAGAGTAATTAAGTTGTTGTTCTTGAAGTTACGTCGTTTACCCTGAATGGTGTTTTGGCAAATTTAGGGAGCTATTTCGTGGTTGTAAGCTTCAGAAGGGTAGTGTAGAATATGACTCGTTTGCAACACATCGATGTCTCTTGTTTGTGTTTGTGTTTGTGTTTGTATTTGTATTTGTGTTGTGTTGTTATTTGTTATTGTTAAGGCTATTACTCTCGGAATAATTATCTCGTCAGCATTTTTGCGGAAAAATCGAGAGGACCAACATCAATTATTCCGGTTTCTAACGGGGACCAGCAGTACGTTGAATTTTGGAATTGGAAGTGCAATCCGGAACAACTAAAACTGCAATTTCCCCAGGGCGTACGGGAATATCCTGAGTCCAGCTAAGGGAAAGTTCTCTGCAACGAGAACGTTCTGTGCTTTTGGTGGAATATAGTTTCCGGTGGTTTGAGACGGAGGGAATCACAGTGTGTGGGCGTGAACACGTGTATTACCCTGCGCGTTCTAACCTCTGTGCAGCGTTTGTCTGGGATTCATGGGATAGGGCATAGTGCGGATCAGGACAAAGGCAGTGGGGGGGCAAGCGGAAGGAGTGGGTAGGGTTCCGCAATGCGCTTGTGCGTGATTTAAATGATATGCTCATCTTAAGCCCTAAATAGCCAAGTTACAACCCCCCCCCCACGGGGAATCCAGAAGGCCCTTGAATTGTAACTGGAAACACCGGAAGGAAAAATGACTCTGAACGTGGGGAGGGAAGGTACCCATGGGGACAAAGTGAGCGATAAGGGATAGGAGTGGAAGGTAAATAAAAAAAACAGTGCCACATGGATGAGAAACAAATCGCGCAGTGCTTTGCTCTGTTTTAAAATGGCGCAGCAAGGCCATTGCTTTTTTTTTGTCTTTTCTTCGTCCAGATCTAAGAATTGTTCCCTGATTGGGAAAGTGTAGCCTGGATGGAAGATCGAAGTGGTTCTTGTCTACCCTCCAACAGAGGCAACACCAACAGTTGCACGACTGTGTCTGGGTGCTCTTTATTGAAAAACCTTCTAGAAGGTATGCTATTGTTTTGGGCTTCTTTCTTTTTTTATAGGGTTCTACGAGAATACAATGGAAGCAATGCAAAGAAGAATCGATTTATTTTAGAACCGGAATCAATGGAAAGTTGTTTTTTATGATTGTAGTGCGGGAGTTTCACTGGAATCTCTACACTTATTGCTTTTTTTCAGTTCGTCTTCGAATAGAAACCTGATCCCGGATGGACCCTCGAAGCACTAGCCCTAGCATTCTTCACCATACGCTCTCTGCTCTCTGCTCTCTGCTCTCTGCTCTCTGCTCTCTGCCATACTGTGTCCGTTGTGTGTGCGGGATTGGTCACACTTGTAAATAAAAAACACCGCATAGGAAGCATAGCAAAATTCGAATGTTGGAAATACAAAGCTCAGCTCAACCCTAATACTCAAAGAGCAAATTTTGTTATCATTTGCCCAACTCCATTATTGTTGAGAAGACAATCCTAAAATGGTTGTGCATCAATGCAGCTGCTTTGTGCTTGTGTGACCGGACCAAAAATAAAATTGAAAAAAAAAAAATTTAGCAAAAGAAAAAAAAAATTATTGAAAAAAAAATTATATTTATTAATAGAGGATTGAATTACTATTTTTCAGTAATTATTCTTTTCAACATTTGCTGAATCCTTAATTTCTTCATAGCGTTAATTATTTATAGTCATAATTCTTAGTAGTTAAGTAAAAACATACCAATAAACCCCTTTCTCAAAGCTAAGGACCTTCCCTTTTTGCAAGTAAAGATTTATTTATAAAAGACTAAGACTTTTCCCTCTGTGAAAACTTGTTCTTTTAAGATTTCTTTAAGCACCACATATTTTACACTCTAGACTACCAAGAAGAAATAAAATTAATCAAAGAATGGCTACCAAGATTGAACAGCATGATTTGGACAACTGGGTTAACACCACTAATGAGAAATATCCTTTCTCTACTTCTGAATCATCCACTTCTTTAGCCACTTCGGGATCTCCATGGTTTGAACCATTGGAGAACATTATTTCTTCGAACTCTAGCTCTAGTGTAACTTCGCCAAGTGACTCCAACAATTTCCTGCTGACGGAAAACGGCTACGATAACATCTTTGCGTTCAACGAGAATGACAAGGACTTCCAGCTGAAAACAGAAGACGATGATGACCAATTGGTGTCATTCGAAGCTGCTATGGAATCAATGCCAGCCACTTGCAAGAAACAGAAAAAGAAAGCCCCCAGAAAGAGGTTGACTCAAAACCAAAAGGAGGCTCACAACAAGATCGAAAAGCGTTATAGAATTAACATCAATAGCAAATTAGCCAAATTGCAACAAATCATTCCTTGGGTTGCGAGCGAGCAATCAACTTTTGAAGTTGCTGATGGCAACAAAAGGGCTACCTCCAAGACGGAAGAAGGTGACGATGCCTTTGCAAACTTTCCATCTACTACGCCTAAACTAAACAAGAGCATGATCTTGGAAAAAGCTGTTGATTACATTCTATATCTGCAAAATAATGAAAAACTATTCGAGATGGAAGTACACAGACTGAAGTCCGAACTTGGTGCTGTAAAGAAAGAAAATCAAGAATTGAAACAACTGGCGACAGGTAACTAATAGTTTTATTTGTGTTACCTCATAATTACAAATTTCGAATTATGTTACAGTTGTCTGCTCGCACATGTTCAGTTTCGAATTTTCTTGATCAATATGCAATTTCCACTGAAGATTATTGGCAATTGTCGGAGCAATAAGCAAACTCTTCACCACCAGAAAACTACTTTTGATGGTTTACTTTGAGACGATATCCACCACAAATGAAATATCAGTGTATTGGCATTCTCACCGACATTTCAAAAAATTTCGACCACATTCTTTCAAAAAAAAAACTTATTATATTATATTCTTAAAGGACTGACTATTCAAAAAGTACGAATAATGATTTCCCCCTCTAACTGATTGATTGACGATAATGAAACTAAATGACAATCTAAAGTTGTTCGAGACAATAGCTAATTCTAACGGTATCATATCATTCCTAATAAAGACCGCATGTATTTCCGTTACAGCTTATCTCAATTATTCAACTAAAAGCATTTCAAGGTTGCTTGAAATGTGCTAATGACAATAATTTTTAATGATGTTATGACTTCTATTTTTTTTTTATTTTATTCTATCCTTCTATT
>ERZ1036435.575-NODE-575-length-12494-cov-14.134014_pt1 | contig 12494 bp, 2 predicted proteins | sample MGYA00514223_ERZ1036435 | MGnify/ENA primary metagenome ERZ1036435 (study PRJEB33795, sample SAMN09464927) | human gut metagenome | host: Homo sapiens | place: USA: Stanford, California | collected 2016-08 | study: EMG produced TPA metagenomics assembly of the... | reverse complement strand
TCTCAACATAGTCTGGCGCAGTAGTAGCCGTGACTGTCACAGGGGGCGGACTGTAGGTGTCAACCTTGCTGGTGGTGATTATACCACCAAACTCGTTCGTAGTCGTCCAGTAGCTTATCACCAGATATTCAGTCACTTCATTGCCAAGGTCAACGGTCTTAGTCTCTACAGGTGGTGCAGGTCCAAATGATGTGTGTGGAGCTTCACCGTCAATGTATTCACGTGTGGCATTGATGGTCGTGCTACCAGTCACAATATCTCCCTTCTCATCAACTGTGATGAAGAACGAGATCCAGTCACTCTCAACATAGTCTGGCGCAGTAGTAGCCGTGACTGTCACAGGGGGCGGACTGTATGTAACAGTACTACTCGTGGTGATTATGCCACCAAACTCGTTCGTAGTCGTCCAATACGTAACTACTTCATAATCAGTGACTCCGTTACCAAGATCAACTGTATGTGTCACTGGGGGTGGTGCAGGTCCAAATGATGTGTGTGGAGCTTCACCGTCAATGTATTCACGTGTGGCATTGATGGTCGTGCTACCAGTCACAATATCTCCCTTCTCATCAACTGTGATGAAGAACGAGATCCAGTCACTCTCAACATAGTCTGGCGCAGTAGTAGCCGTGACTGTCACAGGGGGCGGACTGTAGGTGTCAACCTTGCTGGTGGTGATTATACCACCAAACTCGTTCGTAGTCGTCCAGTAGCTTATCACCAGATATTCAGTCACTTCATTGCCAAGGTCAACGGTCTTAGTCTCTACAGGTGGTGCAGGTCCAAATGATGTGTGTGGAGCTTCACCGTCAATGTATTCACGTGTGGCATTGATGGTCGTGCTACCAGTCACAATATCTCCCTTCTCATCAACTGTGATGAAGAACGAGATCCAGTCACTCTCAACATAGTCTGGCGCAGTAGTAGCCGTGACTGTCACAGGGGGCGGACTGTATGTAACAGTACTACTCGTGGTGATTATGCCACCAAACTCGTTCGTAGTCGTCCAATACGTAACTACTTCATAATCAGTGACTCCGTTACCAAGATCAACTGTATGTGTCACTGGGGGTGGTGCAGGTCCAAATGATGTATGTGGTGGATCTGGTAGAATATCTTCTCGTGTAGCATTTATCGTGGTGCTACCCGTAATTGGCTTACCATCACTATCTGTAGTACTGAAGAAGCTAATGACATCCTCTTCAACGTATTCAGGGTTATGTATTGTAACTGTGGTTATTGGCGGAATTGATAGAGATGGTGTTATAGTGGGTACTACCACTTGGTAAATGGTAGATGTACTTTCTACACCATCAATACCAGTAAATGGACTGTAACTAGTACCTGTCGTTGTGGTGCTCAACACCCAACCTGACGTAATGGATGTGGTAACAGTTGGTGGAGGCTTATAAGTGCAGGTAGAACATTGATCATACTGCCAAATGTAACCGTTCCAGTCGGTACGTTTGGTCCCGCTAGGATCCGTGAAAGCAGCATTAAGAACACCGTTACCTAAGCCATTATAGTATGCTATTCTAAGTGGGTAGGCGACGCCCTTTACCATGTAAAGTGTTCTTGATGGGTTGATTGAATCAGTTACCGTGATATCATTGGCAGTGGCTTGTGGCCACGTCTTGAATGCGTCGCATGGAAAAGTTGATGGGTTTCCAATAAAAATAATAGCAGCATCATCGGAACCTGTCAAACTGAAGGTATACATACCGGATTGGGTTGGAACAAAGTATCCTTGAAGCTCTACCAGCAGGTATAATGGATAAACTGTTAAGCCGTAAATGGTTGTGAATAGATCAGTACCTCTTAACTGAATATTCGGTGTTGTAGTACTTGCTTGTTGTGTTGTTAATGTAAATGTACCTGGATAATTTAATAACTCTTTGTAGCTATTTCCAGTAATCCACAAACCCAGGCGAGCAGTTGTTGCCAAAAACCCAGGTTTTTTGCTGAAATTGTCAGGGAACTGGCAGACTGTAGTAAAATCAACTGGATTCTTGGCCAAACCCAAGTTGATCATTGATAGTACAAATACCAACAATGACCAAAGCATTGTTGTCTGTCTCATATTTGGAGGATACTTTCAAAATGAGATATAATACTATAATGTGTAGCAGAAAATAATGAAAAAATCTTGAATGAAATTAGATTTTGGCTTGTTATCTTGTTAGTGATAATATGTAGAGTTCAAACCAATAAAGTACAACCGACTGAAAAGCAATAGTAAATGTCAAAAAAAAAAACAATAATAATAATATTAATCCAAACCTCTGAAAGTGAAAAAAAATAACTTGTAATTTCTAGAAAAGAAAACTGAACACCCACTTTATATATACTCGAAATTCTATCAAGGATAAAAATAACTCCCGGAGATGTGCAGTACTTTGGAAACTATTGAAACAATTTCAGATCCGACGTGAAGATGCTGATGATAAATTATCTTATACTGTAAGTGGGCAAAAGAACGGTTACTTTGAGAAACAGTTATGAATAAAAAATACCTATAACTCCTGTACTTTCAAAACTTGGATAAGCTGTACAGTGATTTCCTCAAAATTTTCTGTTTCTATAATTTCCGAAATCTGGTAGCGTATGCACCGTAAGTCCTCTTGTCAATGGCAGTAATTGTAGTGAAACCCTCTTCTATTTTTTTATAATCAATCGCCTATAATTTGGAAGTGTACAAGCATATGTAGATGTGAAGGATTTACTTGGCGCAGAATATATTGATATCCGGGAATCATGAAAGAGAGGGTGATCGTAAGGGGCAAAAAACGGTTTCCTAGTTGCTCATAATAAATATTTTTTTTAAAACAAAAAAAAAATTCCTCAATATACTTTTGTATGTGCATTGTGGTGTTGAATAATTGTTGTTTACTTCTTTCCACATTACTTTAATTTTCTTCAAGTATCTAGAAAAAAAACGGTATAATGAATTCTAGACTATGTCATCAGATGGCACTGTGGGCATTATTTGATTATGATTTGCTCCATACATACCTGAAATACAGTAGAGTTGATAGAAGGCAGTTCATTCCGTTTGCTTTGTGGAAGTAAATCCTCGCACACAAATAGTTTGTAGAGATTCTGATGTAATAGCAGGTCATTTTGGTAAATAAGAACTTTTGGAGGATAGTGGACCACAAAGACAAATCAAGGAGGCTAGCTTTTCTTAGTATATTGCATAACAGAGTTGAAGAAGAATCTCAAATCACTGTTAGGTTTTTAATCAGTAGTGGTGTACACTAACTTGTAAGCACTTAGTATCATCATTGGTAGAAACGGAGACGGCAGAGAGGTCTTCTTGGAACAGCATATTAGATTATTCGTCACAGAGAGATTCAAGGGGCAGCTCTATCAAGGATTTTTTTTTATTTTTCATTACCGGAATGGAGGGGGGAGGCAGGTTCAGACAATAAAAATAGATTTCTTAACATAATAAAACGTACTACCGATACATTCAATACTATTGGGCCTTTTGATAATCCGATCCTCTATTAGGGGGAGTTAGTTCCGCATTTAGTAACAAAATTTTAGTTGGTGTGAACTCCTGGGGGAATAGTTTCTTGTTTTCATTATTTTTTATTTTCATCCCGATGGCTAACTCTTGAGTAAGGAGAGATTAAACATAAAGGATTGGCAAACGTTTAGGAAGTTAGTATCCCCGGAGCTTCATATTAATCTGACAAACTGTTGCACAACTGATGACCTTTCAAGAAGATTTCAATTCAAAAGTGAAAGATGAGAGGGGGAGAGATAGTACTCAAAACATGCGCACCAGTCCCGAGCATGGAAAGTTTGGTAATACTTGTTATTGTGTAGAATGGATTAGTGGATAAACAAATTCCGCACGGCAGTCCTTATAGGTATAATGCCCTCCCTAACCCCGGAGGGCAAAACAAAAAAAAAATGCAAAATTCCCGAAAAGCCGTAGTTCATATTAAACGGGAACTTGAAACGGAAGAGACTAAGAATAGCGCACAGAAAAGCTGGCGTTGGTGAAGGGAAAACCTGAGCTAATCAGTTAGTCAGAGGAATCTAGCTTAAACTGAATCTACCTCGGGAGCGGATTGGGTGGGGGGAGAACGGAAGTGTTGCAAATAAAACATAGAAAGGTCTGTACAGATGCAAAAAGACTTACGTGATTTTCATAGAATATTCATCAAATGTACAAACTTTGAGTTCTAAGATGACTTGCGAACTACTCACCAAAAGGGAGAATCCTTTTGAGATCAGTGTTTCTCGGTTTTGCCCTCACTATACTCCTTCAGCACCAGTAAAGGACGGGTCGTATGTCCATTTTTACAGTGTTTGTTGCCAAGAGCAATATGTGCCACTATTCTCACATTCACTATCAGTAGACGGAGGAAGGGTGGAAGTAGGAGCATTACAAGGGTGAACCTCAAAAAGTAATTTTGTAAGCACATATTGGCAATGCTTGTGGTTAAAAGGGGGCTAAGGAATGCTTCCAAGATAATGCGGTATTTTTTTTGGTCTTCACCCGTGTTTGAATTAGTTGGTATTCATTATGATTTGATTGTAGAACGGGGATGAGGCAGAGGAGGAGGAGTAATTTACTCTTTCGACTCTAATATTGTGGGTTGGCTTTTGTTTCCATTTTGCCGGAATAGTTATGTGAGCAGAGCTTTGATAAGGTTTTACGTTGAGGTAGTAAGTAAAACAGGATCACTAAAGATTCTATAAATTGTAAGGTGAGATGACGTACAGTTAAAGTACTGCCTGACTTTATTGCAAGTCAGTGCTCCAAGTGTTGTATAATCTAAGAATAAAAATAGCTCAGCTCAATAACTTTTTGATGTTGCTTAAAAAATTATAGTCTTGGATCTAAACCCCCCTTACTGTCGTAATGTTGCTTCCCTACTGCCACGGAGAATATACCTAAGTTGTATCTAATAGGTATGAAATATATGTAGCTGGGAAAAGCCACTGCTGAACTAAAGAACGAAACTGAGAATTAGTGTTCGGACAGAAGATTAACTCCGAGCAACCTAGCGAAAAAGTACTTACTTCACTGCTGTGCCATTGTAGTTTTCATTGGGAATCTGACTGTACAATATCATCTGCAGTTTCTATTTTTAGCGAATGAGAGTCGCTCTCTTCTGATTGTTCTTGCTCATACAAAATGTACTTGAGAATTGTGTAAGCATTTCTTTTGGTATCATTACATGACTAACGTACTATTAATTAATGCTTTACTATATTTGTTAATGATCCTTAGTAATTACAAAAAAGACCTTAATAGCACATTTGTTTTGCATGTTACTTACATAAAAGCCTGTACTGCACATAAACTAATGGGACGGTTATTCTTAACCACTCTGAAGAGTGCATAAATGGGTTGCTACGTATTGGTTAATAGATATTCGATTGTTTAAAACATACGGAGAGACTAATCAAAAATACTTTGAGATTTGTTTTTTGGGCACTGGAAATTTTTTAATTAATATGTAGTTGGAAATGCCTCGCAATAGTTTTCTGTATTTAGCGCTATTTGTAGATATCGCGTAGATGTTTCATTAAAATAACTATAAAAAACTAGTTTTTCAGCTTTGTAATTTTTAGCTAAATCATTGTATAGAAGGATCAGAAGCTTACCCTACTCAATAACTCCTTTATTTCATGCATTGGCAAAGGGTATAGCTAATGTTATTGATGCTTTTTAAATTTGACTAAAGTCTTTATAATATGTGCTCATACATTTGGTCAATACTATTCAGATCACATAAGAGAGTTAACGTCATCTGAAATAGTCAATCACTATCTGCACAGCTACCTGCTTTCTGAAAATTGAGTGGACCTATGAAACCAAAGTTTCAAATTTTTATCATATGTAATGTTTTATTATTATTCTATGGATGTCGCAATTTCTATATTGAAGTCATAACTTGTTACATCCATGACGAGTAAAATGCCAGACTATGCTGAAATTGAGTCTTGCATTGCAGGGCAAATATCAAGTGTAGGGAAAAAATTGCAAAAGGATGTTCAAAATTGGGTATAATATTACAGTTCTTACTTTTCAAATGTTCAAAAATGTTCAATTGTTTTCAATTTTAAAACAAATGTTACGCTCTCATTTGATGCGTGAGTTCTACAATAAAATGGTCTATCGACGCAAAGTACCTTCTATCTTTTACGAACAAAGAAAGGTTTGTTAACGAATTGAAACATATCTTTTTCAAAGCACAATCGTAGATTGAATAATTGACAATGTTAAATTTTACCATTTCACATATCACTTATAATAGAATCGCTATCCCGAACTGTATCACATTGGTCTCACTATTTTGCGGGTAACATAGCAAAATGCTAACGCATATGCTGTTGGGATCACGTGAATATGACCAATTGTACGGCACACTTTATATCAGTAGGATGTTGCAGTGTTTATAATTCAAGTTTGGGATGTGAAAGTCAGATTGAAAGAACAAAACATTAAACTTCACATATTCTGAGGATAATAATTCAACAAATTGTAGAAAATGATAAGTGAATATTGTCTTGAATATTGTTAGGATGATTGTACTTAACGAGTTTTCTCATTTTGCTATCTAGATCGTTACCTCAAATGTAGATTACTCATAAGAAATATGAGATAGACAGGAGATGAAGCCATTACATTCCAAGACTTATCTGCTCTCCAAATAGATATAATTTTTGCCCCTTGTAAGTATCATAATTGATATCACTAAAACCTAATGGTTATTTTTTGATTTGCACAAGAGAATAGCATGGCTATGTTTGCTTGACCAAGGGCACACCTTCTATGTCAAATACCACCTTTTTAAGAGAAAGTCATATAACAACCGTCCATGATTGATTAGCAACTGATATGTATTTTCACTACCCGAATATTGCCCTTCCTAGAAGTGAGCAGCATAGTATAAAAATTATACTAATTGAAGTAGCTAATATTTAGACAAAGATTTAAGAATTCCAAGATCAGATACCAATCGTCTCAAATTTATTTGGATAACCACATTAAATTTCAAAACTTTGTGAATTAGAAATAACGTTACAACACTATCAACTTCAGTTTAAAATGAAACGAAGAGCGTCATTCTCTCTCTCTAAAGAAATGATTCACACTCATACGTGATTAGCTCTTTTACTATTTATCCCAGTAAATAAATAATACAACAATAGGCACATGGAAAATCATTCACCTAACTTACCATTCCAGAACAGATAAGTATTAATATATAAAAATACCACTGTGTTGTTGGGGCTTAGAAACTGGATTTCCTGACCTGGTGTTGTAATTAAGACTGCATTGGTTTGGTAGGGCAAAGCTCATCTCTTCTCGAGATAAATGTATCAAGTGTGGTTTATTACATCATCGGTCCTCAAACCGTGAATGCTGTGTTAGAATGCTTTATTGTGGCACAGAAATGAACTGATACACCCATGTAGGTTAAGGTCAAATACATATTGGGTCAAGAAAAGTCCAGAGAGATTACTCTCTAGAAGAAGATTCCACAAATTATTTTTCAACATGCTTCTAAAAATAAAGAATGTGATGATAATAGTGTATATGCTAGTTAATTAGAAATTAAATAAATGGGTCAAGGCATTAATGAGCTCGAAGACCTACATATACTATACATCATCCTTGTTTTTATTGGTTCAATGTAGATCATTAGAGGCACTTTTAGTCTATATAGTGAATCTATTTTAAGAGACTAACTCCTATATTTTTATCAATGGTACTAAGTATCGATATATCGTCCAAAATACTGTTGTTTCACATGAGGAACATATTTGAGAAACTATGTGGATGTATCTATGACGTGTAAGGGTGTAAATGGATTATGGAATGATTACATAGTATGAATGCTACCTATAAGAAATACATTTTCCTTTTTGTTCCCATAAAAATAGTTCAGATAGTCTCTCCACAATAGATACCACTTACTAAAATCAATAGCAAATCCAGAATAAAAAAAATAAGAAGTACCATTTAAAAGATGATAATATCAACATAACCCCAATACAAGCAGTAGTTTTATTTGTTTATTTCTTTTTGTCTTGGGGATACAGATCGCATTGCATATTTCTTGTGAATAGTCTTGCAAGGTTTAGTTCAAGCAATGTATTTCTTTCTCTTTTTTTCTTTTCTTTCGTTTTCCTCTCTTAAGCAAAAATTCATGCCTGTCTACCAGTTTAGAAAATGGGATTTTCATCTCCTCGGGGTATATCGGCAAATCCCAAAAAAAATCATGTTTTCCATGGGGCTGTGGAACAGTTATGTAGAGTACGTAACACAGAAGAGCAAAAGACTTAAAACCCAAATGGAAAACAAGCCCACTACATCCCATTTTCGCCCCTCTTTTCTTGTTAAGGTAAACTCCCACTACCATTTTACTCTCGTAGAATAGATCTCTTCCCCTGCTTCCTTCTTAGAGAGACTTGCTTTCCGATCAGCCATCTCAGAATAGTTTCCCGAAGTAGTAAGTGTTGGAGGACTCATAGATACGGAGCTGCGATTTACTTGTTTTCTTAGTCCTAAATCGCCGGACAACTTCTAAAAAACAAACACAAACAGAACCATGCCGTCCCGGGCAGTGCAACGCTAAACTTCTTAGCCTCTTAGCCTCTTAGCCTCTTAGCTGATTTGTAGATTTTTTCTGTACCACTCTCTCACATCCAGTAGAGCCGAGACTTTCGTCCGAGTGTTTCTTCATGGAGTGGGCAACCCCCCCCCAATTCTTGCCGGCCCGGCTTCCCTCTCTGCCTCTCTCCCTTCTGCACAGGCTTCTGCACAGGCTTCTACGCCAAGGTGCACAGAAGAAAATCCGCATCTTGCTCCAAAAAGGGAGAAAGAGAAAAAAAAGGGAACCCATCAACAAGGCAAATCATCAGAACGCGCGTGAGAAACGGAAAAAGCCCCTTTGTGTCTGTTTCCACTGAACACAGCGCACTACAACACTGGGACCACTTATTACTCGTTATTTAGTCAGTTATCTCCGAATCTTGAAAATACCTCTACGAGGAGCATAGAAGGTCCCAGAATCAAGATAAGAAAAAAGTAACAACGCAACAAAGCATCAAGTGTTTACAGACTTGCAATTGTAGGGGTCCTTCACAGAAATAAAGTTTTTCCCTCTTTAATGCTGGTCGACAGTTAAGTCCAGGTACTATGCCTAATAGCCGTTCCTCAGCATTTCATCTGGATTCTAAATTCCCTGTGCCACGAATATTTCTTAGGAAGCTGCATAGTCAGTTGCCTCTGTGAGTGTGCATGTGTAAGTCTCGAGTAAATTTCAATTAGACTAGACTCCCAGGCAGAGCATAAGAAATCTAGTAGCACTCTTTTCCAACCACCCCTCTTCTGTATAACTACTAGGGGCATCGTAGCACTGTCCTATTACAAAATGCACCTACAACGTTTTTGAGGGATCGGAAAAGCATTTTGACTAAATGTAGAGAATCGAACGTACATGCTGCAATTTACAATATTGTTCAGAAAACTGTTAAATGAGTTTTGGCAAAGAGGAATCTCCATTGCCCGGCCCTTTTCTAATTAAGGATAGAGAAGATTGTTGGTGGGCCTGGACCCGTTATCCCGATCCCAATCCCTTCCTTCTGTATTACACCACAACACACACACACACAAAAAAAGTAAATTAGTAATTCATTTGCCATCGTACACATTATGGAAAACGTCATTATTACAGATGTGCGCACACTCGCAATGTGGTTTCCTTCCGATCCTTTTCGATGATCCTCTGCTATTATCTCTATCCTGAGATGCGCATCTTCTGTTTTTTTTTTCCCTGAAAGTACAGCTACATGAAGAGCCTTAAATTTCCACACTCCCTACTCTTAATTAGAATCAATTAAATGAATTACATTTTCTTAACTGGCTTTCTTGTGAAGAAAATCTCTTAAAATATGTTGCAGAGAAGTAATAGCGTATGCATCGACTAGTTTTTGGTTCAAGGAGGGTCATTTTTGATGTGGTAACTATCCATGGATGGATACCGGAAATTTTTTCTTGTAATCTCCATTATATAACAATAAAAAATGCTGGGAAAATGCACAAAGTATCTCACAGTATATATACAACAGCTATTTTCTTTAAAAAATCTTGTTTGTTTTTCCTTTCAGGGTTCGATTTAATTTCCTTCCCCATACACAAAAGAATCCATATAATCCCAAACTTTTAAAATTTTTTTTTGAAATACTAATATTCATTTTGTATATAACATTGGTATAAAAGAGAAGATTTGATTTGAGAACCAGTGACAACTAATTTACACACACACAAAATTTTTGAAACTAAAGGAATAACAGCAATACACATTGAAGCTTTTAATATAACAGCCGGGAAAAGAACTGTTTACATTTAAGTCAACTTTACTAGAATTCTTAGAGCAATAGTTTTTCCATCCCTAATACGTTAATCTGAAGAAGTTTAAGTTAAGTACAAGAGAGCGTATAAAATAAAAACAGGGTAATAATCATCAAGACCCCCAAGTTCCCCAATTTATTATTTTTCCTAATATTTTGCGGTTATTGATTGTTTGATCGAATACAATCAAATATACATACCATTGCAACAACAATATATTTTCAGGGAGAGCAAAACAACTTGACATTACAAATAAGTCTTTTATTTATAACTGAATCGTAACGAAGATTAAACAAGCTCATACAACTTCAAGAAACAAAACCGACAACTTTTTTTTGGTTTTTGTTGGCAAAAACGACTTGAAATCCAAACGAATATAGCAAAAGAATGTACTGTATTATAAGATTATGTTTATTATTGCTATACATGGTAAGGTTCGCAGCCGCCATAGTACTAGCAGCCAACCCGATCAGTATAACGAATGTCTGCCAATTCCCAGATAACTGGGCAAGGACTGCGGGATTTCAGGCGACTACTGTCAGACTAGGTTTGACTATCGCCTCGAACACTTACAAGGAACTTTTAAATTATCCGGGTCTTTTCAATTTCGCTACACAAAAAGCGACCGTTACACAACCTAATTTTTCAATAAGTGGGTTCCCGTTTTTCACAGGACTGTACGGCTTAACAGTGTGGCCAATAAACTTACTGGTTGAGTTACAAGGCTACTTTGTGCCCCCAGAATCGGGTAATTACACGTTCACTCTGCAGGGCTCAGATGACGCCGCCATTCTGTTCTTTGCAAATCCTTCAACATTTGCATGCGGCAGTCAAAACGATTGGCCTCAACCTCGTGAGGCTGATATCACTGTAACCGATACACTAGTGCCATCGAGGACACTGTACCTGGTTAAAGGTGTTGCGTACCCTATAAGAATAGCCTACTACAACGGTAGTGGGGACGGAAAACTTAATGTGTCATTCAAAGACCCCAGTGGGACTACTCACACCGATTGGAAAGGATACGTATGGCAGTACAGTAATACCTGTTCAACATGTACGTACACCAAACCACCAACACAAACAACTACTTACTCTTCTGGGTGGGTACTAAATCCAACAACAACTGGTACAAGTTACAGTCTGTACACCGGTATTGACGGTATCGAGAGCACTTACACTATCTACCAAGTCGAAGTGCCGACCATAACACCATCCCTTTCTATCCCTCCTATAACAACTGTAACAATCAGTCACTCAGATTATATTGAAGAAGACATAGTGAGCTTCTTTAGTACTACGACAACAAATGGTAGCCCAGTGACTGGATCCTCAATATCGACTAGAACGGTCTTGATAATACCTCCACCGAAAACTGTGACAATAACTCAACAAGGATGGGTGGAAGAAGACGAATTATCATTTTTCAGCACAGTAGATGCAAACGGTCATCCAGTTACAGGTACAAAGACAAGAACAATATCTGTGAGTGTAAGTTTACCCCCCGCTTTTACGACGACATTCACTTCCGACTATGAGCAGATCATCGAGGAGATCTCATATGTCCCAACAGTGGCTGCCGACGGAAAGCCAACGTATGCGACAACGACAAAGACTCTCTCAATTTCGCATTTTCCGGCTCCTCCTCCAACTACACAAATCATTGATTTGGGAAATCAGGTGACCGAGTATGACGTGATATCTTATTATACCACTCTAGATGCAAATGGTAAATTGATTACTACAAGTCATGTAGACAAATACAGTCCTCCTCCAGTCACTACTATCACGATATATGAGAACCATGAACATGTAGTTGACGTTTATTCATACTTTATTACTGTCAATGGAGAAGGTCAAATAATTACTGATAGCGTCATAATTTCTGCATCTACCAGTTATGATCCCGCACCAAGCCCTGAAACCAAAATAATTGATCTTGGCAATGAGGTCACTGAATATGATGTGATATCATACTACACAACACTAGATGCAAACGGTAAAATTATTACAACAAGTACTACCACCAAATATAGTCCACCACCTTTAACTGTGACGGCTACTACTGGTGAGGACTATGTTGAGAGCGACTGGATCTCGTTCTTCA
>ERZ1036435.574-NODE-574-length-12504-cov-14.128364_pt1 | contig 12504 bp, 15 predicted proteins | sample MGYA00514223_ERZ1036435 | MGnify/ENA primary metagenome ERZ1036435 (study PRJEB33795, sample SAMN09464927) | human gut metagenome | host: Homo sapiens | place: USA: Stanford, California | collected 2016-08 | study: EMG produced TPA metagenomics assembly of the... | reverse complement strand
ACAATCCGGGCTGAGTTCCCTTTCAGTGATCTACTATTCCGCGCAGCTATTTAGTTGCACTTTGCTTTACTAACTCAGCAACAGGGGAATACAGTCGATAGTTTTCAGGGGACAATTTACTTTGAAGGTAATCAGAGCTTAAATATAACTCACTGTAATTAGCAAACTCCATTCCCGGACTGGTTATATGATCGGGTAGCAAATAAGATGTATGCAGTAATGTATGTACATGCTGGAAAGCTTCAATTTTTATTAAAGCCGCCAAAATATATAAAAACGTTTCATACGCAAAAATCTGATGGGGCAAAAACCATATTTCATTATATGAACTTACATTTTTCGGACGATTTCTAATCGCTAACATTACTTCCATAAACTGTAATAGTGCTTTGGAAAAGTCTTCGCCCTGCGTATCACCCTCAAGTAAAACCCAGTCTGTAATGGCATCCCTAACGGCAATAAGCTCTTTATGAATTTGCAAAACTTCCGCTGCAAAATCTTCAGTAGTTGGGTTTGTTACGACTTGTAGTGAGATACAATAATTTCGGCACACCTCTAAAAATTGCCTTCTGCAATCCTTTAATGTCTGCTTTTGATTTAAGACAGCTGATTTTAAAGTTTGAAATTTTGCATGAATTTCATACGTCGGTTTTGACGTGTCTTGCTCTAAATAAACCGGAGGCTTACCTAATGGTGGCTTAGTAAATTCTGGTTTTCCATAAAGCAACCTGATCAAACGTTCCCAATTATCATTTTCTTTTTCTGGTGTTGAAAAATCAATATAGATTCTAGACTTCAGAAAGATTGGAGTATACGGCTCTCCATTATCTTTGTACTCAAATATTAATGGTATAAATTTGGACTGCGACACGGATGAATATATTTCCTGGGAAATTATCATCGACTCAACACCGACACCATCTTTTCTTAAATCGGCTTTTTCTGAGTATTTTTTATCACAAATGACTAAAACATGCGTAACCGTTTCATCTTGAACCATTCTTTCCATGTAATAATTTTTATCATCCCCTTCTTTCAAGTCATAAATATCTATGACAGTTTCAACTCCATCTGCCGCCAATCGTTCAGCCATATCTTTGATATGTTGCTGATGAGTTTTACTTGACCAACTATAGGATATAAAAACTTTTGGCTGGATCATCCTCTGCCTCCCTTAGGTTTGATGTTTGATTTATATGACAAATATTTTAACAAGTCTAGGGGTTTACCTGTTGCGCGCGCTCGTATCCCCGCCACGCCTGCCCGCTTTGTGTAGTGGTTTTCATGCACCTGCATGAGATATGAAAAAGCCCGCCTGAACTGGCGGGCCGGAGCTAAAACGATCCTCAAACGATCATGCAAATTCATGCAGCATAGTCATGCACTACCCTGCTCTGCGTCGCCAGCAGTCTTTCTCCTGCGTGCGGATGGCTTTTTACCACCCAACTTGCGGCAGTCTTTCCGGTCACGCGCTTCGTTTTCTTTAAATTTGTTATACGTTTCAGTATCAAAAAACGAGATGGTTTCAACTTCGTCTTTAGGGAGCAGCACACGGAAATCCTGGATATTCAGGCGCGACATCCCACTGATAACACCGCTATCAAGATAGTGCTGATGATAGTTTGTCGTGATATTTATCGTTAGGTCGTCTTTATCACGATATCCGCTCAGCAAGGGGAGAATTTCAAGGTGTTCCGACAATCCATTTTCCAACGCAGGGCAAGTCACCAGCCCTACATAGATTTTGCGTGATGAAAGTGTAGCAATGATAGGAAACTGGCGAGCTGATGCTTCCATGAGCAGCGATTCAAAAGCATTGTTTCCCACTGCCTTTGCCAGTGCATCCCAACGGCGATCCCCCTTTGAAGTACGGCGTTTGTTTAGCCAACCGAACAGCGCCGCGAGAACTATTGAAATCACAACCCACGCGATTTGCTTAATTTCATTGATGCGCTGCGGTTTATCGGTTGTGGTGGATAACATCCCGTTAAAGCTGTCTGGAGTCAGATTCAGTGCATTAGAAAACCAGCGAAACCCACCGCTGATGTTAAGAGCGAAGGTAAGGAAGCCGCCAGCGAGGAAAAAGACAATTCCCCATGCAGCCACAAAAAAATAAGCGTCCCAGCCATTGGAACGCTTATATCTATAACGTGTTGAAAGTGATAGGTTTACATATATAAAACCACTAACCAAAATCACTGCTAAAAGTAATGTTGCCATTATCGGGTTCTGTAATAATATTTTGCTTTAACAGTGCTCGTTTTGATGCCTTCAAGCTTATCCATCTGATCTCGGATGGCTTTTATAGCTTCTTCGTTGGACAAATCTACGGACACAAAACCATCTTTACTCAGATTGAGCTTGTCCTGGTTCTCTTTCAGAACCCGTGCCAAACGTTCAACTGGATTACCCAGCTTCAATGCGGCGATACTTGACATAACCCCTCCTTCTTATACGGCGCGGAAGTGTACACTTCGTCACCAGCAACCACAACAGCAAGTTCCTTATAACTAAGACAACCGTTTTAACTGTTGGTTGCGTTACTTAACTTAAGTTCATTGCCCCTAATCGCGCAAGATGTTTCTGCCTTAAACCACTGCATTTAGCATATATAGTGCCTCTTATGAGAAGCAGGCACTAACAAAGGCAATTTCTAACGCCTCGCACGGCTCGTTGTTCAACCTTGCGGACGGTAAAAGCCAGTTTTATCGTCCGCAACGTTCGCTAATGCACCCAGCTGTCGTCTTCCCAGACCTGCTGCATAATTTCCATTACCCGCTGCTTATCCTCATCAAGTTTTAAGCCGGTCAACTCGATACCGTTGGCACTGCCTTTGCGAATGCGGATCGCCGTCTTGGGATACAGGGGGCGCAGATTGCGGTAAAGCTCGGATTCAAGGGCGTCCAGGGTTGACTGGCTAATCTTCTGCTCTTTATCGATCATTATTTCAATGCGCATAAAAGTCACCTCAGCTGATGACATCCATTGAGCGGTTGTATTCGTGGGTTCTGATTTTTGCCATGAGTTCATCTGTCAGTTCAGAAACCCATTGCAAAGCCAGCCCCTTCTCTTCATCACTACACTCACTAGCCGCTACAAGCCTAAGAAAAAAATCAATGCGCTGGAGCTTCAAAGACTCCAAAAAATAGTCCTGCATCTTTCCTCCTATGACACCACACGCAACACTGTATGCATAACCAATGTTTATATTTACAGTATATAATAATCTTACTGATGTAAAACGTTTTTTTACGTTCATCAGCCTGATATGCCTGGTATTATTAAGAGCACGAATTGTTAACCCGCGTAATTAATACAGGTTCCGCCACTTATCATCTTCCTGCAAACGCTGGTTCCGATAGAAGATACGCAGGCCTGCTCCTGACGGAATACTGCCACCGCGAAGGAGCAGATCGACCTCTTTCTCGCTGCCATCAAATCCTCTGGACTTCAGTTCATAGACGAGCTGCTGACGCTGATGCTCTGTAATTCGCTGTTTGTAGTCTTTACGCCGTTTCGGTTTCACCAGGCGTAACCTTGCTGCCAGTTCCCAGCGCTCTTTTTTGCTCATACTGTGCAGGTAATCGTGCAACTCCTTGTCATCCATGCGGGTGATCTCCGTTCTGGTATCCCCATCAGCTGATTTGTCTTTCCCTTGTTGGTTCAAATTTTCAGCAAGGGGACAGTTATTGCCACGAGTCCAAGGGGCGCAAGCGCCCTGGTCGGCTGGCGCCTCCTGAACGTCAACGGCCTTACGAACCATTTTCCACTTCATCGCATGCGTGCAAATCCGGCCCTCAATAATCGGGGACCAGATGCCATAAATACGGATGCCGTGATCGCCATAGGCTGATGGCTCGTCATTGAGTTCATAAGCCGTGCGGACCAGGTGATGTTTACGCGGAACCAGTACGCCGCCCTGTTTCATGATGTAGGTGGCAAAACACCCGGCATCGGCTGCCGCCAGCACGGCATCCAGACGCGGGTTATCCAGTACCGGCGCACCGGCTTTTTTATCGGCCTGCTGTCGCGCGGCCTGGCCTGCCAGCAAACGCAGCTCGCGGTATGCCTGACGCCCCGGAATACCGAAAAAGCGGAATTGCTGGACGCGATGCAGCGAAGCCCAGGCATTGACATGTTCGGCATTGTCCCGCAGTGATCTGCCGGTTTCTTTGCTGATTTCGTTAGCAAGGCCACGCCCGTCGATGTTCTTACTGATGTACTTCGCGATGTAGCTGGTAGGCGTCCCCTTGAGCGGGTTGATCAGCTCAGATTTAAAGCGCGGGCCGGTATTATTTCCCAGCTCCTCGCGGTCCTCACGGATGGCAAATTTACGCAGCAGCGCAGTGATGGACTTGCGGTCTTTTTTGCGCATGAAGCACAGCAGGTGCCAGTGCACGGTGCCGTCATGGTGTGGCTCAGCAACGCGGACGCCATACCAGCGCAGCCCGGCTTTGTGCATCGCCTTACGGAAGGCGGCGAACATATTCACCAGATAATCGCTGCTCTGCCGGACCGTGGCACTGGTCCATTTAGGGTTTGGCCTGCCGTTATTGAGCGTTGCGTGAAAGCGTGACGGACAGGTGATGGTATAGAACACGGCGCATTCACCACGCATTTCTGCGATCAGCTCCAGCCCTTTAACGCAGGCCATCATTTCGTTGCGCCGGTGTGCCGGATTGCTGCTGCTGGCGTTTACCACGTCTTCCATATCCAGCGTATCGCCCTGCTCATTGGTCAGTTCATGCGAGCGGAAGAACTCCAGCGATTTGCGGCGCTGTTCGCGTTTATGGATCACGGCCTCATAGCTGACATACGGAGACGCCTTTTTGTTAACCAGGCAGACGGCGCGCAGCTGTTCTTCTCGCCATTCACACCGCATCTGCCACAGCTTGCGATACCACCAGTCAGCACAGAGCATACGGGCAAGCGAACCCGGAATAAGTTCGTACGGGACCGGGTTACGGCGGTGCTTTTTACGGCGCAGCTGCTCGAAAGCAGGCGGGATAACATCAAGGCACATGGCCTCAGCGGCCACCCTTTCCCATGACCGGCGGATCTCTTCCGGCGTAACGTCTTCATCCGCAAACAGCTCACCGCAGGCAGCATCCAGACACATGCTCATGTGTGCCGCCACCAAGGTAGATAACCGCTTAACCTGATCCTGGTTCATTTCCGGCAGAACCAGCAGGCCCTCCAGCCCGTCGTGGCTCGCCATAAAGCGGAATGACGCAGAAACCTGGCTTGCACGCACGCGCTCCAGGCGTTCGAGGCACGGCCTGATGGTTTCACGCAGGTAGCGGGAATAGGCTTTTGCTCTGCCCAGACTATGGAAATATCTAATCCGCTCCAGCAGAGGCTTGCTGATATGGGACGGCATGGCGTTAACGTCAGCCAGAATGACCAGATCGGGATTAAAACGCTGCTGCTCGCGTGCCATTTTGGCATGGCTAATCAGCCGGTCCTGCTCCATTTCACGCTGAACAGGATCACGGGCTTTATTGTAGAAATAGCGTTCCCAGACCTCATCGCTCATCGCCTCACGGCGCAGCTGCTCCTGCTCGTTGTCGCTGGCGTAGAGAGCGAGCAGGTTTGAAAGCGCAGACACCGGCGCAACTTCCGCCGGGTCCAGATATGGGTTAATCGCCTTTTTAGGTATATTCCAGGCAAAAGCAGCGGCGGAATCTTCTGCTCCGCCGTGCTTTTCAACTTCGTGATGACTCACGCGCGCACCTCATGCACGACAGAGCAATCAGGTCCGCCAGCTAGATCAAAGCCAGCCCATACTCCCGGCTTCAGTACAGCAATAAGTTCGTCAGCACTTTTTCCTTCGCCCGCAGCAACGCCGATGCTGCGCTTTACGTTAATGCGGTCATGAGTGAAATTTCGATACAGGGAACGAGTCAGAGAAGTGTCGCTGTTCGAAACAATGACCGAATGGCCTTCTGATGCCCGACGCTCAAGGATAGACGCCAGATGATACTGATCATCCTCGGTAAATCCGTCAGTGTGGTAAGTGGAAAATGTACCGTCATACGGAGGATCGCAGTAGATAACATCCCCCGACTCCAGCATTGCCAATGTTTCCTCATAGCTGGCGCAAATGAAGGTGGCACGCTTTGCCTTTTCGGCAAATGCTCTGATTTCGCTTTCCGGGAAATAAGGTGCTTTGTAATTACCGTATGGGACGTTGAAATGACCTTTAAGGTTATAACGACATAAGCCACGGTAACCATGACGATTAAGAAAAATAAACATAGCTGAGTGGCAAACAGCGGGCCAATCACGACCATGATTAAACTCTTTTCGAATATCGTAATAGCATTCTGCTGAATTATTTTTAGCAAATAGGTCTTTAGCTATAGATATCAAATGGTCAGCGTCGTCTTTAATGACACTGTATAGATTAATTAAATCAGGATTCACATCAGCAACAAGATAATGAGGATACTCTGTCGCCATCATCACAGCGCAGGAACCCGCGAAAGGTTCAACCAGTCGCGGGCCTGCAGGCAGGTGCTTTTTCAGCTCATGCATGACGGCGGTTTTATTGCCCGCCCATTTTAGGATGGTGCTCATACAGCCCCCCCATTGTAATGTTTGCCTTTCAGCTCTGCGATTTCCTGACAGGTGATGCAGCACTGCACGCCAGGAATAGCGCGGCGGCGGGCAGGCGGTATTGGTGCGTCGCAGTCAATGCACAAGACACGGGAAACGCCCGGCGCTTTACTGCGGGCGGTGTGGATGTGCCGCTGGAGTTCTTCTTCAACGCGCTGCTGTACGAGGTCCATAGAATCAGCCATCAGTGGATCTCCTGCGCTTCGTTCTGGATGTTTTCCGCAGCAACGCGCAGCAGCTCCGCCGCCTCAACGTAATTAAGCTGGCGCGATGTAATGTGACACGCCAGGCTATCAAGACGGGCAGCCATTGCCGCAGCACGTGCGCGGCGTTCTTCCATGCGGGCCTCTGTCAGTATCTGGTTAAGACCTGCATCATCCGGGCCGATTTTGTTGGAACGAGTTTCGATATTTCGCATTGTTGTTTCTCCTGAATTTTGGCAAAAGAATGCCCGACGGGTTTACGCCATTAATTTCTGTTACTGGTTAATTCGGCATGGATAGCCGCTTTGGAAATAAGCTCACCACTGCACGAAAATGGTTCATTGCTTTTATCAGCTCCCGCTTTTCGTCAGTCGTCAGCTCATTCATATTGACGTTATGACGATCCGCCGGAATCTTAGCCATAAAGAATATGGCGGCTAAGGCACGCTCATTTTGTTTATGGTTAATATCTCGCTGGTCCCGCATATCGCTAATAAAACGCTCCAGTTCAGGTTCTATATTCAAGCCGAACACTTTCGCCCTTAGCTCTGCAATATGATTCAGGCCATCCAGCCGATGTCCCGGACTTAGTGGAACAGTCGCAGAATCGCCTTCAATAGCCATGGTTTCCCCTGTTTATTAGTACGCAGTTCAGCCAGCAGCGCATCCTGCGAGCGGCACGGGTGCCAGCGCTTGCCATCTTTACCCATGATCCAGCCATGCCCGAAATGCGGTGATGGACTTTGCTTAACGAGCAGCGATGCGATTGATGGTTGGTTATTCAACATAGCCACCTCAGATCAAACCAAACGAGGCACCCAGGCCAGTGACTGTATCAATGGTGCTGGCCATCGCCGGGCTTGCCTGCAGGCGCGCCTGCAACGTCACTGCGGTTAATGCCATCAGTCGAGTAACTGAATTGATGCTATCAACAATCTGGCGGCGCCCTGCCGTAGTGTGCGCTTCGCCGGAAACAGCGCCGGCAGCCACGCGGCCAATTTCTGCCGTGGCTTTTAGAACATAATCCGGCATCTTTTCGCGCGCGACTTCGTTTAGCGGCACGCACGGGAGGCAGTGGATCTGCGCCAGGAAACCATCAACCAACGCTGAATCCTCGGTCAGATCAGTAAGCAGCCAGATTTCCGGCGCGGTAAGTTGGTGCGGTTGGTCCGGGTTAAGCTTATTGCGCAGAGTCTGAACATTCATCCCGGCACGCCCTGCTAGCTTCGCCATATTGTGACGCAGTGCGAAAGCGCGGCATGCTTCATCAAAGTGAGGATGTTTGGAAATCTTATAATCAAACATGTGAGCCCCTTAAAAAGTTCTCATAATCGAACTTACTGACCAACAATGACGCGGAAGTTGGAATGACCAAGAGACTCACGGACCTGATCGGTTTTGTACATTAAGTAACGCAGGCTTACGCGACCTTTATTTTTCTCTTTTTTAACCATGTACTTAGCAAGCTGACCATGATGAATTTTTTGATATACAGAGCCACGGGAAATACCTTCCCACTCCGCGAACTCTGCAGGCGTAGCCATCTCTTTTGGTACTCGAATTGAAATATCTGTGCTCATAGTGCAGTATCTCTTAGTTTTAGTGCGTTTTATGATGTTCAACCCCAACTTCCAAACTCTCACTTTAGAAGTTGGACATAAATTACGATCCCGATATTGGATTGTCAAATGGAGAGTTCAACTTGAAGATTAACAGCGGTACAAATACGGGAGGAAGGGAAGCTATCAAAAGACTAATGACTGCCTACGGTTTCAATACTCAGATTGCTTTAGTTGAGCACCTTCAAGCTTCTAAAAGCACTATGGCAAACAGGATGTTACGCGACAGCTTCCCTGCTGACTGGGTTATCCAATGCGCTCTTGAAACAGGCATTTCTTTGCTCTGGTTAACAACAGGGCAAGGCGAGATGTACCCTCAGGCAGAAGAAAAAAATAAGTCCAAAAACGAGAGCAATCACACAGTACGCCCCCTTTCTAAGATTGTCGTCCCGCCAGTGAAACAGGTAACGATAGAGGGTGGTACTTTTGATGAACTGGAGGATATTTATCTTGATCAGGGGCTGATTTCAGGTAAAGCAGAAGAATGTTTGTACGTAAAAACGACTGAAGGGGATTACGTTATTGATACCTCTACAAAACAGCTCAGTAACGGAATCTGGCTTATCGATATTGATGGAATGAAAAGTATCGTGAAGATTGCCCGCATCCCAGGGAATAGAATTATTGTCCATCAAGATGATACCTCTTTTGAATGCTCTGTCGACGACGTTGAGGTAATTGGCCGCGCAGTAAAAGTCATTAAGAGCATTTAATTATGACGATCAGAAAGCAGCCGAACGGAAAGTGGTTATGCGAATGTTATCCGAACGGACGTGACGGGAAGCGTGTGCGCAAGCAATTTGCGACAAAGGGCGAGGCTGTAGCATTCGAAAATTTCACCATGGATGAAGTGAACAAAAAACCATGGCTGGGTGAAAAGGAAGATCGGCGGCGTTTGTCAGAATTGATTGAGCAGTGGCACTCCCTTTACGGCCAGACACTGGCAGACCCTAAGCGCCTAATGGCGAAACTGAATATTATCTGCCATGGCCTGGGCGATCCCGTCGCCTCTGAGTTAACCGCCGGAGACTTTACAAGATATCGCGAAGCACGATTAAAAGGTGAATTACGTAACGAAGACGGCGGGCTGATGTCGCCAGTAAAGCCCCGCACGGTAAACCTGGAACAGCGTAACTTATCATCAGTTTTTGGCACTCTGAAAAAGCTGGGCCACTGGTCAGCGCCTAACCCGCTCGCCGGGTTACCAACATTCAAAATAGCAGAGGGAGAACTGGCGTTCTTGGCCCCGGACGAAATTAAACGCTTACTTGATGCCTGCGCTGACTCTCAAAACCCTAGCTTGCTGATGATTGCAAAAATATGCCTCGCCACCGGTGCACGGTGGAGTGAAGCCGAAAACCTGCAGGGACATCAGTTATCAAAATTCCGGATCACCTATACCAAAACCAAAGGCAAGAAAAACCGAACAGTACCGATATCTCAGGATCTGTATGACGAACTCCCCAAAAACAGAGGGAAGCTGTTCACGCCATGCAGAAAAGCCTTTGAGCGCGCAGTTAAACGCGCTGGTATCGACTTACCAGAGGGGCAATGCACCCACGTGCTTCGCCATACCTTCGCCAGCCACTTTATGATGAACGGCGGAAACATACTGGTTTTGCGCGATATTCTGGGTCATGCCGATATAAAAATGACGATGATTTATGCGCACTTTGCACCAGAACATCTTGAAGACGCTGTAACTAAAAATCCATTAAATAACATCTGAAGGTATTTATGTTAATAAAAATGCAGCTAATAAACGAATTAGAGCATGACTTTTCAGTTTTAACCAGTTATATAACTTCTCAAAACAGCAGGGGGCTCACTGATATCAATAAGGAAATGGAAGAATACTTACTCCCTATCCTTAATGTTGTATATAAAGCTAACCTCATCAACCTTAATAAATTTAAATATAACTACCCAGCAATAGATCTTGGTGATATAAAAAGCAAACGTTGTGTACAGATAACATCTACTAGTGGAAAGACGAAATTTGATAAAACCATCGAAAAATTCATATCACACAATATTAACTCAACCTATAACCATATATCATTTGTAATTATAAACACAGGAGGAATAAAAAAACAGAAGCACCCCACATTATCCACAGATTACATTAACTTAACAGATCTACTTAAAGAAATATCAAACCTCGACATTGAAGAAATAAAAAAAATATTAAACCACTCAAGAAAAAATATATTTAGACATGAAAATACAAATGATAAAACTCATGAATTATTAATTGAGATATGTGATAAAATTATTGAAAACAATATTTTTAAAACATGGAGTCATTGGACATCATATATTCAAGGTTGTTACATACCCAAACTACATGAAAATACAGTAAACTCCATCGATTACCTATCAAAAACTATACAACTTACTCGATTCCCTAACACATCCGTTTCGATTAAATTAAAAAAAGAGATTGAAAATGTAAGCGACGCATTGGTTAAATTGAAAATAAAAATTTTATGTAATTCACAAAAGTTAGCAGACAACTCTTTTCAAATAATTAAATATCACTCTGAATATTATTTTAATGAAAATTATGGCCAAGATTATCAAAAATACCTCACTCTACTTAGTGAAATATATTCACTGCTAAATGACGTGTCAGAATCATTAAATTCATTTAGTGATTATATAATTGAAAATATTGATCAAAAATATATAAAATTATTACCAAATTTTAACTTAAATATTCATGAATAATGAACTTACGCAAAACATGAGATTTCAAAGACAGTATCGTGATATGGCGACAGATCTTCTTGAAGATGCTGTTACAAAAAAACCACTTTATAACTTGGCTTAACATAATGAAAATCAAACTGATATCAATATTAGCTTACACCCTCTCATTTAGTATTATTGGAGTAGTGCTTTTAGAAAGTAACCGCCCAAGGTTTTTTATGGGCTCGACTATAATCTATATGATAGGTCTGGTTGTTTTATTTCATTATTTCAATTGGTTAAAGCTGAATGAAAAAAACCTCCTCAAGCAACCTCTGTTTATAGCAGCAGTTACAGTCCCATTGCAATTATTTGTTTTGTATGGTCTTTGGGCTTGGGATGGACACAATCTAGACTTTACATCAGATGGCTTTAATCGCTTCTTAGATATTTCTAAACTACCATTATTAATATTAGCCTCTTCTGTACCTCTTGCTGCCATTGTAAGCAACATACATAGAACTACCCAGACAGAAAATCAGATAGAAAAAACACAAAAACAAATTAGCCTTGTTATTGAAAAAAACAAAACTGATTCTTATTACTCACATTTAAAAAGTTATGCGGACATATTCCAAACAATGCCAAAATTCAAAGTATCTAGACTAAATAAAAATGAAGGAAGTATAGAACAAATTGAACTATCTATCGTTCATCCATATACGCTTTACAAAAACATTTTTAAATCATCTTCAATTGACAATGGATATAACACAAATGTTGACAACGATTTCATAGAAAAAACACAAAACTTTTACAACAACATAAATAAATCACTCAATTCGAATAAAAGTACATTTGACAACCAATTATTTAGCTTGCAACTAATTGAGTCTAATATAATTCAACTATGTAGACTGCTTGGAATTGATTATAAATATCAAGAACATCTTTTCTCTATTGTCTTAGAACGCCCTCAACCGAATGAAGAAGCAATTAGCATCTCATTTAGTGATGAAAAGCAACTTAAGCAGATGCTTTGGGGGCTTAGAGATGTCCTCATTGAATTGTATGTTTTAATTGACAAAGAGCCAATTGTTTTCCAAATGGGAAAAAATAAAGGTGATTACATTCCTGATTATGCACTTTATGACGAAAGGTTGTTTGGTAGCATTTTACCTATATCAAATGACAACCGAATATGATGGCGGCAAAGTGGCGGCGGAGAGTTAAAAATGCATAAAATAGACAAACACCACAAAAAACTAATACTTTGTTTTAAAACATAAATTACTGTTTTCACTATACTAAAGATGGTATGTAGGAATTTCGGACGCGGGTTCAACTCCCGCCAGCTCCACCAAATAAAACAA
>ERZ1036435.564-NODE-564-length-12674-cov-10.330613_pt1 | contig 12674 bp, 5 predicted proteins | sample MGYA00514223_ERZ1036435 | MGnify/ENA primary metagenome ERZ1036435 (study PRJEB33795, sample SAMN09464927) | human gut metagenome | host: Homo sapiens | place: USA: Stanford, California | collected 2016-08 | study: EMG produced TPA metagenomics assembly of the... | reverse complement strand
CCCTTTTTTTTGTCTCTAAATTGTTTGTTTTTGTGTCAGGGGGGAGTTTGGCGGCTAAACTAAAACGTATAAATAGTGCATGGAAAAACTGGTTTCTGGGTTGATATTTGTTCTTTCTTTCCCGTGTCTCCCAAAATCAGGACTCTTGCAGTGGTGTGTCTACCTTCGTTATTTCTTTGGTTTTTTTTGTCGTTGCTTTTTCTCTTTGCGTTTAAAGTGCAACAGTGATTGGTTTTTATTTTTAGATTTTATTTCTAATGTCCTTATCACTAGGTCTCATTTTCATATAGCAATATTTTTGCTGTTTTTTTTTACTCCAGGCTTTTTACTACTGCTATTAGATTTACTACTCATACTGTTGAGAATACTAATGCTAGTTTAAGGTTATACCAGAACTTGGTCTCCGCTACGGGTTATAGGATCTACAAAAAAAATTGTAAAAGAAACAGATCAATTACAACTTCAAAGGAAGCAGGTCTGTTTGCTGTTTTTCTGTGATTTTTTTTTTCTATTTTATACTGTTTTTATTGTTAATTGGAAGATGCAACAGAATTTTAACTATCATCGGGTATGATAAAATCAATTTGAAAAATATATATATATGGTGAAACTATGATAAAAATAATGCCACAAGCATTATCTAGGTGGCTGGGTGCCGGTAATCTGAGTTTGGATATATATATGCGTTTGATGAAGGCACAATGGTGGGGGTCCGATTTTAAAGATATTTTCCTTTTTTAGTTTTGTTGTTATTTTTTGATATAAGCCGAATGATCATCTGAATCTAAATTTGAAATGAAAGACTTCGTTAGTTCTTTTCCTTTTTCAAGTGGGTATCTTTACACTACTGAGATGAAAGCAATAACTGTTGATTGTACCCATACAGAAGAAAACTTAGAAAAATGAAATACTAGTACATTAAGAAAAAAACAGCAGAAAAAAAAAAAAGAAAAGCTGAAGCATTATTATACATCGTAACAAACATTTCCTCATAGATCTAATCTTTTACTTCAGCAATTTCTAGTCTCTGCAACAAATTACACTAAAAAAATTACAAATCTTGCACGAGTATCATAACGATGCAGTGTCAAGGTCTGAGCATACTGAGGTTATTTTGTTGGCTTGTATTATCAGTTTCTTTTCTTTCTTCCTTTTTTGTTTTTTTTTTGTATTTCTTTTGGAGTTGTCCGTTTCCCGCAACCAGACAAAGACCCCAGTATTTGTAGACTCATTCCACGGAGCAAATTGTGCTATATGGATTATTTCTCTGTGCTTCATTTTCTACCTCGTAGATTAGGTTACGTTCAAATTTTAAGTGGCAAAACCATATCCTGATCGTCAGTACTAAACCTGAGTTGTCCCGATGAGCCTCCTATTCCGTGGAAAGATGGCTTTTCCTATTGATCTAAGTGGATAAGCAGGTATTGCGTTGATCATTATAATTGTGGGTAAAACTAGTTATTAGGTCCTTCTAATAGTCATCTTTATTGTTGTAAAAATTGTTTCGATGGCGTATTCATAGAATCCGAACATATATACCAACCAAATGGATTTTAAAGGAAAAAGCAAATACATTAAGGTCTGTTGTAGGAAAAGACCATATTGATTTATCTATTTAGTTGAGTAACAGAAATCACATATAGTTTTAAATTTTTGGTAATCAAAGACACTTGAAACTATAATACATTTGGTTGAAAAAGAAGTATTAACTTTACTTGGAAAAAAGCGTGCCCACACTTGCTTGGTTTTCAGGATAATAACAAGCATAGAGGCGCTGTTATTACTTAAACAATTTTTAAGTAACACATTCAAACTTCCATTACTTCGTACCCCATATCGTATTGCCATTGTGATATGGAATTAGTGTTTTATTCTGCCTTTTTTTTTTAGAATATATTGGTAAAGTCATTCTTTAGCTACGTTATTGAGAGAATATGCAAACATTAGAAACTACATCAAAATCAAATCCAGGGGAAGTCAAAGCACAGAAGCCTAGTACAAGAAGAACAAAAGTTGGAAAAGCTTGTGATAGCTGTAGAAGGAGGAAAATAAAATGTAATGGGCTAAAACCTTGTCCATCTTGTACAATCTATGGTTGTGAATGTACATATACTGATGCAAAATCGACAAAAAATCTCAAATCAAATGATGCAGGTAAACCAAAACCAACAGGGAGAGTATCAAAGAATAAAGAAACTACTAGAATCGACAAAGATATTAGGAAATCAGAGCAGCAGTATGTCCCTATTAATGCTAATATTCATGTTGGTCCCAGGTTCCCCTCCGAGAATATATTGAATGGATATCCACAATGTGGAGCACCACAGAACAATGTTGTGGGTAATCCACTAGCGGTTAATCCTCAATGCCATAGAGGTCTTTCTGAAACTCCTATGTCCTCAACATTCAAAGAATCTAACTTAAGAGATGATCGGCTACTACAGTCATCAGATACAGATGATATGAGGAATGGTGACTCGGAAGAAAGGGACTTGAAAGGGAGTGACAGCGAGAATGTCAAAAGTAAAGACAATAAAAGTGATCCTTTGATTATATACAAAGATGATACACATATTGAAAGCACGGTTAATAAACTAACACAGGCAGTTAATGAACTCAAATCACTTCAAAATGCACCTAGTTCGATAAAATCATCCATTGACGCCATTGAGTTACAACTTAGAAACATTTTAGACAATTGGAAACCAGAGGTAGATTTCGAGAAAGCAAAGATTAATGAAAGTGCCACCACTAAGTCACTTGAAACAAACTTGCTGAGGAATAAATACACTAATCACGTTCATCTAACAAGATTTAGGATATGGATAGATTATAAAAATGCGAACAAAAACAATCATTTTATGGGAGAGTGCGGATTTAGTCTTGCAGAATCTTTTTTTGCTTCTAATCAGCCATTGGTCGATGAATTGTTTGGGTTGTATTCCCAGGTAGAGGCCTTTTCTTTGCAAGGTCTTGGTTACTGTGTTCACCTTTATGAGCCATATATGAAAACTGAGGAAGCGATAAAACTGATGAAAGAGACCTTATATATTATACTACGGTTTATTGATATATGTGTTCACCATATCAATGAAGAGTCGATATCGATTGCCAACCCGTTAGAAACATATTTACGAAAAAAACATCTAATGCCTATGACTCCTACACCAAGGTCGTCCTATGGAAGTCCACAAAGTGCTAGTACAAAGAGCTTGGTAAGTAAGATAATAGAGAGAATACCGCAACCGTTTATTGAGAGTGTAACTAATGTGTCGAGTCTTCAACTATTAGATCTTCGAGATGACGAGTCAAAAATGTTTGGAACATTGCTGAACATGTGTAAGTCTATAAGGCGAAAATTTGACTCTGTTATGAGCGATTACGATTCCATTGTCACAGAAAAATCCGAAGGCGAACAAAATGATGGTAAAGTAACTGTAGCTGAGTTCACATCTTTGTGTGAAGCGGAAGAAATGCTCTTAGCATTATGCTATAACTATTATAATCTGACGTTATACAGTTTCTTTGAATTTGGGACTAATATTGAATACATGGAACATCTGTTGCTTCTTCTTGAAGAACAGCTTGCTCTCGACGAATACTATGGTTTTGAAAAGGTCTTGAATGTAGCTGTTGCAAATGCTAAAAAAATGGGTTTCCACCGTTGGGAGTTTTACGTCGGTTATGAAGAGTCGACTGCTGAAAAGAGGCGGCTACTATGGTGGAAGTTATACAATTATGAAAAAGCCAGTACTATGAAGAAGGGTTTTTTTTCTGTGATTGATGATGCTACTGTCAACTGTTTATTACCTAAGATTTTTAGAAACTTTGGCTATCTGGATAGGGTGGAGTTTCTAGAAAATATTCAAAAGCCAATGGATCTTAGTGTGTTTTCCGATGTTCCAATTTCTGTCCTTTGTAAATACGGTGAGTTGGCCCTTACAATAGTTACCAGTGAGTTTCATGAAAAATTTTTATATGCTGATAGATACACTTCTATTCGAAATTCCGCGAAACCGCCGACATTAAAAAACCAATTAATTAAGGAAATTGTGGATGGTATAGCTTATACAGAGACATCATATGAGGCAATCAGAAAGCAAACTGCAAAACTATGGGATATTGCATTAGGTAAGGTGACCAAAGATAAAATCAATAAAGAAGATACAGCAGCAGCTAGCAAATTTACTTTGAGTTATGAATATCACAGATTCAGGCTAATCAATATGGCAGACAATTTAATTGCTAGACTTATGGTGAAACCAAAATCAGATTGGCTAATATCAGTCATGAAGGGGCATCTTAACAGACTATATGAGCACTGGAAAGTAATGAATGAAATTATCCTAAGTATGGACAACGATTATTCAATTGCAACAACGTTCGAATATTATGCACCACCATGTCTGTGTTTAGCTACGCAGACTTTCCTTATTGTGAGGAATATGGAAATGGATGATGTCAAGATGATGGTTGCAGTATATAAAAGATTTCTTAACCTAGGAATGTTTCTGCAGAGTGCCAAAGTATGCAGCCTTGCCGATAGTCATACATTCAGAGATTTTTCTAGATCTTTTTCCTTTATTACGATAATTTCAAGATTGATGATAATCGAATTTATGCAAATTAAAGAATTGACGAAGGTAGAGTTTATTGAGAAGTTTTCTGAAGTATGCCCTGACCTTGCAGATCTACCTCCGATGCTTCTAGATCCAAACTCTTGCTTATATTTTTCATTGTTACAGCAGATTAAGAAATCTGGTTTTACGTTGTCATTCAAAAAAATTCTTGAAGACGCTAGAATGATGGACTTCAATTACGACCGCAATTTGGACTCAGAGGCCATTAAAAAGTGCAATGGTGAATTTAGCAAGTCAATGCCTTCCTGTACCAATGTCTCAGATACCACCACCGCTGTTTCTGACAACAGTGCTAAGAAGAAAGCTTCAATGGGGTCGGCGAGGGTAAATTCAACTGATACACTAACTGCATCTCCCTTATCGGGCTTAAGGAATCAAACGCAGTTGGATTCTAAAGACAGTGTTCCATCTCTCGAGGCTTATACACCAATTGATTCTGTCTCTGACGTACCCACTGGGGAGATCAACGTTCCATTCCCTCCTGTTTATAATCAAAATGGATTGGATCAGCAAACCACTTATAATTTGGGAACTTTAGATGAGTTTGTTAACAAGGGAGATTTGAATGAACTCTATAATAGCCTATGGGGTGACCTATTTTCTGATGTTTACTTGTGATGCTATTAATTTAGACAGTGTGCATAGCCTGTATAATTTTATATTTAACCTGAAAAATCATTTGTTAGTGGTTATGTTGCATAATTTTACATGAGACTTAGACTACCTCAAATTAGCGATAACACTACAATATCTCTCATTAAAAAATTGTAGTTTAATATATGATGATTATTAAAACGTATTGTACAAATTATAACTTATAAAAGAAAAACCCTTCGATTCTGAATGAAGATTCTAACAGCAAAACTGTTTGGGTTTATTCAATATTAAGGATACCCATTATCCTTTTTCCGTGAGGAGTGTTTCTAATATTACCAACTAGTAGTGGTGTCACCAAGTCAACCAATTTCTTATACATATAAGGATTTGTGTCGCGACTAATATCCAATGCAGTCTGTAGCACATAGTTACCGAAGCTATCGTTTAACAGAGCTTGAACCTCAGCACTACCTTCGTTGATCAATTCATTTATTATAGTTTCTGATACTACAGGAGTTCTTAATACCTTCTCAACAACGTTGGATCCAAACTTATGTACCGAAAGTTCGGTAAATTTAGGTTTCAATTGATTGACTATCTTGTAAGTGTAGTCATAATCATTTCTCTCCGTTTCTTTGGAGATAATATATTGAACCACATAATTACCAAAAGGATCAAAGGTTAGCATGTCGATATATTTCAGTAGCTTTTCACAGAGGTCTTTAAATTGAGTCTTGGTTCCGTGATCCAAACAACGCTGTAATACACAGCACCCATGTCTATGAGTGGCTATTTCACCACATTCATTGCCAGCAGCGTCGAAGATAAACTGTGAATCTTCTGGATTCAACTTCTGCAAACATTTTTGAATTACATGATTACCATTTAAGTCCTTACTTAAAAGAACAGTATCGGGTTGCAAGGATTTAACGACAATTTCGGCTTCCTCTTTGGTGCTTATACATTCGATGAGTTTTTGAAGTGCTCTAGTACCATGTGGATCCTTCGAAATTTCAACCATTTTTGGAGCAGCTATTTTGGCAAGTTCGACACGTTGGTCGTCTGTAACTCTTTCAAGAAGCTTCTGAATCAAATAATTACCAAAAGAATCAGTCATTAATTCCACAGTGTATTCTTTGGTCTCTTCGAAAATAGCATCCGATGCTTTTTTACCAAGGACATCAAGTTGTTTTTGCAAAAACCTGCAGCCATGTTGGTCCTTGCATAACGAATAAATGTTTCCAATAAATTGGTCTAATGTCGCATCAGCGTATTGAGAGTTATCCATTTTTCTTTGTCTGTCTTCATGGTTGTAATAATTGTTGTTTCTTCTACCTCTATGTCTGTTATTGTAATGGCCTTTGTCGTGCTTGTCGTGCATGCCATCCTTTGATCTTGGATATTGAGATTGAGGGCCCTGATTCATCCCTGCTGAGTGAGGCATCATGCCATTAAATGCTGGGTTACCATACATCCATGGTGGGGGAGTTCCATTTTGCTGGTGTTGCATGACAGGAAACCCTTGTGGAATCATGGCAACATTCTCATCCTTTTTTCCTTCTCCCGATTCAGGACGCATACCTTTCATAAACTCAGGCATTGGGCCTATTTGAATAGGTGAGTGGGTCATAGGAATTGGGGAATGTGGATGCATAGGAGGAGCTGGGCCTCCTAAAGTTGGTGAAAATGACTGGAATGGAGCGCCGAAATCGCCAAATGCACCTGGAAACGGCGATCTTACACCATAGCCTGAATGAGGTATCTGGTGTGGACCAACCCCTGGAACGGGACTGCCTTGAAATGGAGGTCCTCCATATGGATATGCGGCTGTGTAGTTCACTGGGACGTTTTGAATATCTGCAGTCGCATTGGTACCCTTTTCGGTGTCTTTCGTGTCTTTTCCTTCAGATAGCGTTGAATCAGCTTTATCGAAAGAAATAGATTGTGTTCTATTCTTGGCAGTTTCAAAATTCTTTTCTGGTAGGTCGTTTACAGACGTTGGAATACCGTCAGATATTGCTGAGTCACTAATAGTACTAGTAGAAATTGCATGAAATGTCTGTCTTCTAAATGCGCCAGCAGTTGGTGCTGCATCTTTTTCAGTTAGTTTTGATCCATTATCTTCTGGAACAGCACCTGTGTTGCCTGCGACATCAATAGCAGCTGAGGCTTGTAGGTTTGATGAGTTCCACAACTGATCATTACTTGGAACAAATGGATCATTTATACCAGTGCTGTTTTCTCCATCTGGGACCACTCCAAGAGGTGGGAATGAAGCACCGAGAGGCGGAAACATTGAAGCATCATTGGAGTTATTGAACACAGTTGGAATTCTTCCATTGCCACTGGGATTGGGCATATTTTCTTGGAATTCTGGTGGATGGAAAAACCCCTGTGGATGTGGCATGTGCATCATTTGCGAATAGGGCATAAAACCGTACATTTGTGGTGGTGGGAACATGTGTGATGGAGAGGTAGATTGCATGGCCGTTGGTGCATGCTGAGTTGGTTGATCACCCGTAGCTGGTGGTTCTGGTGATTCAACATCATCCATATGTAGTTGCTCTAGAGCTGAGTTTACAGTTTCTGCAACAACTTTGTCATCAATTTTTTCTTGATTCTGAGTCTTATCTGTCATGGTTTAAAATACAAGGATAGGTGCAAATTAGGTAAATTGATTATAATGTTATGTTGGTAATGAAATGCAATTAATATGAGTTTGGATCAGTAACACTTTCTAATCTTTCTGTATTCTAATGTACAATGAATATGTTTTTCCAAGGAGAGTGTTGATTTGATAAAACAAGTAGCCTTAGAACTTGAAATGAAAATAATAAAAACGGAATGGTTCTTGAAAAGTAGATCTGGCTTCAAAAATAAAAGTACAACTTAGAATAGTTCAACTGTTAATCAATAATTTACAATAATGGAACTGAAAACAAATAATGTACAAAAAAAAGTTTAACGGGAGCAGCAGTTTAATGAAAAAAGCTTTCTTAGAACACTAACTAGTTGTTTTGTGTATGATTACGTCAGAGTGTTTAAATTATGCTTCTTACCTCCTAATATCTCTTCTCGAAGTCAATTTATAGTTGAAGGCTAATAATATTTCCCTAAAGTCCTGGTCGTTCTTCTTTACTTACTGTTTGATCTCTATGTCTCCAGAACAGAAATAGTATGGTAAATCAAGTAGCTGACCGCTGCCAGTGCTTTACATTGTAACCACAGCGGCATGATTCAGGAATAGCGGCCACTAAGCTGGGGGGGTCCTGGGTTCTGATCCCAAGAGAGGCTAGCAAGACAATAGCTCATCGACTCGGTTTGGGTTACTCTGATGGAACTTCCCTCGCTGCGCGCTGTAACTTCTGATTTCCTGCGAAAAGAAAAATTTGCAGCTCGTATAGTGTGATCTGAGGTTTAACTAGTATAATGGAGAGCCATACTTGACAGGCCCTTGGTTGGGTGGGATTTCGACGGATCTTATACACGACAATCTGATATGATGGATAATATGTTTATAAAATAAATATATTTTTTATTATTATTAAAAGTGTGTGCATGTTTAAAAAAATAAAATAATATTACTGTGCTTCAAAAATTATAATATGGTAATGATAAAAAAGAATAAAATAAATGTGCTTGCTTCTATATTAATAACGATTCTACACTGACGTTGTCAAGGTAAACAAAACGAGAGATTAAGGATTTCCCAAAAAAAGGATGATCTGCTGCTAATAAGCATGGTTGTGAGTTAAACAAAACCTGCCAACAGGTGAGTTGTATCAATCGATTGAGATGGAAAAGAATCGCCTAATTAAGAAAAATTAATAAAAGGTATTGTGTGTGTGTGTTTTAAGAATTATTAATTTCAATTAATGAAGTGATTTTACCCATAGCTCAAAAGTTTAGTACGGAAAAGAATTGGCAAAGGAGATTAGCTCAAACGTCAATTAGCAACGAACTTTCAAAAACGATTGAAAGAAATCCATGATTTTTTTGTTTATTCAGTATTAAGGACAACGCCAAATGCGTATAAGTTCCCGGAAAAACAAAGATAGAAAAAAAATCAAAATTAGAATTAGTACAACAGAAAAGGAGAAAGAATTAAACAGAAATGAAGAAAAATCTCATTGGAAAGTTTGCCACTAACACGATTAGTTTTCCTTTTCGTGTTGAGTGGAGACTCTTTGCATAGCAGCCAAGAAATCTTCGACAGATCTGGTGGACTTCTCTTCCTTCAATGGCTTACCGTTCATTAGTCTGTCGAAAACAACGGATTCAGACATGATGTAGTAGAAACCACCCAAGACACAGAAGACACCGATAGACCAGATGTAGATCTTAACAACGGTGACAATGTCGGTCCAGTTTTGAGAGAACCAGCCGAATAGAGTGAACATGGTAGCAATGATGTCAACGGCGAACACAGCACCGGCCAATTGCCAGGATGGGATGGAAGACCAGAATGGACCAACGGCTCTGGTGACGAAAATCAACCAGTTTTCAGTCAAAGAGATTTGCAAGAAAAGAACACCGTCAATGGAACCGAAGTTTTGGATGATACCACCTCTTGGCAAGAACATGGTAGTCAAACAGATCCAGGTACCGATAGCCAACACAATACCCAAGATAATGGACATACCCCATAGTCTTGGTAGGTTCCACTTAACAGGAGTTTGAGAGAATGGAGCGTTGTCGTAAGCAATGGCCAAAGTAGCGACGTCGGCGAAAATGGCAATGAAAACAATCAACTCAATGTCCAAGGAGTGGTTCAAGATGATAATCCATAGACCCAAGAACAATTCCAAGTGAAGAGACAAAGCGATACGGTAGACAACGTAAGAGTACATTCTGTGGAAAATTTGTCTGGAGGTCTTCAAAGCATCGATGATAGCAGACAAACCTGGGGCCAAGAAAACAATATCAGCAGCGGATCTAGCAGCATCAGAAGCACCTTCGACAGCGATACCAGTGTCAGCCTTCTTCAAAGATGGGGCATCGTTAACACCGTCACCAGTCATAGCAACCAAGTAACCTCTGTTTTGCAAAATTTCGACGACCTTGTACTTGTGTTGTGGGAAAACTTCAGCGAAACCATCGGCGTTTTCAACAAAGTCAGCCAATTCAGAACCTGGCATGTCACCACCACCACCTAGACCTAGTCTTTCAGCGTTGTAAATGTTGGTACCTAGACCCAATTGTCTACAGGTTTCCTTAGCGATACCGACGGCATCACCAGTTAACATCTTAACTCTCAAACCTAGTCTTCTAGCTTCGTTAACAGTTTCAGCAGTGTCATCTCTTGGTGGATCCATACATGGCATAACACCCAAGATTTCCCAGTGACCTTCACCTCTCTTTCTGGCGACACCAAGGGCTCTGAAACCTCTGGAAGCCAATTCAGCGACCTTGTTTTCGTAGTTTTCGTGGACATCTTCTGGGATTGGGTGGTCTTCTTCGACAGTCTTTAGGACGAACAATGGAGCACCCTTAACACAGACGATTCTTTCACCTTCTGGGGATTCAACAACAGCGGTAACCTTCTTGGAGACAGGGTCGAATGGGTGGAACTCAATGACCTTGTACTTGGTCAAAGCGTCCTTAGCCTTTGGATAGTTGATCAAGGACTTCAAGAAAGCCTTGTCGATAGCATCTAGACCCTTCTTCTTTCTGGAAGCAGCCAAACAAGCGGTCAACATCAAGTCATCTGCAGAGACACCTTCGACAGTGTATGGTTCGTGCAAAGAAAGCTTGTTCTTGGTCAAAGTACCGGTCTTGTCGGAACACAAGATTTCGACACCAGCCAAGGATTCAATAGCGGACAACTTTTGGACGATGGCTTGCTTCTTAGCCAAGTAAGCAGCACCGACAGCCATGGTGGTGGTAACGACAGCTGGCAAACCGACTGGGACACCGATAATGGTAATACCTAGAGTGAATCTCAAGATCTTAACGATGTTGTCAGTTCTGTAGAAACAAGCAGCCCAGACACCCAACAAGGTGACAATGACCAAAACCAATAGCAAGATACCGATACCGTTCAAGACTTCAGTGAAGTGACCTTGACCACCGGAGGCCTTGTTGACCAAAGCGGCGGCTCTACCGACGAAGGTGTTGTCACCGGTAGCGGTAACGACCATGAAGGCTTCACCTCTCTTGACAGTGGAGGAAGAGAAAGTTTGGTCACCGTAACCCTTGTCAACAGCCAAGGATTCACCAGTGATAGCGGATTGATCGACTTGTAGGAAACAGTTTTCAGTGACTAGACGACCATCGGCTGGGATGATGGTACCGTCTTCCAATTGCAAGATATCACCAGGGACAACCTCGTTAGCTGGGACTTCGACCAATTGACCATCTCTGATGACAACGGCAACGTTAGCCAAGGTTTTCTTTAGTTCGTCGACGATGGAACCGGCTTGGAATTCTTGGATGAAACCGACACAGGCGTTCAACATTAGCAGACCACAGATAACACCGAAATCGACCCAGTCAGACAGACCGGCGGCCAAGATAGCGGCGGCTTCCATAACGAATTGGATAGGACCAACGAAGAACATGACGAACTTGACGATCATGGACTCTCTTTCGTCGGCCATTTGGTTCAGACCGTACTTCTTACGTCTGTGAGCGACCTCGTCGGAGGTCAAACCGTAGGATGGGTCGGTTTGCAAGTACTCCTCTGGGACGACACGGGCGGAGCCAGTGTGGTGGCCCTCGTCCTCGCTGTCGTCGTCGTCGCCCATACCGTGGTGGGATTGCAACTCCTCGATCAAGGCGTCGATGTCGTCATCCTCGGACATCTCCTCGTCTTCGTAGACGTCCTGAGGTGGCTTCTCGTTGTTGGATTCAACGTCGGACATTTAGTATATAGTAGTTGGTGTGTGTATATCCGTTTAGTTAGTGTCTTGCGAGAAGGGAAAAATATTCTTGTCCCACTGCCGGCAAGGTACCCTCCTTTTATAGTTGAAATTTGGGTGGATGGGTAGTTCCAGTTTGCAATTGCAATTGCAACAGTTACAAGCTTACAACTACAACAACTACAGCAACTACAGCTAGGGCTATGAAAAAAAATTTTCAGATGACGTATTGTTGTTCAAAATAGCGCACTTCCTAATTCGTCAACAAACAAACAATTCCCAAACGGGAAGTTCCTTGTTTACAGCATTACAGCATTACAGCTTTACAGCATATTGTTGTGGAAGTTGAAGTTGAAGCTTGTTGTAGTAGTAGTATTAGTAGTAGCAGCTTGTAGTTCGTTGTAGTTTGTTGTGTAGGTTGTAGCAGCTTGTAGCAGCTTATCCTCTGCGAGCGATTTTTGTTTGCAAAAGCCGAGCGATTTCTTATCGTTTCCTAATCGGGTCTCGTATACGTGTGCGGAGTGTTGTGTGTTGGGGTTCTCTCGTCTGCGGAGAGGTGGGACTCGGAACGGAGCCG
>ERZ1036435.560-NODE-560-length-12899-cov-7.646216_pt1 | contig 12899 bp, 14 predicted proteins | sample MGYA00514223_ERZ1036435 | MGnify/ENA primary metagenome ERZ1036435 (study PRJEB33795, sample SAMN09464927) | human gut metagenome | host: Homo sapiens | place: USA: Stanford, California | collected 2016-08 | study: EMG produced TPA metagenomics assembly of the... | reverse complement strand
TCTGGCTGCCTTGATTCTCTCTTTAATCTTTGCTTCTAATCCTATAATAGTAGTAAGTATTACAACCATTTTAGCTCTAGCTATAGCTATTCATTCTATTTATTTTTATATGACACAGAATAAAAAACATTCCACACCTTACTGGGAGTTGTTTTAATGAGTTTATAAGATTAAAAAGCTTTGGGAACCAAGGCTTTTTTTTCATTAATTTGTTTTTCCATTTTATCCTCCAATTTGATCTCGCACTGACATTTATTTATAACAAAACTATATATCTAGAATAGCATAATCATTAGGTATTATAGGTTTTCAAACCAAATACGAGTCATTCGTTTTTGCCCCACTTTTGCCCCATTTTTAAATCCTGACATTGAAAACACCTAAAAGTATTTCCCTAAAATCAGCTATATTTCAACATTTTTGTTTATTTTCAATATGAAAAGTTCTTACAAATCCATGTAGGGGGCATCTACATACAACAGGAAAAGCCTTGGAATCAAGGTTTTTTTCGTATCTTCTACAAAAAAAGCAAGAGTTTTAGAGGACTATGACTCTAGATGTACATTTTACTTAAATGACTGAAGGTCTTTTCTTAATAAAAACACCCCAAAAATTAGATTTTTTCTGTCTAACTTTTGAGGTACAGTTCAAAACGCGAAATAGCATTTTTTATTTTAGGTTACTAATCTAATCGAATAAACATCATGGCATTTAACAAAGATATGAGTGAGACCGTGTTTATATTATTTGAATAGATCAGTCTCTTATTTTCAATCGGAGGAATAATAAAATTAGAAATGATGATATCATAAGGCGATTCTTCTAAAGATTCCTTTGATAATTCTAATTCAGTCCAAACTTCAAGTTCAAAATTGTTGCTGCAATAATAAGAAAGTGTCTCTGCAACGGATTTTGCATGATACTGATCAAAATTACTCATAACCAAAACCTTTAATTTAGGTTGATTTTGTAAAAGATTTAGCACTAAGTGTTTGCTATGAGTGATAAAAGTGTAGGACAAATGATTGACTTTCATTGAACTATCATCCATTTCCAAAGTCTTTAGGTAATGTTCAATCCCTTCCTTCACCTCTGAGACAAAGCGAGGGAAAATATTTTGAAAGTTTTTGATTGTATTGCCTTTTTGATCAAATAGGATAAACTCTGTCGATAATTCCTGGCGATGCAGATGTGCCGTATTGTGCATATGCCAAATCAGATTGTCCTTATTGTCTACTTGAAGATTATACTCTCTTGATACCTGATCCACTAAATCTTCCAATAACTGATACGATTTTTTTACATAGCTGTCAGTTTTTGCATAGTTCAAGAATAATTCTTCATCTATGAAAAACATTTTTTGAAAATAGGATACAAATAGTTGACCGATCACTTCTTTATTCAGTGAGATATGATATTCAGAGTCAAAGCTCGCTACAATCTCGTCAATTCCTTCTGCCTGCATGAAAGATTCCAACAATTGGGTGTTAAAAGAATTTTTCTCAACTTCCAAGAAATGACCAAACTTAATGCGGTATAAATTTGTAACGAGGAGTAACTTTAACATTCGTTGAGTTGCGAAATTGACTGGAAATGCAGTTTCTTTATAGACCAGTGCCAACAGCTTACACAAGGGTTCTACCGAAAAATCTTCAAAAGGCCATTCAAGGAAATAATATTTCTCTGAAAAATACTGGGCAAAAAAGTAACGGATATCAATCTCATTTCCAGTGATTCGAACTGGATTGAGGCTAACTTCAAAACGATATTGTTTCTTAATAATTTTATTAATGTGACGGATGATACGGTAAAGAGAGGAAGAACTGATATAAAACTCTTTGCAAATACTATCAGTATCACATCCTTCATTAAAGAAGATAAATTCTAAAATTGAAAAGTGGGTTGAATGCTTAAAAAAATGATGATAGACCATCTCAATATCACTATCATCAGTGTTAATGATACGTATGCCGTTTGTTGAGGAATGAAATATCAGGTCAGGAAAAGAAGATCTGACTTGGGACAAGTCATCTTTTACAGAACGTTCTGTACAGTGCAATAATTCTGCTAGTTCTGAAATATGAAACCAGCGTTTGTTTTCAAATAGTAATTCTAATAATTCTAATTGTCTGTGACTTTTTTTCGATAATAAATCTCTCATGAATAGCTTTTCTCTCTTTATAATAAACTAAAGGATTGTCTTTCAATCTTCATGCAATTATACCACATGGAATGCATTTATCCTCTTACAACGACTTTTGCTTGTCATAAAAAGACTAGTCTAATCCCTTAGAAGCCCAGTAGCACCAAGATTTTCTTATTTATTTGTATCTAAAGTACATGTTTACAGTACGGTTTTTAAGACGAACTATTATGTTTCCAAGTTGAGATAGTATATAATTAGTTCAATCAAAGAAATTGACTCTTTGATTTAGAAATAGAAAAGGAGGATACACTATGTTGTGGTCCATTATTGTAGGAGGTCTTATTGGTCTCATCGCAGGTGCAATCACTAAAAAAGGTGGTTCAATGGGATTGATTGCAAATATCTTTGCAGGTCTTATCGGTTCATCTGTAGGGCAATCACTTCTAGGTAGCTGGGGACCTTCATTGGCTGGAATGGCTATTATTCCGTCAATCGTAGGTGCAGTGATTGTTGTTGCAGTCGTTTCATTTCTATTTGGTAAAAAATAAGCATTACCTAATAAGAAATTCAAAGTGATAAGCCATAATTTTGAATACTGTAGACGGGTAAAATTATGGTTTAAAGCTTTTCATTTGAAAGGATTTAATATGTCAAAATCAAAGAAAATATTGTTACTTATTTTCTGTATTTTAATCTTGGCTATTTTCCTTCCTATTCTCATAGATTATCATCAGGTCAGTGATTTAGATATCCACTTATTCAGTTGGAGAGAACTCTACGCTGAATTTCTGATTGCTAGATATGTCTTTTGGGGGACACTTGTCCTATCTGTTTTAGTGTTAATTTCAATGCTAGTAATACTCTTCTATCCTAAACAATATTTAGAGATTCAATTAGAGACTCAAGAAGATACATTAAAACTAAAAAATTCAGCTATCGAAGGCTTTGTTCGATGTTTGGTCATTGATCATCAGTTAATCAAAGAACCAACAGTCCATGTAAATAGCCGCAAAAATAAATGTTTTGTTTATGTTGAGGGCAAAATTCTTCCTTCGGACAACATCTCAAATCGATGTCTTGTCATTCAGAATGAAATAACTCATGGATTAAAGCAGTTCTTTGGTATTGAACGTGAGGTAAAACTTGAAGTTAAAGTGAAAGAATTTGAACCTCCAAAAACGACCAAAAAGACTGTTAGTCGTGTAAAGTAAGGAAGTAAAAAATGGAATGGTTTAAAAAATACCAGTATCCAATTATTGCAGGTTTAGTAGGTGTCATTCTCGCTTGCTTTATCTTATCCTTTGGCTTTTTCAAAACACTATTTGTACTAATATGTGGAGCCCTAGGAGCATTTGCAGGATACTATGTTAAGGAAAAATATTTAAATAAATAAAGGAGTCTCGTATGTCAAACGTAGATAAAAATGTAGAAAAAAAAGATGTTGCTCTTGTTTCTCAAGATGTTAAAGGGGAACTCACTTATGAAGACAAAGTAATCCAAAAAATCATTGGTCTTTCACTTGAAAAAGTACCTGGACTTTTGGATGTTGATGGAGGATTCTTCTCCAATCTAACAGAAAAAATTATCAATACAGATAATGTCACTCATGGTGTCAATGTTGAAGTTGGGAAAGAACAAGTTGCAGTTGATTTGAACATTGTTGTTGAGTACCAAAAGAATGTCCCTGCTTTGTACAAAGAAATCAAAGATGTTGTCGTATCACAAGTTACAAAAATGACTGATCTAGAAGTAGTTGAAGTCAATGTGAATGTTGTCGACATCAAAACGAAGGAACAGCATGAAGCAGATTCAGTAAGCCTCCAAGACCGAGTAACTGACGTGGCTTCTTCAACAGGAGAATTTGCTTCAGAACAATTTGAAAAAGTGAAATCTGGTATCGGTTCAGGTGTTGCTGCTGTTCAAGAAAAAGTAGGAGAAGGTGTTGAAGCCGTTAAGGGCGAAACAAAGGAAAAAGCTCGCGTACACTAATTCATCTGATCAAAATCAATCAATTTAAAGGAGGCAGAATCATGTCAACAGAAGAAAAATTAAACCAAGCAAAAGGTTCCATTAAAGAAGGTGTCGGTAAAATGATCGGCGATGAAAAAATGGAAAAAGAAGGAACAGCTGAAAAAGTTGTTTCTAAAGTAAAAGAAGTTGCCGAAGATGCTAAAGACGCTGTCGAAGGCGCTATTGAAGGTGTTAAAAACATGCTTCACAAAGACGAAAAATAAGGCTAAACGTTAATTGACCTTTTCATTATAGTAGTCAAAAAGAGGACCGTAAATGTCCTCTTTTTTTGTAGATCGGATTCTAAACACGCTTCCCAATTTTCGTTAAAAGAAATTGTCAACAGGAAAAGCCATGGAAAGGGAGCATGACACTCAGCAGTACAGAAATAAGGACCTCTCTTTAATGAAATGCCTTTATTTTATTTTTATCTATCTTCCAGAAAATCTGGGAGAGTTAAATTACTATTATTGAGAAATGATCTAAATTGTTCTGGATCATTTTGATATACGGTGCCTAATATTATTCTAGCATCATGCTTAAACTCGCTTGTATTAATTGGATTGCGAGTTCTATCAAACCTATCTTCTCCATGAGAGTACTCATTATTTATACGTTGTATAAATGGAGCATTCTCACCTCCGAAATAATTAATAATTTTATCGTTATTCTTTGTATTACAGTCAGGATATTTAAAGTACAAAAGAGTTTCAATAAATTTTCTACCGTTGTTTGGGAAATTATAAAAAACAGAAAAATTATTTTCGTCTTCATCTTCCGTCGCCACTCTATATATTTGTTCAAACAGGAATACAAATTCTGTGACTTTATTTGACAAATGCTTAGGCAATTTTTTTATATAACTTTTTGACGGGATATTTTCAGATTCTTTTATCTTTTCTATTAAGTAATAATCTTTTTTATTAGAAAATCTATTTGTATATTTCAAGAAATCTAGATTATGAGTGGACAAGAAGTATTGTAAAAATTCTTTCTTTTCTAGAAGGCAAAAAATTAGGTTGTAAATATAAAAAATGTTATTTTCATCCAGACTAGAGACAGGGTCATCAATAAATAAGATTGTTTTTGACTTTTCTTCTGTCGACAAACTTTCTAATCTTGTAATATAATAAGCAAAGGCTATTAATGATTTTTCCCCCTCACTTAAATTATATGCTCTTTCTTCATTACGAGAAACTTCGAAATATATACCTTCCTCATCATCGACTGATTTTAGGGACATCTCTGAATGTGCTAAAGAATTTTGAAGTATCATATTTATACGTTTTGCTGCTTCAGATTCTGACTTTAAACTACCTTCAAGTTCAATAATATCTTGCTCAAATTTTTCTTTTTCTTCCTTTAATTTTTTCTGTTCTTTGGAATTATCATTTATATATTCTTCAAGTTGGTTAACTTCTTGAGATAGTTTAGTGAACTCAGATACAGGGAATTCTTTTACAATATAATATCTTCGAAGAAAATCTATACTTTTAGTTTTCCTATCCTCAAATTGTTCCATTTGCTCAATAGTCTCATCATATAACGAATCAATCTCAACCTGAATTTCAGAAAAATCACTCCAATTTAAATCATTAATCTCAATTTCTGAAAAAATATCTCGTTGTTTTTCTAAAATTTTTGATTCTAGTGTTTCTAGAACTCTTTTTCTATTATTAATAGTAATTTTAATATCTTTGTTTATATTTTGAATATCAGATGCAGAATCATTAAAATAGTCTTCTTTATTAATATTTGGAATAGAATCTAATTTTTGGATCTCTGATTTTATCGTATTATTTTGCAGTGCTAATTCGTTTTCCAAAGAGCTTAACTCATCAGAAAAAGCCAACTTTAGATTCTTAATGAAGTCACTATCAATGCTATTACCACAAAATACACATTTTTCTGGATTTTCTCCATGGATATCAACACCATGCTTAATCCAATTTATTTTATCTGGACTATTTTTATATTCATCTAAAATACTACTTACTGAGACAACTTTAGATAAAAGTTTCTTCGTATTTTCTAAAAATAATGTGAAATTAAAATTTTTGTCAAAACTAACTAAATCTATTTTTTGTGGTTTATTTATGTTTTTTTCGAGAATTCGTATTTTTGCTTGTTCAACATTCTTTTCTAACTCAGCTATGGCCTTCTCATCATCTTGTAATGGTAGAATAGGAAAATGACCTGAATGTTTTTCGAACTCCTCCTTTATATCTCGTTTATCATATTTATTACCAACTACGACCGAGGGATTCTTTAAATTCTTGATTTTTGAAGCAGTTGTTCTCAGTTTTGAATCTAAACTATCTTTACTGATTTTAGTCTTTTGTTGCTTTTCAGTTATATCCGATTCAATCTGTGACAATTTTTCATTTCTAGGTTTAAGTTCCTTTAATCGTATATCTTCGATTTTCTTCAAGGTTTCATTAGTATCACTACCTATCGAAATTTGGAAACTATTTAGTTTATTGTCGTTGTGAAGATAAATATTATCGTCAATAAATCGCTGATTAAAAACCTTACAATCTATAGGTAACTCATGAGCCGCTATCTCATTTGATTTGATAAATATCTGGTTAGCTAATTTGATTTCAAAATCTATATCTCCGTACTTTTCTGGAAGTTGCTTAAGTTCAATACTTTGAAAAATTTTCGAATAAGTACTTTTTCCGGAATAGTTTCTACCGTAAAAAATATTAATTTTTCCATCATTAAAATCATTACCGATACCTGACTGACTATGCTGTTTGTAGTCTTTATAGCAACCAAAATCTTTGATATCAATTTTTTTAATTTCTAAATCTGACATAGTTTATACCTCTTTTTCATTATATCATATAGAGATAGCATAAAACAGGATGCGTACTCAAATTACTTTATAAATGAGAATCATTTCAATCGCTCTTCGAATCGTGTCAATGAAGCAATTTTTTTCAACTCCGTAAAATGAGATTTTTAAGTCTAATCTATCACATGAAATATTGCAAAACTTAGTCTAGATTTGTTACTCTATCTCATTCCGACAGGAGTTTCATTTCTGACTTGACAGAAAATGATTCACAAGCCGACTGGCACGAAACACAACTGAATTATTCAGATAGACATTTATTACAATTTCATTGGAAAACTAAATAACGAAAAAGCGAGTCAGGCGGACTGACTCACTACTATTAACCCTAATAACTGAACTGCTAGGTGTCGGCTCGGCTAATCAGGGCTTTTTTGCTTACTTAAAATAATATCTCCCTTTTAAAGAAAGAAAATTTAAAAGCTTGCACACTACCAGACGTGCTTATTTATCCACCACCTGAGCCTCAAATTGGGCTGGCTGGTTGTCTACATTGGTAATGGTTATCGTGTAGGGCTTGTTATTGGTGGCATCAAACACTTTTTCACCTTGGTAACTCACAACAACTCCATCTTTTTCTAAATAAATATCTGCTTGATTGTTTGGAAGTTCTTCATCCTCCTCGTCCAAACCATGGCTTTTTATAATTTTTTGTCCCTCTACTTCATAGTAAACATCACCATTACTCTCACTCCAAACACTTGAGCCAGTTAATTTAATTTTACTTGAATCGTTTTTCTTCAAGATGAAGATTGAATAGTATTCCAAATCTTGTGTTCTGGGATTTACTCTTAAGTTGACGGATTGACCTGGTTGAAGAGTGTATTTGCCATAGTTCAAAACGGAAAAGACAAACCAGACTAGCAGCAAACTATACAAGACTCCTATAATCATTCGTGAGCGCCTACTTTTAAACAAACGTAAAAGTAACAGTAAAGAGACAATAAAGAGCAATTCTGTAAACATTCTTCTCCCCTTTTCTCATCATCGTTGACATCCTGAACAGAGTCTCGCTTCCATTTCTCACTAGTAACATCAACCATACAAAGTCTGATACATCTTGTCTAGAAAAGCTTTCAACTCTTTTTGAACAACCTTTAATAGACGTTCTTCTTCGGCTTGAGATATCGTCACACCTTCTTTTTTTTGATTACTAATATAAGAATAGTATCTACGTTTTAGGGTTAATTGATGATCTAAAATATAGTAGGCATCTATTTTTTCCTCATTTACCATTGTTTCAAATAAAACCGAGACTTCATCCCTTCTAGGATTCGACATTTTCAAATTAATGTCTCCTTTTATCCCTATGGAGTCAATTCCTCCATCCAAGCGAATGGCACCGTCGGGAGGAACAATATAGCCTGCTTTTCGCATATCAGACGCATATTTCCCTGACGCTGTTAAATGTTTTAAGACGGCTATAGTGTCCTTTTCTTCAAAGGAGGTCTTTAATTGGAACCGTTCTTGGTGGCTTTGATACTGAAAATAAAGAGTGATACCAACAACTAGGGCTAGTACAGAAGCGAGCAAGATTCGTATTTTTCTACATCTCGACATTTTTATTTCCTCTATCTAAGAAATCATATAAGTCTTGTTTCTAACTTTGAAAGATAACTTCTTTATCTTGAAGATCCTTGGGACTCTAGTCCCCCGTGACTGTTATCTGCCCTTTTTCATGATGTATTTTCGTATAGGTACTTCAACTATTTGAACGATTTCAAATCCTGCTTTTTGGTAAAGCTGGTAAGCTGTTTGATTTGCCTCGTAGACATTTAGAGAGACAGTATCTATGTCTTCATTTTCAAAGGCCAAACTAACAAATTTCCTTAAAGCCTGGCTACCTAATCCTTGCCCCTGCTTCTGGGGGTTGATAAAAAATCTCCCGATATGAAGATTCCTGTCTTCTAGTCTGATTTTCTGGATAAGCCCTACAAACTCTTGTCCATCAAAGATTGAAAAGATTCCTTCCAAATCTTGCAGGATTTGAATTGTTAAGGGAAAAGGAATCATTGGTCCCATCCATTGTTCTTGAAAAGCTTGGCCAAGGGAGTTGGACCATTGGCATACGAGCTGAGCGTTTTCTGTACTCACATTTTCTTCAAAACGAATTGTCATCTATTTCCTCACCATCTTATCAATGTTTCTTTATTATACTACTTCTCCTATTTTTTACGAATAGATAAGTATGATTGATCTTTATTTTTTTCTTGTCGGGAGCATTCTCGCTTCTTTCTTAGGTTTGGTCATTGACCGTTTTCCTGAGCAATCCATTATTCGACCAGCTAGCCACTGCAATTCCTGTCAGACTCGCTTGCGTCCGCTAGATTTGATTCCTATCCTTTCGCAGGTCTTCAATCGCTTTCGCTGTCGCTACTGCAAGGCTCGCTATCCATTCTGGTATGCCCTCTTTGAACTCGGCTTAGGAATCCTCTTTCTAGCTTGGTCATGGGGCTGGATTTCCTTGGGTCAAGTCATCCTAATCACTGCTGGCTTGACCTTAGGCATCTACGACCTTCTCCATCAGGAATATCCCTTGCTGGTCTGGCTGACGTTTCACCTAATCCTCATGGCTTTCTGTGGCTGGAATCTGGTTATGGTCTTCTTCCTTGTCCTCGGAATCATGGCTCATTTTATTGATATCCGCATGGGCGCAGGAGATTTCCTCTTTCTAGCTTCTTGTGCTCTCATCTTTAGCGCGACAGAGTTGCTCATCTTGATCCAGTTTGCTTCTGTGGCAGGGATTTTAGCCTTTCTTTCGCAAAAGAAAAAGGAAAGACTGCCTTTCGTGCCTTTCCTCTTACTTGCTGCGACTATAATAATTTTCTATCAGTTCTTATTAGTTTGTTAAATTGGGAACCCAAAGCTCAACTTCTGCATCCATGGGATTACCGTTTAAAAGTATTTCTAAGATAATTCCATCATTGTAAAGCGAACTATATTCTCCCTCAAAAAAGTTATCCTCCAATTTATCAAACAAGAGTCTTGATTTATCACCACTGGCTGAGCTTACTAAATAATCTTTCTCTGGGACAAGAATGCTTTCGTAACCTGCCACAGCATTATTTGCCGCAACTCCTGCGTAGTATTGTATACCATCTTTATGAGGAACTATCAAAGCATAGCCTCTTTTATCTATGGAATGGGGCATCAATTTTCCTAGCATTCCTTCTTTAAATAACTGAGTATAGAATGCTGTTTTCTCTTTAGAATAGTGATGTTCATGAACTGTAGTTCCTTCTATCAAAATACTCTTGCCAACTAAGGTAAACGATGGTTTAGTTTGATGTTTCATTATATGAACTCCTTTCTTTATGGTATAATCATAACAAAAGTAATATGACAACTATCTGTCATATTTAAGGAGAAAATTATGAAAATTGACCGTCAAATGGGGATTATTTCTCATTTAGTAAATAAACGAAAAACAACAGCTAAAGAATTATCAGAACTTTTTAAAGTCAGCACACGAACTATTATGAGAGATATTGATGATTTATCTCTTGCAGGCATTCCTCTCTATGTAATGAAAGGAAAAAATGGAGGCATTTTTCTTATGGAAGACTTCCAAACTGACAAACCTCCCCTGACCCAATCCGAACGGCTTTCGATCGAATCTGGTTTAAAAAGCCGTTATCAAGTATTGGAAGATGCCTCTACTTTCAATGCTATATTGAAATTAAATGCTACCAATACATACTCTGATTTCGAAATTGATTTATCTCTATCTCAAGGGAACTTGGAAATACGAACTTTGATTTTTAAGTTATTGGAAGCTATCAGAGGTAGAGTAAAAATAAAATTTTCCTATATTAATTCACAAGGACTGGTGAGTCAAAAAAATTGTGAACCTTACCGTATTGTCTATAAGGACCGGAGTTGGTATATGGATGCCTACGATACTGATAAAGCGCGTTTTTCTGTTTTTAAAGTTGCTAGAATTAGTGAACTTACTCTCTCCGATACTTTTTCAAAAAGACATTTTACACCACTTCCCTATGATGGTGGTGCTTGGATGAATGAAAACAAAGTACCTGTCATCCTGCATGTCCAGAAAATTATTCTTGATCGATTTGTGGAACTCTTAGGCTATAATGCCATAAAACCTATTAATAGCGATATTTACGAGATTACTTATCCGTTAAACGACAATGATTGGGGATACAATACCTTGCTTGCTTTTGGAAAATACATCACTGTTATATCTCCTAAGCATTTCCTGAAACATTTCACCAACTATATAGATACCATTCATAAGCAATACCCAAACTAATATTCAACTGTCATTCATGAACTTATACCCTCAAAAGAAAAAGGAAAGACTTCCTTTTGTGCCTTTCCTCTTACTTGCTGCTCGCGTGATTATTTTTGGTAAGCTACTGCTTGTTTGATAAAGTCCTCAATCGGCTCTCCTTGGTGGAGAGCTTTTACAATTTTCGAACCGACGATAACGCCATCTGACACCGCATTGAAGCGTTCTACGTCTTCTTGACTAGACACACCAAATCCTGTCAAGACTGGGATCTCAGCTACTTGATGCAATTGCGCCAAGTGCTTGTCCAAGTCTGCACGGTAATTTCCTGATTTCCCTGTCACCCCATTGATGGCAACGGCATAAACGAATCCTTCAGCTTCCTTGATCAACTCTTTTTGGCGCTCAAGTCCTGTGGTCAAACTAACTAGGGAAATCAAGGCGATATCTGTGTCTACCAAAAATGGCTCTACAAAGTTGGCATGCTCATGAGGCAGGTCTGGGATAATCAAGCCTTTAACCGCTGTATCTGCCAAATCTTTGACAAATTTCTCCACACCGTACTGAAAGAGGGGGTTGAAGTAGGTCATGATGACCAGTGGCACCTCAGTCTGAATGGTTTTCAAGGTTTCAACCAAAGCTTGGGTTGAAGTCCCGTGAGCTAGACTGCGTAAGCCTGCTTCTTCAATCACAGGTCCATCTGCAACAGGGTCTGAAAAGGGAATACCCACTTCAATAGCTGAAACACCCAAATCTTCTAAAAAGTGGATTGTTTCACCGAGACCATCCAAACCTTTCTCATGGTCCCCAGCCATGATATAGGGAACGAAAATTCCTTTTCCGGTTGCTTTGATAGCGTTCAATTTTTCTGTTAAAGTCTTAGGCATGGGCTTCTCCCTTCTTTGCTGCATCTGCTTCCAAGCGGTCCTTGACTTGAACTACATCCTTGTCCCCACGACCGGATAGGCAGACAATCATTGACTTGTCTGGACCAAGTTCTTTGGCCAATTTCACTGCGAAGGCAATGGCGTGGCTTGATTCCAAGGCTGGGATAATCCCTTCCACGCGAGACAATAGTTGGAATCCTTCCAAGGCTTCCTCGTCAGTCACAGGAACATAGCTGGCACGTTTGATATCGTGGTAGTGAGAGTGTTCTGGACCGATACCAGGATAGTCCAAACCGGCTGAGATAGAGAAAGCCTCAAGAATTTGACCATGGGCATCTTGAAGCACATCCATGAGGGAACCGTGAAGGACACCCGGACGACCCTTGGTCAAGGTCGCTGCATGGTGCTCTGTATCCACACCAAGCCCTGCTGCTTCAGCCCCATACATGGCAACAGACTCATCTTCTACAAAGGGATGGAAGAGACCGATAGCATTAGAACCACCACCAACACAGGCTACTAGGGCATCTGGTAAGTCTTGTCCTGTCAAGTCACGGTACTGTTGTTTAGCTTCTCGACCGATGACACTTTGGAAGTCACGAACAATTTCTGGGAATGGATGAGGTCCCAAGGCAGAACCAAGGATATAGTGGGTATCATCGATATTCGCTACCCATGAACGAAGGGCTGCATTAACCGCATCCTTGAGCACGCGCGAACCATCTGTCACGGCCTCGACCTTGG
>ERZ1036435.559-NODE-559-length-12995-cov-10.449614_pt1 | contig 12995 bp, 5 predicted proteins | sample MGYA00514223_ERZ1036435 | MGnify/ENA primary metagenome ERZ1036435 (study PRJEB33795, sample SAMN09464927) | human gut metagenome | host: Homo sapiens | place: USA: Stanford, California | collected 2016-08 | study: EMG produced TPA metagenomics assembly of the... | reverse complement strand
AATATCTATTAAAAGCTCCATAAACACTACACACCATTTGAAACTTTCCATGGAATTTCTATTTGAATATTGTATGCTAGATCTATAACCTCAATAAAAACTACTATAATAGACGGACAGAAAACTATTTACTACTATTGTTATATTTTCTATTACCTCCCTATGCTGAATTTACATATGCTATGTAGTAATTATTTGACAGTAATAGCAAATTTAAGGTATAGGCTTTCGTTTCGGGCTTATGACAGTTGAACCATACCATGAACAAAAATAAACAACTCAGTAACTCTATTATTCAATAGCAGTAAAGACAACGTAGCTACCACCAATAAATGATTAACTATATTGCTTGTTGTTAAAACACAGATAATATCAGTTTACTAGCAATAATGGAAAATCAAATTTGTCAGGAACTATTATGGAAGTCAAAACATTCTATAGTTCAATAGCTCAAGGAAGATTCTCTGTTATTACCCCAGTTTTAGTAGATATTAAATGCAAATGGCATTACTCTTATAGCACAATCAGACGTTCAAGTACCTGACCTCTTACATTCAATATATTGATATCCAGAATATCTGGCTTTGATATGTCTCAATGTTGATTTTACTACATGTTTATTTTGAAAGGTATTGGATAATCCGACTCTATCTTCTCATCTGATATCAGTCGGCCATGTAAAAGATAGTAAAACATAATCTCAAATTAGAGAATTCGAAATTGATTTAACTGTTAATAAGGTGAATAAAAAATACTATGTACTGGATTATGCAAAAATATATAACATGCTTATTTCAGCTGCACATAGACTACTAAAATCCCAGTGTAATATTTACACATGGAATACAAAGTAATATTACATTTGAACAAATATGAATCATTTTCAATAGGAGTTCTTTATCATTCATTGGTTACGAGTAATTAATGGTAATAGCAAGATGGTTTACCCATCCACAAAGATATGTCTTCTTAGAGTCACACCAATATTGAATTGGTTAATATCACTTAAAGAATGATTTTTTGTTTGAAATTGATCAAAAACAAACCAGGTTTATAACCCAGATAGTTACTTTTATGTTACCATACTTTTATAGTTTTGAATGTAAGTGACAAACAATATGTATAATTTCAATAAGTTGTACAGAAGTATGAAAATTGTAACGAATCAGTTCGGATTTAACTACTGATATCATGATTAACAGATATATAAAGAATTATTTATCATCCATCCATTTCCAGAAAGTAATATACTATTTATCCCTTTAAGTTTTTTGCTGAAGAGATCGACTATTTTTAGCAGGCTATTCCAACAATTCTGTTAGAAATATTCATCCAATATGAAATTGCAACAAGGCAATATTCATCAATATATCCCGTGATATTCACATTACTATTCCATATTGGCATGAAAATAAAACAATCTTTCAAATACTGTTAACATTTAGATCCATCAAACTTTTTGCTAGTTTGCAGTAACTTACAATACTATACTAGTAATAACAATGTTCATATCAAGCTATGCCAGTACTGACCACACGCCAGAGACCACAGTATCTAAATATTACAGGAAATGGCTACTCTAACTTGTACTTCAATACAGATATACCTTCAACGACCATATTCTATTGTCCTGGGATTTCCCAAAAAAGAACTGTTTTGAAAAAAATAATAGTGCCAATTCTCATTGCTTTCAACGTAAAGGGAAAGCTTTATTTTAGACTTAGCATGATAATCAAAGACATAACCTTCCGATCATAACCTTGGAACATGGATTCTCTAGAATTCCTAATGCTAATTCCTAAAAGGTCCTCTGAATATGACAGGTATGGAATACTTGAAAAACGCATTAATTGCTCAATTCCATTGAAGTGCAATCAAAGATATTTTAATTTTGCAGCATATCACACTATCATTTTGTATAGGCTAGGAAGAAACCAATGGCAGATTTCGGTATAGAAACCAAGCTGCATCGATATCAAGACCCAACTAAGCAAATTGGTATCTAAACTTGCATAATTCTGCTGCGCCCAATAAACAGCAAATATATTGAGATAAGCTAAATGAGCAGGTCTAGGTTCAATTACTAAGCCCAAATCATCGATATTAGAGGGCAAACTATTCCTCAGGCTAACTGATATCCATCTTAAGCATCTTCTACCAGTATCGAATCAGAAAATCTAATTTTTTTCAAATAGATTCCAGGTTATGGATTGGTTTCCTTACGTTCTAGGCTATATGGATATCTTATGTGCAAAGTTTGTTTACAATCTATACGCTAGAATTATGTTTTTTGTAGTAGTTGCCAATGAATAGGATCCTGTGACAGCGTAATATTCTCATTATTGAAATATCACGTATAACGAGTTATTATTATTTTCATCATGTGTTAATCAATTGACCGTTGGAACCATTATATTACTTTAGTTGGATGAGGAAACATTATATAGGCTATCTATACCAAAACATAAAATTTAGCAGAAATTTAACTATTATGTGACAAAAAGTAACAATTTAATGATATGTATTAAAATTTGTGATCTTTCTAAAATATTTTAAAATAAATATATATATTTAGTTCCATGATGTTCCGCTTGAAAATAAAACAAATCTTCCAGATGGTATAGGAACGTCGAATAGTATAGTAATGACTATATACGTATTTTTATTTGATATGTTAGTGAATTGTTGATTACAATATCTATATGCTAGATGTGGTAACACAACACTTTTTTCCTCCGAAATATACAGAAGTTAACTTTTATGACAAATCCTAATTATAATGTTCTGGAATACAGATTTCAATGGCTATAGGATAATAACAATTATACCAGTCATAATGTCTTTCTATAGAATTTCTTATTGTATGCTACCATAGGAAAACAGTATTTTTTCATGTCGCAATTCCTTCTTCGCAAGAATGATTTACGAATGATTTTTTTTTGTATTAACAACTAACTAAAAATAGCCCAACATAATAATTTGCAATCTCTTTGAAAACCAGTTCAAAATCCTGATTATATACAAACAGTAGATAATTTTTATCGATTATTAACAGGCATATCTTTATATAGAAGGAATTGAAAATCCAGTTCCGTATTACCAGTGTTTGACTAATTTTCAATCCGTTAGGTGGTATTTCAAGCAAGTCCCTACTCGAGGAATTTCTAAATCAGACATAAGGTTCTGGTATAACCTCTACTGCTTTATTCTTTGGCCAGTTATCTCTACAAATTATTTTGAATCGATTCTATTTTGAACTCTATAAGGAAGCTGAAAAACAGAATATCAATGTTTTTGAAATATTTGTTATCTATAACTGTGATGGTAATAAAGAATATCATTGACTATTACGTTAATCCAAATATTTAAAAACCAGTTGGTACTACCGGTTCTTACTATGGATGAATTCCTGTAGATGAATCAAATTGTTATTATACTGATGTTCCGTTTAGTGATAATACCGAAAGTGTAATTTTTTTGTTTGATAACCCTTATCAACCCCAATGACATACTGTTTCTATAGAAAGCATGGAAACAGAAAATTTGTATAGTTAAGAGAGTTATATAAAATCTCAAAAACTTACATAAGATTTGTGGTTCTGTTAATTTGAGTATGACTGGAAAGCAGGATTGAGAGCTTAACATCCTGTAGATTGGATTATAAAAGAGCATATGGATTTTCAAGACGAATTATGTATCGAGGTTACAAAATATACAAAATGTAAGTCTAGAGATAGAAGAAAATCAAAGAATAGTGGCTGAATTATTATAATAATAATTTATTTGAGCAGATATTGTGCGCATTATTTTTCAATTGTATCCTAAGATATCTCTGGACTCCGAGGTTTTGAAAAACAACAGTTATCCAAAACATAATAAACATCCAATGCTTTCCAATATAAGAAAATATATACTTTTATGAATATTTCTAATTTTTTTGGTTTAAATTAGACGCAAAAACTAATCTATTATTAGGAAATGTTGCTTTATGGAAGCTTATTCACCATTGGCTATAGATTGACATAACAAAGGATAAGCAAGTTCCATGGTAATATCTAACAAATATATTATAAGTGATAAAGTTATGTAAGGAAACTTAAATAATTGTTAGTTACTCTCTTATGAAATCCTAATAGCAAATACAACAATGTTCAAAGAGAGTAATATAAGATAACTAGTTACTTGGAGAATAATCTCCTTTATATACTTTTGGGAATGTGTCTTGGTTTCAGATTATGGTCCACCATAACTTAAAGAGTATCCTCAAAAGTATCTCTTTATTCTCCAATTTCACATAATAGTGTCCTATTTGGACTAGCTATTACGTTTCATATATATTCCTTACTATGAGTCACGTGAGACCTATTATCTGTAAGCGTATGGATTCGAAGACTGAAACTACATATCTCCGTATTCGTGAAAACCCCTAGATCTAAGGCAACTATTAGCAGGACTCTCACCTTTAACCTAACATTATCACTTACTTAGGGTAATAAGTAATATATGTTTAACAGGATAGTAATCTAACTCAGTAAATCAGATATTATGCTGAGATAATAGTAGTAAAAATTGTGATTCAAGAAAAAAAATACCAAAAATTGGCAATGTATAACAGCGTATGACAAATTTATTAATAAATTGTTAATATTTCATTTTTCTAGCGGATATAAGTATACCACAACTCATAAATCTTACCTGACAAATATAAACACCTCGAAGTATAACATGGCATTTATAAAACATTCTAGCATTTTAATGTATTGTTTATTTGTTTTTTTTTTCGATATATGCAATAGCTTTCAAAAGAAAGGAAAAGCAATATTTACGAGTAATTATATAATAACTTTCGCAATCAATAGACGACCAAAGTATAACCCTGCCTTTAATCTAAACATATAGAACTATGCAAAAAAGTGCCAAAGAAAAATATATACATTAATCCTCCTTAATATGTGCCAAGTATTTTCCGATGTATAAATTACTTCTAGCTACTTCCCCTAATGTGATATATTATACTTTACATATTGCAAACTATATTACTCGGTATGATTTTTATACGTGTCAATGTGCTGCTTATCGAATCTTTTACAGATAGGAACATAATATCGTTGAAAGTACATTTGGAGATAACAGACTTTATTTCATGTTTCAGATAAATGTATGTAATATAAATTTAGATGGTAAAGTACTTACAATAAGACATGAATTATTTTTGAAATATAACATGCTGATCCTAACATAAGAAATGGGAACAGATTCCAAAGAGGTGCTATTTTGGGATTTCTAATTATTTCCAAGCAGTTCAAACGGTTTCATTTCGACGATATGAGTTCCAGCTAAACCAAGGATTTATTTTAACCCGGAAAAAGGTAAATAAATAAATTAGTAAATAACTACCAAGGTCCGATTATTACCAAAACTTATAATTTGCTTAAGTTATTAAAGAAAAACAACTCTGTTATAATATTGTATTATTGTGGAATTATAAGAAAAAAGAACGTACAGTAGTAATACAATAGTTAATAGGTAAACCCTGTAATCTAGAACACGATTTTGTACTTGCAGAAAACTATTCTGATATTGCGTTGCCACTTATCTGCAGTAAATAATCATTGTAGTCGATACAACTAATTTAGATGTCAATTGATAACTACGAAATACTCTCAAAGAAAGTACACGTAAGAAACTGTTTTACTTGCTCATAGTAGAGTTATCTTCTTCGCCTGTTTATGTAAAAAGGCGATTATCTTTGATTTGAGTGGCAGAGACAAGCATATCCGATATTTCCCGATTTTTTTACGAAAGACCATACTGTATGCTGTTGTTCTAAAAATAATATAGACAAGCAGGAAATGCCTCTGTTACTCGTGTTTGACTAACTTAAAAAATATTTTGCACCTAATTTTTTCAAGCATAATGATGTGTATTTCTCACTCCAAACAAGCAAAAGAAAGTTACTTAATTTTTTTAACAAAACCAGTTCAATCTCTCCCGTTTAGTGTGGAAATACTGAGCTGTTCTCTGTATACGAATCTACTACTTTGAATGAACTCTTTCCTACGATCATAATGAGTATATTCGGATATATGAAGAACAAATACTCGCCATCAAATTGGCAAAATAAACTGACATTTGTGTCTAAGCTCTTAGATCGGAAAGAGTACTGAAAAATAACATACTATCAAATGTGACTTATAAATTTAAGGTACTCAAAATTTTTTGAAATGCTTTTTTACCATTCCTATATTTGATTTTTAGAATTTGTATCATATAGTGCGATATTTTTATGTTCGCCTAGAAAATATTTACAAATCATTTCTTTTTGGTCATATACTACTGAATTCCTTATGACGTCATTTTGCAAATTACTGGCCTTGGTTGATATTTAAAAACAGTTTACATGAGCAAAAATACGTCCACACTAATGAGAGTGACAATATTGCCATGCTTCTTGATATGCAGTATTTAGTACGTAAAGTAAATACTACTTTTCAAGTAAGTTAATGACACAGGTACATACTTGAAGATCCATATGTAACCTTTACTTCAAGAAATTACTGTTTTAGGAAGAATTTATCAAAAATTCACTATGACGATATAAATTTACACAATATGGTGAATAACTTGGAAAATAAAATTGTGTCTAAAAATAACTTAATTACTATATGTCCTTTAATAAATGATAAAGAATTTATAAACGATGGGTTCAAAATACAAGCAGCACACTGAATGATGCAAGACCGTTTTACTGCCGCAAGTGGAACTCCAGTACCAAAAAGTGCCAGTGTCACTGATTATCGATGAGGGAATGAATAATGTAAAACTCAGAAGAACATATCTTATAGATTTTGTACGAGTTAATATTGGTAAAGAAACCACTTAGCTGAAATAATAGATTTGTTATTGTAATCTTCTAACTATTTGGCAACTATCAGTGGACTTTGAAATTGAAATAATCAATTTTTTTTGCCGTAACGAAAAATGAATTGAGCAAAAATAACTGTTCTATTACTAATAAATTCATATCAAGTGATATATTTGTACTAAAACTATGACAAAAGAAACTGACATTTGAAAACGTAGTTAATATATTAATTTTTGATGAACAAAACGAACAAGTAGCTAATAAACATGTAGTCTAACACACATCTCTGGAGGAATTAAAAAAACAGCACCTCCTTTTGTGTAATGTCAATGAATATTTTGAAAAGAGTTTAGTAAAATTTGGATGTAGTAAACCCAAAAGTTTCGGGAAAAGTGCACCATTTTACTTTGTATGTTACTCACTTGACTAAATAATCCTCTATTTAGATAGATCTGAAGAAAGCAAAACACTTTTCCAATTAAAGGATTATTAGCCCTCATTGAAATGTGCGTGCTGTGATGGTAGCATTTAATGCTAACTAACTGTAGAAAAGTTGTACGTTAATAAAAGTTTTTTATTGACTGAATATATAAAAATTGAATCAGCTATGAAATTATAGTAATTTAATTCATTTATAATTATTGATAAGCAGTTTGGGCCAGACTCTCTAAGTTATTGAAAACTGTGTTTGTGCTAAATTAAAGATATGACGAAACACAATATTTAAAAGATTCTTGATACCTGAGAAAGTAATTAAAATATAAGTGCTATTTATAAATTTCCAGAATATTATTTTTATACGTCACTTTTAGATTTCAGGTGAGCAACACCAATAATTTACTGCTAAACAACTCATTTAATCAATTTTCAAAAATTAAAACGATTTATAGCACAAATTTGCATATTACATTATTGGATGAACCAATAATTATTCAGAGAAAATTAATAGTCAATTAATAGTGGTAATCTGTTTTACTATTGTTATAGACTAGGACTGTGGATATCAAATATATCGAATGTTTTTTGGAAGTTTGTCTTTCTAGTAATACCTAATGCCTTATTTATTCAGTGATTTTCACTTGTATTACTATTCTTTGCTAGTGAATAATAAAATTTATTGTAAGCAAAGGTGCCAAACTTATTGTTTTACTAAATATGTTATAGATTTCGAGAAGAAATCATGTACTTACTTTATCAAGGTAATATAGCTGTTTAACTGTGGCTATTATGACAAATCATATATTAGAAAACATATTTGAAGATGAGGTAGTTCAATGTTCAAAAGAAAAACAATTGTTGCCTAATTGGTCTGAGTTTTTCACTCATGTTATAATACTAACCAGGTTAGTAATTTTGGAAACTTATTTGAGTTTTATTAAAATTTAATGGCACTTAAATTAATTAAAATATTCACAGCTGTGAATAACAATAATATAATAGAAAAACAACCTCAAAATGTCCGAGTCAACTATATATGGGAGGAAAATGTATATTGCCATTCAAATACACCTAAAGGTTTGCATTATTGTTCGGAGTATTTGAACATCAAATCTTTTCTTTTCTAATTAAAAGCATACTGTGTGTCATGCAATAAAGCCCTATATAAGTGTGAGTTGATAATTGTTTGAAGGTAGTTTAATATTGTGCAGTGATGAAGTGACCAACAATCAACAAAAGAAGAATTGCTGGCTATCCATTAAATCACAAATGAATATATTATATTATCAATGGATAATTATACGTCTTCGAAAATCCCTTAAAACTAATAATACTCCACCGGTTATAATTCAAGATATAATAAAAGTGGACAATGCTTTTATGTGTTATTCCTAAATATTAAGCTGGAAAAAGAAATTCATTAGTTTTATACACAACTGATAGTGTTTTCTTTCGATATTTACACATAACATGAAACAAATAAAATATTAGACTAAGGTACAATGTAAGGTACCACAAAAATCAATAATATGTTCTTGCGTTAAGAGGACTTAGAATCCGATTGTATTATCAGCATCACTTTTGTTAAGAAAAAAAAACTTGAATTATCATTTTCCATTAGCCATTTAGGGCTATCAGAAATCCAAACCAGTAATTTCATCATAATTTGCCTAAACTTGATAATATTTACGTATATTTGAATTAGTAGCCTTTATAATTCAGTTTCATGTTATGATTATGATGTCAGAATTACAAGGCGACGGCGAAATATTCCTTTCATGTAACCAACAGCTAGTGATAGTATAACGAAAACTTAGAGTATTCGAGGCACTTTTTGCCAATATTGACATCCCTCATTTGAGAGAACTCATAGTGATTATTATTATTAATAAATAACAATTAGTAAACCTAGAAAAACGAAAACTACATACTAAATATACTGCACTAAAAATAAAGCTACTAATTAGCAAGCAAAATTCGAAATAAATAGAACAGAAAAAATTGCTTTCTATCTTTGACATTGTATAGTATTCAATGTGTGTAAGATAGGGTTAAACAATAATTAAGTGTGTCCACATTTCTGTTTTCATAACCTATATTACAATACAGTACTGATAAAAGACGAATATCTCAGTACTGTTTTTAGATCATGATGTCTGAACATTAGCTCATAGACAACTTTTGTAGTGTTTCATAATTTGTTGAACTTTTAAATTACAGTTGAACATTTGAGGTTCAACATAAGTGTGACTAGTAGCAATTAAGCAACTAATAAACCTGTATTTTGATTATTGGCCAATAAAATTAAGTTTCAAATATCCCTCAACAAGAACAACCTTGAAAATTTATATTGTGTTGGTTTTTCTTTTATTTATCTATTTTAGGCATGAACATGAAAATATGTAATGCAAGTTGGCATATAATTTGATAGTATTTGAGGTTACTCTTATCAAGGAAATATAAGTCGTGCTATGTAGATAGTTAATGCAAGAAAATAAAGAATACCGCATTTTTTATTTAATGCCTTGTGCTCTGGTTTTTTTGTTGTCGTGATATGAGAGCCAAACGTGGATTCCACAAAAAAAATTAATGTGACTCATTGAGAAGGGAATGGTAAGATCGGTGACAGAAAACTGTAGAAATTGATTTGTTGAGTTTGAGTAAAAGAATCTAAGAAAGTTATTAAGGAGAAAGAATAAATTGATAAGAAATACAAAGACAAATATGCAAAAAAATCTTGTTGAAGTTTATGTATTGTAATAAAGTTTACAATATTTTATAACTTTCAATTACCTATTTATGTTAGTAATTTAACCCCAGACTATCGAGTATATATTTGCTAACTATAACTGTTTCCATTATTATCTAAATTGTTTCTTCAATCAACAAAACAAAACTACACTAATAAATCATAATTTATATTACTCATAAAAGATTTATAGATACAATTCTAGTTAAATATTGTTGGCTCCTAAGGACTACACAAAGATGAAACGGGCATACTATTTACATACATATGGAAGCCTTTTGAAAGAAATGTTCTTTGGACATACTGGCAATAAATACAAAATGTCATTACAATATTTTTGCTCTGTGATAACAAGGGGTGTATGACCTAGACATTGTCCTCCTTTGGGATTAGATCATGAATTTTCCAAACCCTTTACGGAAAATGTCATGAAACATTTGCAGATATAATATCTCGCTTTCCAATATTATCTTGTTTACTTCGGTAAATCCCTCGGGAATTTATAAATTCTGCTTTCTTTTTGTTTCGCACACCGTAATGTATTATCTTTAATCAACACCTGAGGGATTTTGAATGTCACAGAAAGTGTAGCTTTACAAAAGCAATCATCTCCTAATGTTCTTCCTTTATTTTACATGAAACTGTTATATGAATCTGCTAATGTGTTTGTATTTCACAATCGGTGAAGCAAAGGAAACTTAAACGAGACAAGCCAAAGGTCAACTTCAAATAATGAACAAATATTCCAGTTATTTCCGTTGCACTCAACCCACAAGACCATCATTATTTTAGAATTATAATAAGAAATAAAAGATATATTTCTTTGAATACCACAACGAAATTAATGGAGGAATGATATGCTATTACTTAATTTTGACCAAGAGTTCATATACACTAGAATATCCGCAAATAATATTATTGTCATAATTAAATTCAATTATACTCAATTATTGAGAAATCAAGAAATTTGAAATTTACTGTGAGTTCTACATTCTATATGTAATACAAACTATCTGATTTGACATAATACCTGCATAAGAAGCCTATAAGTTTCCTGCTAGATATCATAAGACCCTGTCGATGATATAAAATAATCCATTCAACAATTGAGAGTATTAATTATGAATTCAAACACAGTACATAGAATATATGGAGTAATAGCAATACCAATAATCCAACTCCTGTCTAAAGTTTCATAGTTATTCATTTAAGGTTCCCTTGTCGTTATTTAAAAAATAGATTATCATATAAAAGAGATCTAAATTGTTGCATACCTTAACCTTTTTGCCTTTCCAAGAAACTCTTAAATACTTATTAACTGCAACATTAATAATTTTTCGTTTATAAAAGACTAAATAACCAACTACTTCGAACAGTTGTTTTATTTGGTAGGTTGAGATATCGATAATTGTTTTTGACATACAAAAATATTATTAGTAATCCACAGTATCGTCATTTGAAATGAAAGATAATCCATCATTTTCAATTACGATGTCCTGGATAATCCGCTTGATGTTACTTATTGTTAGTGCTATGTCACAAGCTGTTATTCAAAGCAACACTATCACATACGGAAATAATCCTACTGGATACAGTAACGGTTATATTGTTTTAGGAGGTGTTTACTTAGCCTTTCAAGATATGAATACTGTTTCAATGTTTCAGACTGTTAGAGTTAATCAAGGGGGCGCTCTTTATTATATTAATAACAATTTGAAAGGTTTTAGTATTTCTTCTAACCACAATTGGTTTGTCAATTTTGTTTTCCAAAATGATGGTACAATTGTTGTTGATGATAGATTGAGTACCTCTGCTGGTTCATGGAAGATTAATGATGGTAGTTTCACAAATACTGGTAACATCATGTTCACTTCTAGTCAAGGAGATACTTTTGATATCTCTGCAACATCCGTGACTAACACCGGTATTATTTACTCCAAAGGTACTAACGCAGCCAGACCTCAACAATTGAAAATTGGTAATAATGCGAATAACTGGTACAACACGGGTACTATCTGTCTTGCTAACACTACATTCGATTTACAGAAGTCTATCCAAGGTGTTGGATGTGTTTCTGTTGGTGCTAACTCAGTATTTAATATTCATGATATCAATTTGCAACAACAATCAATTTACTTGTCAGATCCAACTTCAGTAGTAGCAGTTAGTAATGGCCAAAACATGCCTGTCTCTGGTTTTGGTAATGGGAATGGGTTCTTATTCCCGTTGTTTCCCATTAAGAGTTTTACGTATGATTCTCTGACTGGTATTATTAAATTCACTGTCGGATACTTAGGCTTACAGACTTTTACAGTTCCAATCGGTAACGGCTACAACGAGACATTATTTGAAATTGTTCCTGATAACTACATCCAAGGTAATCATTATCAAAATAGTTTTTTTATTTACAAAGGTAAGCCACCACAATCAGCCCCCTCCATTTGCAAAGCTTGTGTTGAAATTCCGCTATACACATTCAAAGTTCCAGAGGCTTATGAGACTACAAATGAATTAGGATTTTCCGAAATAATATCCTTTTACTCTACTTATAATAGCAATAACTTGCCATTGATCGGAACAACAACATTATATTCACCACCACCTGTCTATACTATTACCAAATCCGATAATACTACTACTGAAACTGAAATTGTGAGCAGAGTTGTGGGTGTTGATGTGAACGGATCTCCAATTACATATTATACAACTATAATAGCGGGACCAACGCAACCTTCTGTGGTTACGACAACAATAACTACTACATTTAGTGGTGGTAGAGAATCAACCATCACTACAGTCGAAACAGCTAATGACACAATGAGTAATCCTACTTCGATCTCATCTCAGCCATCAAGTATTAGTTCCAACAACATGACCTCATCTGCATTCGACGACGGTAAGGACAGAACCACTGTGGTCACGAACGCTGACGGCAGTGTCCAG
>ERZ1036435.556-NODE-556-length-13058-cov-4.366838_pt1 | contig 13058 bp, 10 predicted proteins | sample MGYA00514223_ERZ1036435 | MGnify/ENA primary metagenome ERZ1036435 (study PRJEB33795, sample SAMN09464927) | human gut metagenome | host: Homo sapiens | place: USA: Stanford, California | collected 2016-08 | study: EMG produced TPA metagenomics assembly of the... | reverse complement strand
CCGCCCACTTCTGCCGACCCGACCAACCCGACCAACCCAGCCAACCCAGCCGACTCCCGGCAGCTGTCGGCTGAGGCGGTCCGGGCCGTGCGCACGATCCAGAGGGCGACCCGCCGGCCGCATCAGTGGACCCGGCCCACACTCGGCGACGAGCACGCCTGCATGGTGGTGGCCGGGATCGGTTTCGACGCCGGGCTGGTGGCCTCCACGCGCCCGGCCCTCAAGGCGCGGGTCGGCTGGGGCGCCTACGCGCTGGCGGCCATGGAGAACCTGGGCTCTCCGCGCATGGACCTGGTCCTCAGCCTCCTGGACGAGGCCGGCACGCGGCGCGTGGAGCGCCTGCGGGCCCGCAACCTGCTGGTGGCCAACGGCGGCCGCCTGCCGGCAGGGATCACCCTGCTGCCGCAGGCCCGCACCGATGACGGCCTGCTCGACGTCGCCGCCATCGACACGGTGGCGGGTTTGGCGGGCTGGAGCTCGCTGGCGCGCCAGGTGCTGCCGCCCTACGCAGCGCACTACTCGGAGTCGGGCCGCTCACTGGGGCGGGTGGTGATGCGCCGCGGCGGGGAGGTGGCCGTCCAGCTCTCGGCACCGGCCCTGGTGGAGGTCGACGGCGACCTGCTGGCGCCCACGCAGGGCATGCGGGTGCGCATCGACCCCGGGGCGCTGCTCATCCGCCGCCCGGCGGCCTGAGCCCGCCTCACTCCTCCCAGAAGCCGGCGACGTCGATCGCCCCGCCACTGGCCTCGAAGTCGGCGCGCACGGCCCGGCGCAGCTCGGCGTCGTGCAACCAGTCCAGGGCGACGGCGGCCAGCCCGTAGGCGCCGTCGAGCGCGGCCGCATCCCCGGTGGGGGCGCCGGCGGCCTCGGTCATGGCGGGGGTGTGGAGGGCGACGTCGGGCCGGTCGGTGACCTTGATGAGCGGGTGGATGCCGGGGATCCGCTGGGACACGTTGCCGAAGTCGGTGCCGGCGGCGATGGTCTCGGGCAGGACCCCGGCAGCCAGGGGGTCGCGGCCGCGCTCGCGCTGGGAGCGCACCCAGGAGGTCAGCAGGGGGCCGTTGTCGCGGACGGGGACCTCGTTGCAGTACTCGGAGGTGAGGATCTCAATGCCCGTGCCGGTCATGAGGGCGGCGCCGTGGAGGACCTCCTCGACCCGCTCGGCGATCTCCTTGAGGGTCTCGAGGTACTTCGAGCGCACCATGATGGACAGCTCGGTGCGCTCGGGGATGATGTTGGGGACCTGGCCGCCGTCGGTGATGATGGCGTGAAGGCGGTCCATGGGGAGCATCTGCTGGCGCAGCAGGCCGATACCGGTCAGGGCCAGGGTCGCGGCATCCAGGGCGTTGCGGCCCATGAAGGGCTGGGAGGCGGCGTGGGCCGGCACGCCGTGGAAGATGACGCGCAGGCGGCGCACGCCCAGCCAGGTCTGGTGGGTGACGTCGTGGGCGTAGGAGTGGGTCTGGATGGCGGCGTCGACGCCGTCGAGCATGCCGCGCACGGCCAGGATCTCCTTGGCGGTCGAGTTCTCCTCGGCGGGCGTGGTCTGCAGGACGACGCGGCCGGGCAGGGAGCCTGGGCAGGTGCGGGCCAGCGCGGCCAGGGCGAGGAAGGCGCCCACGGAGTTGGCGCACATGACGTTGTGTCCGCAGCCGTGGCCGATGCCGGGCAGGGCGTCGTACTCGGCGAGGATGGCGATGGTGCCGGCCGACTCACCGGAGCCTCCGGCCGCCGCGTCCGCGCCTGCGGCTCCGGGGATCTCGGCGCGCAGGGCGGTGTCCATGCCGTAGACGCCGACCTCGGGCTCAATGCCGTGGCGGCGCAGGAGCTCGGCGACCGTGGCCACGGCGTGGTGCTCCTCGTAGCCGGTCTCGGGGTGGTCGTGGATGTCGTGGGAGAGCTCGACGATCTGCGGGGCCAGCTCGGCGACGGCCTGACCCAGGGCGGCCCGCAGGGCGGTGGGGGCTCCGGCGTCGTCGGGCAGGGCCGGTGCCGGGCCGACGACGCCGCGGCGCTCCTCGGTCTCAGCGAGCATGCGCTCCTGGATGGCGCCGGAGGGGACGGTGGGGCGGGTCAAGTCGTTCAGGTCGCGCATGGCCCTATCTTGGCCCAGCCGGCCGCCTGCGCACTCAATCGCGGGGTACGGCAAGCCGACGGGCCGCATCGACGACGACGGCGCGCTGACGCTCGTGAGCCTCCTCATCATCGAGGGGTCCGCACAGCATCCGCGCCACCTGGGGCACGGTGGACCACCAGCCGGTCAGTGACATGAGCATGAGCATGAGCGCACCGGGATCGACGTCCCGGGTCAGGACGCCGACATCCTGACCGCTGCGCACCCCGGCGATCTTGCGCTGGTAGTGCTCGCGCCGCAGCTCCTCCTCGGGTACCTCGTCGTCGAAGGTGAGGGCCTCCCAGCACAGCAGCCGGATGAGCTCGGGGCGTTGCCGGTGGTAGTCGTAGAGGCGCCCGGCGTAGTCCCCCACGTCCTCCCCTGCGTCGAAGGCGGGCGGCACAGCCTCGGCCACCCTGGTCAGCTCGTCGCGCAGGACTGCGGAGAACAAGCGGTCCTTGGAGCCGAAGTAGTTGTAGATGCGCTCCTTATTGACCCCCGCCCGCTTGGCAATCCGCTCGACGGTGGTCCCAGCGGGCCCACGGCGGGTGAACTCGGCGGTGGCGGCGTCCTTGATCTTGCGCTTGGTCCCCTCGGTGTCCCAGGCCATGACACTCCGTCTTCCATGTCCGCGAGCGCCGGCGGCAAACTCCAACGCTACCGTTGCACTTTCCCTTCCAGTCTACTAGGGTCACTTCCAACGCTTTCGTTGGAAAGGGGTTCTCATGTCTCCCGAACACCGACCCGATCAGCATCCCGACGTCACTCACTTCCCCGAGCCATCAGGCCAGTCGGCGACTCGGTCACCCTCCCCCACCTACCCCGCCGACAGCGGAGCTACCGCGGCCCTCGTGGTCACCGCACTGCTCGTCCTGACCCAGCTGTACGCCGCCATCCCCCTGCTCACCCCGATCTCGACCGACCTCCACGGCAGTGCCACCATCGCCCTGTCGACGGCCTTCAGCCTCACCTACGCCGCAGGCTTCCTCATCTGGGGGCCAGTCTCTGACCACTACGGCAGGAGGAGAACCATGGCGCTCGCGCTGGGTACCCTCACCATCTCCACCGTCTGCTGCGCCCTGGCCCCGTCCCTACCGGCACTCGCGGCCCTGCGCGCGATCCAGGGTCTGAGCGCCTCCGGTTTCGCACCCGTGGCCCTGGCCTACTTGTCCGAGGCGCTGGCACCATCCAGGCGGGCCGGGGCGATCGGGGCAATGTCGACGTCGTTCCTCGTGGCGGGCATCTTTGGCCAGGTCCTGGCCTCGCTGGTCGCGCTGCACCTGGGGTGGCGGTGGTTCTTCCCCCTGTGTGGCGGACTGCTGGCCGTGGCCCTGGCGGCCGTGCTCGCCGTCGTGCACGACGCCGCTTCCACCTCCGGCCCCTCGGACTCCTCCCTGCGGGGGCAGTTCGCATCCCTGGGGCGCCTCGCGCTCAGGCCTGCGGTTGTGGCGCTGAGCCTGGCGCATGTCACGCTGCTCATGGTGTTCGTCGCCATGTACACAGGGATCGGCGGGCACCTGGAGTCGCAGGGCATGCGGCCGTCGACGATCGTTCTCATTCGCCTGGCAGCCCTGCCGGTCATGTTCCTCAGCCTCGTTGCGGGCCGGATCGCGGCTAGGTGGTCCTGGGCGCAGACGGCCCGGCTGGGCTTCGGGGTGTCGGCGCTGGGCATGCTCGGCGAGGCACTGCTGGCGCAGAGCCTGGCGGGCCTGGTGGCCGGCAGCATCGTGTACGTCGCAGGGGTCGCGCTGGCTGTGCCGGCGATGATCAGCCTCTACGGGCAGGTGTCCGCCCCCAACCGCGGCAGCGGCATGGCACTCAACGGATTCATCCTGTTCGTCGGCACGAGCGCCGGCCCGCTCCTGGCGACGTCGTCGCCCACCTTCCGGACGCTGGCTCTCACCCTGAGCGGCATCCTGGCCGTGGCACTGGCCGCGATCACCGGTTTCAAGGCTCTGGCCGACGTCGACCGCTGAGCGCCGCCCGGCTCGCCCGAGCCCCCGGCCCATCGAGGACGTACTTTTGCAACGAGGACTGCGTTCTCCCCCAGATGGCGACGGGGAGATCCCAGTGGCCTGGAGGAAAGCGCAGTCCTCGATCGGAAAGTACGTTCCGGGCGGACCGCAGCCACCACTGCGGCCCGCCCGGGCCGCCCCTCCCCGTCCTTAGCTGAAGAGCGAGGCGGCCACCATGGTGTCGCCCTCCTTGATGCCCGGGGGGATCGCGAACAGCGCCGAGGCCTCGTGCTTGAGGTACTCCTGGAGGGCGTCGGTCTTGGTCATGCGGTCCAGGATCGGGTAGAAGTTCGTGCGCGGGTCACGCACGAAGGCGATGAAGAACAGGCCGGTCTGCAGCTGCCCCAGGGAGTCGGAGCCGTCGGTGTAGTTGTAGCCGCGGCGCAGCATCCGGCGCCCCTGGTTCTGCTCCGGTGAGACGACGGCGATATGCGCGTCGGCCGGTACGAGCGTCTCGCCCTTGTCGTCCTTGGCCTTGTAGTCCACGGCCGTGAACTCCTCGGAGGACTTCGTGGGGTTGGTGATGCTCAGCGGCGCCCCGTAGCGCTTGTCGCGCCCCATGGTCTGCTCCTGCTCGATGAGCCGCAGCCGGTCCCAGATCTCGGCGAGCATGCGGATGCGCCGGGCCACGTAGTAGGTGCCGCCCGTCATCCACGCGGCTGCGGCGTCGTCGCCCTTCTGGACCCACAGGTGCTCATTGAGCTGGTCGGTGGAGTCCTCGGCCTTGATGTTGTTGGTGCCGTCCTTGAAGCCGAAGAGGTTGCGCGGCGTCTCCTGGTCCACGGAGGTCGACGACGTGCGCCCGTAGCCGACCTGGCTCCACCGCAGTGTGGCGGTCCCGAAGGCGATGCGGGTGAGGTTGCGGATCGCGTGGACGCACACCTGGGCGTCGTTGGAGCAGGCCTGGATGAGCAGGTCGCCGTCGGACTGGGCGGCGTGGAGCTGGTCACCGGCGAAGGAGGGCATGCCCTCCTTGAGGACGGCGGGCATCTTGGCGGCCAGGCCGAAGCGGTCCTTGCCGTCGGCGTCGACGAACAGGCCCTTGCCCACGCCGAAGGTGATGGTCAGGCCGTTGGGCTTGTAGCCCCAGGCCTCGCCGGTGTCCTTGGGCGGCAGCTGCTTGTTGGAGCTGGGCTGGCCGCCGATGAGCTCGCCGGCGGTCATCTGCTCGGCGGCCACGGCCCATTCGGACAGGAGGGTCTTGAGCTCCTCGACGTCGGTGGCAGAGACGTCGAAGGCCGCGGTGAACATGTTGTCCTGGGCGGGGGTGGTGATCCCCGCCTGGTGGTCACCCCGGAAGGGGTAGGTCGTGAGGATGGCCTCCTCGGGACGGCGGGAGGCCTCCCAGGCGCGGCCCCCGGCCACACCGGCCAGGCCCGCGAGCGCAGCGCCCAGTCCCGCACCGGTGAACATGGCGCGGCGGCTGGTGCCCTTGGCGCCGGGCTTCCCGGCCGATCCGGGCGTCCCGGTCGCATCCGGCTTCTCCGGCTGGTCAGCCCCGTCGGGGGTGCTCGCCCCCTCGGACTGCTCGGCCGCGTCGGAGGCCGAGGAGCTGTCACCCGGGCCCTCCGACGTCGGTGCCTGCGACTCCTGCTGCGCCCGCGCGGTCTTGTCCTGAGGCTCGTCCAGGGTCTCGTCCTGGGCCGCGTCGTCGGCGACCGGGGAGGTGCCCGACTCGTGGGCCGGCTTGCCACTCACTGCTGTCTCCTTCCGGGGTGTCCGGGTTGCTCTGGCGCCGCCGCCTCAGAGGACGGTTCCGGCGACCTTGGACAGCGACTCGCTCAGGGCGTTGACGGCGTCGGAGAACTTGCGCTGGGTGTCGGTGTAGGCGTTCTTGTCCGGGGTCTCGCCGGCGTCCTTCTGGACCGAGGCGATGGTGGAGTAGTCCACGTAGGTGGGCTGGCCGTTGGAGGCCTTCCCGGAGACGTGGTTCGCGATGAGCTTCTCAACCGCCGTGAACTGGCCGGTGATCTTCTCGGCGAGCTTGGAGTCCTTCTTCTTCATGAGGTCCTCGACGTTGCCGTAGGCGACCTTGGCACCCTCGACGTTGGCCTGGAAGTCGTAGAGGTCGGTGTGGGAGAAGGTCTCCTCCTCGCCGACGATCTTGGAGCTGGCGACCTCCTCAAGGAGGCCGGAGGCGCCCTTGGCGACATCCTCGAGCCCGAGCTCGAACTTCTTGCCGCTGGCGCCGGTGATGTTCCCGTAGACGAGGTCGTAGAGCGACTTGGTGTCGGCGTTGAGCTGGTCGGCGACCTTCTTGCGGGAGGCGTCGTCGGCGAATTTGAAGGGGCTGGAGGAGTCCTGGGCCCACAGGTCGGCCTCGATACGGTGCCAGCCGGTCCATCCGGCGAGGACGTCCTTGTCGGTGACGGCCTTGCCGGCGCCGGCGGCGAGGTCCTGGACGCGGGTGTCCAAGGCGGCGTCGAGGTCGCCGGCCTCCTTGAGGCCGAAGGACTCGGCGGTGGGCTCGATGCGCTCGTAGTACTGGCGCGCCAGCGGATAGAGGCTCTTGGCGGTGTCAGTGTCGCCGGAGGTGTAAGCGGTGACGAAGCCCTGGGTGGCGGTGAGCAGCTGGCCGGTCTGGTCGCGCACGTAGGCGGTGTAGTTGGTGACGGCGGCCTCGCGCGCCTTGGCCTCGTCGGCACTGATGTCGACGGCGGCGCCCTTGGTGATCTTCAGCTCGGTGACGCCCTTGAGCTCGCCGACCATGTTGGGCTTGCAGGCGGCGTAGTAGGTGCCCTCCTTGAGGGAGGTGGTGAGCTTCGTGGTGGTGCCGGGGCCGATGTTCTCCTGCTCGGAGACGATCTGGAGCTTGTCCTCGGTGAGGATCTCCAGCTCGTTGGGGGCCGTGCCGGAGTTGGTGATGGTGAAGGTGACCACGCCCGAGGGGAAGGAGGTCGCGGAGAGCTTGCAGGCGTCGTCGGTGAGGGTCACCGTGATCTCCTGGGGCGCCCCGGAGCCGGAGGCGCCGCCCTTGGCGTTCTTGGGGTTGTCGGCGCAGGCGGCCAGGCCCAGGCCCATGGCGGTCAGGGGGAGCAGGGTGAGGACATTGCGTCGCTTGATGGTGGGCATGGTCTTTCCTTTGCGAGGAGTGGCGTGGACAGGGGCGGGGAGGGAGGTCAAGGGGTCGCGACGGCGTCGGCGGGCTCCTCGGCGTCGGACTCACCGGCGCTCGCGGCCGCCGGGGTGGCCTCGACTGCGCGCGCGGGCGAGGACCATCGGCCCGTGATCTGAAGGGTGAGGAGAACCAGGGTCGGGACGATGTAGACCCACCAGCCCACGACCTGCAGGACGGTGGGCTGGAGGTTGAACTGGAACATGGCCTGGAGCAGCACGTAGAGCCAGTGGAAGGGCGAGGCGCCGTCGGGCAGGTAGCGGGACAGGTCCCAGGCGTGGTTCGTGAAGCCGGGAAGAACATTCGCCTCCTGCAGGTCACCGACGCCGTAGGCGACGATGCCGGCGGCGACGACGACGAGGAAGTAGCCGGTCACGGCGAAGAAGACGCGCAGGTTGATGCGCACCGCGCCCTGGTAGATGAGCACGCCCAGCACGATGGCCAGGACGAGGCCGGTGATGACGCCCGCCGTCGTCTGCATGGTGGAGCTCTCGATGCTGGAGCGCACGGTGGCCCACACGAACAGGGCGGTCTCCACTCCCTCGCGCCCGACGGCGACGACGGCGATCCAGACGACGCCCCAGCCGGAGCTGCCTGCGGAGAGGGACTTGGACAGCGATCCCTCCAGCTCGCCCTTGAGCTCACGGGCGTTCTTCCCCATCCAGAAGATCATCCAGGTCACCATGCCGACGGCGACGAAGGACAGGGTGCCGCCGAGGATCTCCTGGGCCTGGAAGGTGAGGGTCTTGGGGCCCCAGGTCATGATGGCGCCGGCGACCAGCGGGATCAGCGCCGCCAGCCCGACCCCCAGCCACAGCTTGGGCAGGGCGTCACGGCGGTCGGCCTTGACGAGGTAGGCGACGATGATGCTGACAACGAGCGCCGCCTCCAGGCCCTCCCTCAGGGCGATGAGCAGGTTGGCGAGAAACACTCGACCTCCAAGTCACGAATCAGTCTCAAGTCACGACGGTCAAGGTAAGCCTAACCTCAGGTAATCTCATCACCAAAGACTCGCGTTTATCGCGTTCGTGAGGGATGAAGCCCAGCCTCGCCGGTCACACCGGCCCGGGTCGCCCCAGGCCGGTGCCGGCCGACGACACCGGGACGCTCCTCATCCTCGGCAAGCATGCGCTCCTGGACGGCGCCGGAGGGGACGGTGGGGGTGGGGCAGGACATTCAGGCCGCGGGCGAGTCCATCGTGGCCCAGCCACCAGCGCCGCGGGAGCCACCGTCCCATCGAGGACTTACTTTCGGTACCAGGACTGCGTTGTCCCCCAGATGACTGCGGGGAGAACGCAGTAGCCTGGAGGAAAACGCAGTCCTCGATCAGGAAGTACGTCCTCGGCGCGAACCGCAGTCGCCGCTTCGACCCAGCCCGGCCCGCGGGCACGCCCTCGGCTCAGCCGGCCTGCGGCAGGAGGATGGAGGCCCCCAGGGCGAAGGGGTAGCCGGGTTTGAGGATGCACTGGACGACCGGCTGCGCCATCTCCAGGACGCTGTCGGCGTCGAGCCCCTCCTCACCGTTGGGTCCGGCCTCGGCCACGAGGTCGGAGTAGGGGATGGTGAGGTCGAGCAGGGCCATGCCGTCCTGATGGGTGGCGGAGTCCCAGGCGCCGCCCTCCATCTCCTGGAGCGTCCCCAGGTGGAAGCTCATGACGCCGTGGTCGTCGACCTGCGCGGGCACGGACAGGATGTGGTGCGGCTCGGGGTCGCGCGGCGCACGCAGGGTGAACACGATGATGCCGCCGTCGCGGGCGGCGCGCAGCATGATGCGGCCGATGTGGATGCCGAAGCCAACGATGTCGAAGACCCCCTCCATGGCCTCCGCGTAGCTCAGCGGCGCCTGCAGGGGGATGGGGGCTCCCTCGCCGGGGTCGTTGATGGCGCGGCGGCCCGACGGCGTGGCCGCCTTGAGCAGCAGGAGCCGGCCGGAGTCGGTCAGGACGCCGGTCTCGACGCGCTCCTGCCACCCGGCCGGGGCCTGGGCGGGGCCGGGCTCGGACTCCACCAGCCCCATGCCCAGGACGGTGGACAGGTCGGTGTCGTCAGCGGGCCGGTGCCAGGTGATGGTGGCGTCGTCGTGCCAGATGGGCAGGACCCCGTTGAAGGGGATGCCGAAGCGCACGTGCTCGCGGTCACCATCGACGGGCCGGGACTCGTCGACATGACTGACGTGGCTGACGTGGCTGGTGTGCCGGCCGGATCGTGCCGCCGACCCTGCGTCGCCGGCGCCGTTGTCCTGCGGTCCTGCCAGGTACTCGCTCATGAGCCCAGCCTAACTGCCGCCCGGTCGCCCCGTGCGCTCGCACGGTCGGCAAGCCGCTCCTCCTTGCGGGCGTGCTCCCACTCGCGGACCTGCCGGGCCGAGAGCGCCAGCAGGGCCAGGACCTGGAGCGCGCTGGTGACGACCAGGCCGAGAGTCGCCTGCCGAACCCCGAGGCTGGAGACCTGAACCATGTCAGTGGCGACACCCAGGACGAGGGTCGCCATGAGGGCGATGCGGCTACGTGGGTGCCCGCGCCAGGCTGCGACCCCCAGGGCGGCGGTGAGGAGCATCAGGCCGGCGGAGACCGTGGCGATGAGGGCGACGACGGCGGTAACCGCCCCCGGGTCCTCCTCCGGGAACGGAGCGGCCTCCAGCACCTGGGTGATGTCGATGCGGGCCACGCGCAGGATCTCGACCGTCATCGCGAGCCCGATGAGCGCCAGGGCGATGACGAGCTGGCTGGGGCGACGGCGGCGGGCCTGGTGGTCGGCCAGGCGGGCCTGCCGCAGGGAGAGCCCGGCGTCGGATCCGGGAACCACCTCGTTAAGGTCAAGCACGTGAAGGGCGCCGTCGGTGACCACCCGGTCCCCTCCCCCGTTCTTGTCGTGGTAGGAGGCGAAGAAGTCCGGCCAGATCTCCAGGTCGGCGGCCTCGTTGGCCCAGCGGACGTCGTCGACGACGTAGTTGCGCTCGATGTCGATGTCGGCGTCGATCTTGTGGGTGACCTGGAGGGTGAGGGCGCTCAGGCCGACGGCGCGGTCGTAGGTGGCGGCGGCCAGCCAGTCCACGTGTCCGCCGCCGGGCAGCGACCAGCCCGGCGGGCAGTACCAGAAGCGGATGTGGTGGCGCTGGGCGGGGTTGCCCTCGACCTCCTTCTGGTAGGCAAAGCTCTGCTTGCGCCCGAAGAGCATGAGGCTGGAGACCGGGGCGGCCGGGTAGGAGCGGCGCAGCAGCGAGGAGACGATGATGCGCCAGGAGGTGCGCAGGGTGATGGGGTCGGCGCGCACCCAGCCGGCCGCGATCATCGCCTCGTGAATATCCTCCTCGTCGCCCTTGACAGCGAGGTTGACGGGGTCGCCCAGGAGCCCGTCGGGGGTGCGGGTGCGGCCGATGAAGTAGTCGGGGACGTAGAGCCAGGTGAGGACCTGGTGGAGCCGCGGCAGGGCGAGGTAGGCCAGGACCGCCCAGAACAGCAGGGAGTTGACCACGAGCACCGGATCGAGGTGCCAGCCTGAGCCGATGAGCAACCAGGCCAGCCACAGCGTGGCAACAGCGGCGATGGCGAAGAAGACGGCGTCCAGGACGTCATCGATGCTCCAGGAGCGGGCATCGACCTCCGACATCTTGGACGGGCCGTCCCGGTAGACGGGCGGCGCCGTCGGACGGGGGCGAGTCACCTCGGATGACGTCATGACAGCACGTTACCGAAGTCGAGGCGCGCCGGGAGCCGACTGCGCGTCGTGGACCGCCGCCGGTGACGGACGGTCCACGACGACGCAGAACAACCGCGTCGCCCTGGAGTTGCCGGACGAGCGGAGAGCTACTTGATGACGATGTCGTGCCGGTCGGAGTAGGCCTCGTAGGTCTTCCCGGTGCCGTCGAAGGTCGTTGCCTCACGGTTGTAGACGAACACCATGTTGTCGCGCGTCAGGTAGTCGTTCTTGCCCCGCACCGGCTGGGCCACGAAGGGGACCCATCCGTCAACGCTCTTGGAGCCCGTGGATGCCGTGCCGGCCCCCACTGGCTCGAGACCGGCGTCCTTGAGGTCCTGCTCGACCAAGGTCACCGCCACTCCAGCGTTGAGGTAGTCCTTCTCCTTGGACTGGATTTCCTGGTAGGCGGTGACCTTGCCGCTGAAGGAGACCTCTCCGCTGAACTCCATCTTGCAGTGAAGCAGGATGATCTTGTCCTGGCTGCCCTTCTCCGTCCCCTTGAAGGCGGGGGCCGAGTAGTCGTAGACGATCTTGTCGCAGGTCTGGGTCAGCCCGATCGCCTGGTCCTTGATGACAATGGGATCAATGCTCTCCACCTTCTCACCGGTGGGCAGCGTCTCACCGCCCTGAGGCGAGGATGCCTTCGCGCTGCTCGAGCTCGACGCCGAGCCGGTGGGTGTAGACGATTCCTTGCTCGATGCCTTACTCGAGGCTGACTCCGACGCGTCGGATTCGGCCTCGGAGGACTTGTCATCGCTCGCCTGCGAGGCCGTTGCCCGGCTTGATTTCTCCGAGTCCGTCTCGGCTTCCTGGCCTCCGCAGGCGGACAGGCCAAGAGACAGGGCCAGGGCGGCCACCGCTGCGACAGCCTTGATCGTGGATTTCATGACAGTACCTTTCGTTCCTTCGACACGGAGCAAGGGGCCGTAGCGCCGCGAAAAGCACCATAGCCCCTTACCCTCAACTCCGTCAGAGAAATGAGACGACAACAGTCCTCAGAAGGCCCGACGTCGCTGGGAAGAGAATCGGATCCGCCCTACTTGAGCACGAGGTCCTGGGTGTCGGAGTAGGCCGCGTACTGCTTGCCGGACTGGATGCCCTTTCCGGCTGCGCGGTCGTAGACGATGCTGGTGGTGCCCTCGGAGAAGGGCTTCAGCTTGGTCGACTCCGTGACGGTAGCCATGGAGACCCAGCCCTCAACATGCGTGGATCCGGAGTCCTCGGAGTCGAACACCTCAAGTCCGTCATCCTTCAGGTCGTCGGCCAGCAGCGCCCCGTACTCATCCGCCTTGTGCCTGGATTCCGTTTTGTCCTGGAGCGAGGTGGAGTCCACGATCGTGTTGCTGAAAGCAATATCTCCACTGAAGTCGAGCGTGCAGTGAAGCAGGTAGACCGTGTCTGAATCACGACTTGCCTTGTACTTCGGTGCGGCGTAGTCCTCGATCACCTTGTCGCAGGTCTGGGTGAGGCCGATCTCCTCGTCCTTGAAGGTCACCGGCTGGATGTTCTGAATGGTGGAGCCGGACTTGGTGGTCTCACCACTCTTGCCCTTGGAGTCCTGAGATTTCTTGTCATCCTTGGAGCCCTTGGAGTCCTTGTCCTCCTGAGAGTCATCAGAGGGGGATGCATCCGACTCGTCCGAGTCCGCCTTGGCGGAGCTGGACGCGGAGGCGCCACCGGAGGAGGGCTGAGAGACCTCCTCCTCATCACAGGCGGACAGTCCGAAAGCCATGGCGAGGGCGGCGACGACGGAGAGAGCTTTGACGGAGGAGCGCATGGGGATTCCTTTCTGGCACGCTGGGGACAACGAAAGTGTGCGCCAGGCGCGAACCCTCAGCCATGGGGAGGCTACCCGGGGGAGCGCTCCCCGTCTCCGCCCGGTCGCCCCTCAGAAGTCCCAGTCCTCGTCCTGGGTCGCCTCGGCCGTGCCCATGACGTAGGAGGAACCCGAGCCGGAGAAGAAGTCGTGGTTCTCGTCGGCGTTGGGGGACAGGGAGGCGAGGATCGCCGGGTTGACGTCGACGGCGTCGGCCGGGAACAGCGCCTCGTAGCCCAGGTTCATGAGGGCCTTGTTGGCGTTGTAGCGCAGGAACTTCTTGACGTCCTCGGTCAGGCC
>ERZ1036435.554-NODE-554-length-13089-cov-6.897499_pt1 | contig 13089 bp, 10 predicted proteins | sample MGYA00514223_ERZ1036435 | MGnify/ENA primary metagenome ERZ1036435 (study PRJEB33795, sample SAMN09464927) | human gut metagenome | host: Homo sapiens | place: USA: Stanford, California | collected 2016-08 | study: EMG produced TPA metagenomics assembly of the... | reverse complement strand
TTTTATAATATATACTGAATTTTCCTAGATCTTTTATTTACATAAAAATCTTTTTAAGTTATAATTATTAACTAAGATAACTTAAAGAGGTATAAAATGGAAAAAAAACTACTACTAACTTTCGCAATTGCTGTTCTTGCCGGAACGACACTAGGTTGCTCACAAAATAAAAATGCAAATCAACCTACAGCACAAGAAGCGAAAAAAGAATTGTCAAATGAAGAAATTGTTAAAACATCCCTTAGCAACTTTTCAAAAGAAAAAAATTTAGAGTTAGATACTAAGGTTAACATTAAATCTAATTTTATGGCAGAGGGTTACTCAGTTAACGTATTATCTAATATTAAAATAGACGATAGTGGCAATGTTTTAAAGAAATTTTCAGAGCAAGAAACTGAACTAGGCAAAACTACAACAAAAGAAGAATATATTTTCCTTAAGAAAAACAATTCTGGATACGATAAATTCAATGTTGAAAATGGAAAATTAGTTCCCGGTATAATTACAGACGATTTAGAAGTTTTATCTGCAATCCAAGTATTTTTCAATGGAAATACACTTTTTAACACTATAACTGATAAAAACTATGAAAAATCAGATAATAAACTAACTTTTAGTGGAAAAATAAAACTATCGGACATTGGAAATAAATTTTACCTAAATCCAGGTACTTTTTCTAGTGAAGAAGCTGGTGACCTTTCAAACATGACTCTATCATTTATCGCAACAATAGATACTACTACAAATGAAGTCTTAACAATTACCCTTGATTTAAAATCATTTATAGAAGATATGGCTAAAAAACAACTAGAAAAAGAAAAAGACTCTATGAGTCAACTTGAATACACTACTGCCAAAACATTAATGGAATCAATTTTAAAAGACACACAAGGTGAGATTTCAATCACTAGAAAAATTGACAAAATAGATGAAATAAAATTTGATTAATAACAAAATCTAGCTTACCTTTTGAGTTGGCTAGATTTTTTAACAATATATCACATTTTTTATATTTACCAAACTGCATTTATGTATTATAATTATTATTAAGTTGCTCATAGGCAACTATCAATCGATATAATTCGACTAAATTACACAGGAGGTAAACTATGACTGAAATGAAATTAATACCAAGAAATGAAGTCGAAGAGAAATATACTTGGGATATGACTCTTCTATACAAAACTGATGAAGATTTTAAAGCGAGCCTTGATAATATTAAAAAAGAGATCTTAGATTTCAAGGCTACTTACGAAGGGAAATTAGCGGATCATGCTACTTTAGATACTGCCATTAAAAAATACGAAGAACTTTATGAAGAATACTATAAACTATCTCACTACGCTGAGTTACCAATGGCGGTGGATAGATTTAATGACAATGTAGTGCAAAATGTAACACTTTTTGAAGATGTTTCTACTTTATGGGCGGGGAATTTAAGTTTCTTCGATACTGAACTTGTAGAACTAGATGAACAGTTCATTAAAGATTTCGTGAAAAACTATCGTCCTGATTTAGAATATTACTTCAAAAAAATCGTTCAGGAGAAAAAACATACTTTATCAAAAGAAGCTGAACAAGTAATCGCAAACTACGAGAGTCTTCCTGGTTACTACAATCTATACGAGGTAACTAAACATGAAGATATGCAATTCGACAGCTTTGAAGCAAATGGTAAAACTTATGAAAACAGCTTCGTACTATACGAAAACTTACACGAAATGGATAATGATACTGAAGTGCGCCGTAATGCTGCGAAAAGTTTTTATAAAACATTAAATGCTTATAAAAACACTTCAGCAAACGAGTATATTTCACAAATCAAAAAAGAAAAAATGCTTGCTACAATGCGTGGTTATGATAGTGTTATCGATTACCTATTAGCCGCTCAAGATGGTAACCGCGAACTATATGATCGTCAAATCCATACTCTTATGACAGATTTAGCACCTCATATTCGACGTTACATTAAACTTCTAGCTCGCGAACACAAAATTGAAGATATGCAGTTTGCAGACTGTAAAATCAACCTAGATCCAGATTTTGAAGTTGATATGACTATCGACGAATCTCGTTCTTACCTTAAAAAAGCACTTGGTGTTCTTGGTGAAGACTACGTTAAAATGATCGATGAAAGTTATGACAAACGTTGGACTGACTTCCCTCAAAACATCGGGAAAAGTACTGGTGGATTCTGTGCAACAGTTCCTAATGTAGCTGGATTTATCCTACTTTCTTGGACTGGAAAAATGAATGAAGTTTTCGTTCTTGCTCACGAGCTTGGACATGCATATCACTTCATGAGTACAGGAAAACACCAAACAATGTTAAATAACGATTGCCCACTTTACTTCGTTGAAGCTCCATCAACTTGTAATGAGGTTATTGTATCTAACTACCTACTAAAAACTAACACTGATGCTCGTTTCAAACGTTGGGTTATCAGCAACATGATTAGTAGAACATACTTCCACAATATGGTAACACACTACTTAGAAGCTGTTTATCAAGATAGAATCTACAAAATGGTAGATAACAATGAAATGTTAACTGCTGATGTTCTTTCTGAAGTAAAACGCAACGTTATGGAAGAATTCTTCGGAGATAGTTTAGTAATTAATGAAGGTGCAGAGCTTACTTGGATGAGACAACCTCACTACTACATGGGACTATATCCATACACTTACTCTGCAGGATTAACAATCGGTACAGCTATCGCTAATAAGATTGATAATGACAGTTCTTATGCCGACACTTGGTTAAATGTTCTTTCTAAAGGAAGTAGCATGTCAGCACTAGATCTTTCTAAACTTGCAGGTTGTGATGTAAGTACTGATGAACCACTTAAAGAAGCTATCGCTTATGTTGGTCACCTAGTAGATGAACTTTACAACTTAACAGACGAATTAAATAAATAAAAAGGAGTGACTCAAAAAATCGTTATTTCGTAGAAATCGATTTTGTCGAGTCACCCTCGCACAGTTTATTAGATATCTAAAAAGCTTCTAAAGCGAATTTAGATATCAATAAACCACTGCGTCTATGAGTTCTCATATGAACTTTGTTAAATTTTAGGACTTTTGGGGCAGCCTTTAATATTACTCTTATATTCTATTTCATTCTATCTAGTTTATCGAAACAGGCTTTTTCACATTCTATAACTGCGCTGCGAAAATTCTTTTCTTCTAAAACTCTCACAGCTTCGATAGTACTTCCACTTGGTGAACATACATCATCTTTTAACTTACCTGGGTGTTCTTTAGTTTCTAACACCATCTTCGCAGCACCCAAAACTGTACTTGCTGCAAGTCTATAGGCTACATCACGCTTTAATCCATTTAACACAGCTCCGTCAGCTAATGCTTCTATAAATAAATATCCATACGCAGGACCTGAACCACTTAAAGCTGTTAAAGCCGCCATATCTTTTTCCAATATTTCCTCGGCAATACCTAAATTATTTAAGAGATCTAATACTAGTGTTTTTTCTTCAGCAGTTACTAAAGCATTAAATGTAACCCCTACTACACCACTCCCTATTTTTACTGGTGTATTCGGCATAATTCTAACTATTTTAGTTTCAGGAAGTTTCTTTTCTGAATCATTTATTTCGACAGCTGCAGCCATCGAAATAACAATCTTATCCTTCAAACTAAGGCTCACTTCATCAAGTACCGTTCCTACTAAATATGGCTTCACCCCTAAAAATACAATATCACTGTTTTCTACGACTTCTTTTAGACTTTTGCAGAATACAGCACCTGTTTCTTCTGCGACATTTCTAGTACTTTTATCCGAAGAATTTCTCACAAAGATATCAGTACTCCTAACTTTACCACTTCGAAGTAATCCTTCTACGATAGCTTTTCCCATATTTCCTACACCGATAAAACCTAATTTCATACATATTCCTCCTAAGTATTTGTTAATAATATTATATCATACTCCAAACCCTTATGTCTTAGACAAGTTCAATCACAACTATTTTAATATAAATTTAACTATGTTATACTTTTATAACAAGTAGTTATTCAAAGGAGTTTTATATGCACAGCAGTTGGGAAGAAATATTCAATAATTATACAAAAATAGATGAACTAAATAACATGATAAAAAAAATTGACGAACAACGTCTTACTAAAACTATCTATCCACCAAAAGAACAGGTTTTTAGAGTTTTCGACCTGGCATTAGAAGATATTAAAGTCGTAATATTAGGACAAGACCCTTATCATAATCCTGATCAAGCATGTGGGTTAAGTTTTTCAGTAAATGATGGCGTACCACTTCCAAAAAGTCTTATTAACATTTACAAAGAGCTTCATGATGACTTAGGTATTAAACCAGCAAAAACAGGAAACTTAGAATCTTGGTTCAAGCAAGGTGTATTTTTGCTTAATGCTGTACTAACTGTAGAAAAAAATTCTCCAGCAAGTCATAGTAAAATGGGCTGGGAAAATTTTACAGACTACATAATTGAAAATATTTCAGAAAAAAATGAAAATGTAGTTTTTGTTTTATGGGGAACTTATGCAAGAAGCAAAAATAAACTAATTGATTCTTCAAAACACAAAATTATTGAATCAGCTCATCCAAGTCCACTATCCGCATATCGTGGCTTTTTCGGAAGCAAAGTTTTTTCTCAAATTAACAGCTATTTAGCTGAAAATGATAGGGAAACTATAAATTTTGAATTAAAAATGAAAACAAACGAACAAATTTCATTTTTTTAAAAAAAACTTAGAAAATTTTAAGTATATTTTAAGTAAGAGGTATATAATGATTATCTGAACAAAAGTAATAATATTTCATTCTTAACGACACTTGTCGTTTCTCCCTTTTAAGTTTGAAATTATTTTTGTTTAAACCAATATTTCGGTTAATTCTTTATGATATTAACAGATAATAAAACTTTTTAATTTTTTTCATAATGTGGCTTGTCGCTCCCTAGGCAAGCCATTCTCCCTTTAAAGAGTTGTAAGACTCTTTTGTTATTTGTATATAAGATTAGATATAAACAAGCAAGAAATTGCTTAGAACTTAATTTAGTTCATAAAAAAACGTGTTCCCCAAACACGTTTTTTTTATTTTATATCTATTTCTATTCCAAACAAAAAATCCCAGATATAAATGTCTGAGATTTTTTATGCAGCTCTTCTATAACCTGCTTTTTGAGCTGCTTCTTCTGAATTGAAGACTAGTAGATTCCCTGCTGCAACGTTGTTATAAGAAGGATGTGTCGGTGTGTAATAAACTCCACTCTTTTTACTAGCTCTTACAACCACTTTTCTAGGTTGTTGTTTGTTTGGTTGTGTTTGAGCTAATTGAACGGTCTCATTTTTCGTTCCATTCTCTTCATCTATTTTTTTCTTAGAAGCAGGAGGTGGAAGAACTTGTTGTTGTTCTTTATTTTCACCAGAGTTATCTTCTTTTTTCTCTTCTGATGACTGTTCTTCTATTTTTTTATCACGTTCTTCTTTTTTCTCTTGGAAAGTTTTTCTTTGTTCTTCTTTTTTAGCATCACTAAAGTGATTAGTCATTAACATTGTTAACGTCATTACTAATGCACTCACAGCTCCTAAAACTACTTTTTTCAAACGTGTTTTTCGTTGAATAAGTTTTACAATAGGCGGGCACAATAATACAAAGCTTAACATGAATACAATACTAGCATAACCAATACCGTGAGTAAATACCATACTAAGCGATATTATCATAAATACTAAGAAGATACACCACAAAATAACTTGTCCATGTTCTTTTATGAATTTATTCACAATATTTCTCCTTAAAAATAATCACTTATCTATTTTAACACTTTCTTCACTAATAAACAATTATTTTTATAAATAACTTTAATTTCAATGAGATATTCAGCTTTTTTAGATATATATATTTTTATATAAATCATATAACTATTTTCTAGAAATCACCATAGCTATACCTTGTCCTCCTCCTATACAAAGCGAACAGACACCTTTTTCCTTATTATCATTTATTAGCGCATGAACTAAAGTAACTAAAACTCGACATCCACTAGCCCCGATTGGATGTCCTAGTGAAATAGCTCCTCCACGCGTATTAACTTTATTTTGATCTAAATTTAATAGACGAGTTACAGCTATAGATTGCGCAGCAAAAGCTTCATTCATTTCAAATAAATCTATATCGTTTATGTTTAAACTCAATTTCTCTAGTACTTTTTTCGTTGCTGGAACTGGACCTAAGCCCATTACCTTATTGTCTAATCCTGCCGAAGCATAACCGTCAATATAAGCAAGAACTTCTAATTCTAACTCTTTCGCGCGAGCTTCACTCATTAAAATAACACATGCTGCACCGTCATTAATTCCTGATGCATTACCTGCCGTTACAGTTCCATCTTTTTTAAAGGATGGTCGTAATTTGGCTAAACTTTCTAATGTTGCGTTTGGACGAACATATTCATCTGTGTCAAAAATAATTTCTTCTTGTCTAGTTTTAATAACTATCGGCGCTATTTCGTTAGCAAACTGATTATTTTCAATAGCTGCTGTTGCTTTTTTCTGACTTAAAAGAGCAAATTCATCTTGTTCTTCTCTTGTTATTTTGTATTGTTCTGCAAGATTTTCCGCAGTAATACCCATATGATAGTTTTCAAAAGCATCTGTAAGACCATCATTTATTATAGTATCTTCTAATTCAAAACTTCCTAATTTTTGTCCAAAACGAGCATTCTTCGTATAGTGAGGTGCTGCACTCATGTTCTCAACACCACCACAAACTACTACATCATTATCACCTAATAAAATTGATTGCACACCAAGAACAACACTCTTCAGTCCTGATCCACAAACTTTATTTACAACAAAGGCACTTTTTTCTTTTGGAATACCTGCATTAACTGCGATTTGACGTGCTACATTTTGTCCTAAACCAGTCTGTAAAACATTACCGAATATTATTTCATCAACTAGATTTGGATTAAGATTTATACTTTCTAATGCTTGTTTTACTAGCTCTCCACCAATTTTCGCAGCGGAAATATCTTTTAAACTCCCTCCAAAACTTCCTATAGCAGTTCTTTTTGCACTTACAATAGCAACTCTATTCATGTGTAATATCTCCTAATTTTGATTTTCTAGTATATTTTACTATAAAAACTAGCGTTGTTCAAATATTGTCTACACCAGATTATATTTATTGAAATTTCACTTTTGTAACAATCCTTAAATTTATTTGTAATACAATTGTAATATTTTTGTAATAAAAGATTGATTTTTGTAATTTTTAAATGTATAATATAAGTGTAAAGAAGTTATATAAAAAAGAAGGTGAAAAACATGAACAAACTTCTAAAAACAACAGGTATATTTATTTTAGGAATTGGATTATTAACAGGATGTACAGATAAAGTAGCAAAAAAAGTAGATACTAATGATACTATCACTACTGAAGTGAAAACTACAGAAGAAAACCCAACTTCTTTAGCTGATTTACAAAAAGAAGTTGGACGTATTGCTCAAACTGACAATAATAACAACAATATTAAAGATAATAACAATACTAATAAAGGTATAAACAAAAAAGTTACAGCAAAAGTAACTACTCCATCTAAACAAAATATTCAAGACAATAATACTCAAGCTTATAAACATGATTTAGCTAAAGCAGGAGAAATTCTGCAATCTATGGCTTATGGTATGCTAAACTTACAAGGAAGCACCACTGCCAATGTTATAAGATACATTGCTAGTAATGATGGTAGCGACAATGTAGTAAAACAAATAAACTTAACTAAAGTATTGGATTTACTAAATACATATAACGCTCAAACATTCCAAAAACAAGATGTATTACAAAGATTACAAAACGATAAACAAATTGAATTTGTCAAATTAAATAATCATGTTGCTGATTATAATAAAGAAAACTTAGAAAAATTAATGAATCACAAAAATAAAGTAGTGTACTTCGCAAAAGATCAAGTATTCTTAGCAAAAAGTGATATTGGCTACGGCGGTGCTACTGATGCAATCTTTATGCCAGTAGAAAAATGGAATATTAAAGGTGATAGAGTTCTTATCCCATACGAAAATGTTGCCACAAGAAAACCTGTTGGTATTATGACACTTCGCTTAAACAATAAAAATTATGCTAGCGGAGCTAATAGAACTATGTACTACGTAGAAAGATTCGAATTATATTAAAAGAACAAAGAGGGAGTGACTCAAAAATCGTGATTTTGTCGAGTCACTCCCGCACAGTTTATTAGATATCTAAATAGCTTTTATAAAGCGTATTTAGATATCAATAAACCACTGCGTCTATGAGTTCTCATATACACCTTGTTAAATTCCAGGACTTTTGAATCAGCCCCTCGTATTCTTCTAATACTTCATGCTATCAAAAATTCAACAGCAAACAAAAGTTAAGTACCAAAATATCACATAGCTATAGCTCCATTTTCTTCATGTTCCGAATTTAACAAAAAGTAAAAAAGCAACTAGGATATTTCTCAACCTAGTTACTTTCTATTTTTTACTTACTAAATTTCTCTACTATTTTCTTAGCATTAGCTAGATTCATATATTTTTCATTTCTTAACTCTTCTACGATTAATTCAATATTTTCATTAGTAGCTCCAGCTAAAATCGCTAAAGATTTAGCATGTAATTTCATATGACCTTTTTGTATACCATCTCCTACCAACGCTTTTAGCGCCGCTAAGTTTTGAGCTAAACCTACTGAAACGAGTATACTCGCTAATGTTTTCGCATCTGGATTGTTTAATAATCCTCGCGCTACTTTTACAGTAGGATTGATTCCGATAGATCCACCTACACTAGCAACCGGCATAGGTAACGTGATTTCTCCAACAAGTTCCTTAGCCTCTTTATCACAACGCCAAGTAGATAACCCTTTATAGTTACCATCTTTAGTTGCATAGCTTTGACATGCCGCTTCTATTGCTCGCCAGTCATTGCCACTCGCTATTACAACACTATCTATACCGTTGAAGATACCTTTGTTATGGGTAGCAGCTCTATAGACATCTGCTTTTGCAAATTTACTCGCAAGCTCAATTCTTTTAGCTAAATACTCTCCATTTTCTCCTAAGTTTTCGAATGGAATAGAACATTCAGCAATAACTAGTGAACGTGTCGCGTAATTCGATAAAATCGCCATAAGAGCTACACCTTCAGTTAATGATTCTAACGAAACTTTAAGCGCCTCTAGCATAGTATTTAACATATTGGCTCCCATCGCCTCTAAAGTATCAACGATAAGGTAAACAACTACGAAATCTACACCCTCTTCTGATAGAACTTTGACATCAATATCACAAGCTCCACCACCACGAGCTACAATAGATGGATATGCTTCGTTAGCTGTTTTTAAAAGAAGTTCTCTACTCTGCAAAATACGCTCTACAGCTGCAGTAGTATCTGCTATATCGTATAACGCAACATGACCAATCATTTTTCTATCAAGGATTTTTGTTTTGAAGCCACCTGATTTCGCTACTATCTTCCCAGCATTACTACAAGCTGCAACTACCGATGGTTCTTCTGTAACAAATGGTACTACATACTGTTTCCCATCAACAGTAAAATTTGGCACAACACTAAAAGGTAATGAAAAAGTTCCAATTACATTTTCTACCATGTTGTTAGCTGTATCGAAGTCTAAAACTTTGTTATTTTTAAGAAGTTCAAGATACTCCTCACTTAAAATATCAGCTTGTTTAATGACCTCTAAGCGTTCATCAATATTTTTCTTATAAAATCCACTCCAAATTTTTTCCATAGTTCCCTCTATTAAAATTGTTTTTTATAAACTCTCTTGTGATTTTCAATTTTTTCTAAAATAAATCTGCTTTCATCTTGAATATCAGAAATATCTAAGTTTCCTTCTTCATCAACTGTGGTATCTCTAAAGAACATTTTCTCATATTCATCAATTGAAATACGTGTTCTACTATCAAAATCGTCAAAACGATTATTTCTTAATTGTTCTCTATAACCATCAACTAATGTCATACTAAATACTTCCGCAACAGCACCACTTCCGTAGCTATATAATGCAATCTTATTACCCGCTTCTAGAGTAGTATTGTTCTCAAGTAAAGATAACAGTCCTAAGAATAATGATCCTGTATAAATATTACCTACACGTTGACTGTATAAAATTGACTCATTAAAACGAGCAAGTAATTCTTCTTTTTTATCTTCTTCAGCTTGTTCTAATAATAAACTTAAACCTTTTAATCCTAATTTAGGATATGGTAAATGTAGGCACACTGCAGAAAAATCATTAAGAGTTTTCTTAGATTTTTCAACAAATCTACCCCAAGTATTAGTTAAACAATCAAGGTATTGTTCTGTTGAGAATTTTCCTTCAACAAATGCATAATGTGAGTAATTAGGGCGCCAAAAATCCATGACATCACGAGTTAAACAAACATTATCATTATTGAACTCTAAAATTCTTGGATTGCTGCTAACTAACATTGCACAGCTTCCAGCACCTTGTGTCGATTCTCCAGAAGATTTAACACCATATTTCGCTATATCACTAGCTATAACCAGTACTTTTGACTCTGGATTATTCATTACATGATTTTTTGCGAAATCTAATGCTGCCGTTGCACCATAACATGCTTCTTTTACTTCAATAGCACGTACAAATGGCTGAATATCTAGAAGTCCATGAATAAATACCGCAGAAGCTTTACTTTGGTCAATTCCAGACTCAGTTCCTACGATAATCATGTCAATTTTTTCTAAATCATCTTTATCTAATATTTCATATGCAGCTTGTGCTCCAAGAGTTACAATATCTTGAGAAACTGGTGGAATACTCATTTCAAGTTGTAATAAACCTTTTGTAAATTTATCTGGCTCTATTCCACGCGCTGCGGCTAAATCACGAATATCTAAATAATAATTTGGCATTGCAAAACCAATTTTATCTATTCCTATTTTCATTATCAAATTCCTTTCGATTACAATTCGAATCATTTATCTATACAATTTTTCCAACTATAATTATACTATTAAACTATTAAAAATTAAAGCGTAATAGCTATAAATTTCCTATCATGATTAAAATAATTCATGCAAATACTATTGTATAAAATTTTTATAAATTAGTCCATAGATAGCCATTAAAAATTATAAAACTAGCATATTTATTATAATGCTATAGACTTTTCAAATCCACTTATTTCAAGTGTTTAATTAATCTAAATTAGTTGTTATTACATCTAGTAAAATAGTTTTTACTCGAGAAAAAAATTTTTTGTAAGCATTTTTGTTGTTTATTTTTAATATTTTTCTTATAATTATTATATATTTATAAAAACCCCCAGGAGGATTATTACTATGACATTTAAATTACCTGAATTACCTTATGGATTCGATTTCTTAGAACCAGTTATCGACGCTAAAACTATGGAAATTCACCACGACAAACACCACGCTGCTTACGTTAACAACTTAAACGCAGCTTTAGAAAAACACCCAGAATTCGAAGCTAACTGCATCTGCGGTTTATTAAAAAACATTGATAACGTACCTGCTGATATTCGTCAAGCTGTTATCAACAACGGTGGTGGACACCACAACCACAGCCTATTCTGGAAATCTCTAACTAAAGCAGATTCTTCTGAATTCGCTGGATTAGTAAAAGAAAAAGTTGAAGCTGAACTTGGTGGATACGAAGAGTTCGTTAAGAGCTTTTCAGCTGCAGCTGCTACAAGATTTGGTAGTGGTTGGGCATGGCTAGCTTTAGACAAAGAAGGTAAATTAGTAGTTACTTCTACAGCTAACCAAGACTCTCCATACTTAACAGGTCTTACTCCAATCCTTGGATTAGACGTTTGGGAGCACGCATACTACCTAAACTACCAAAACCGTCGTCCAGACTACATTAAAGAATTCTTCCGTGTTGTAAACTGGGATTTCGTTAACGAACGCCTAGCTAAACACTTAGAAAAATTAGGTAAATAATTACATAGATAAAAAAGCATCTAGGAGTCTAATTTCCTTGGTGCTTTTATTCAGCAGTTTCTAAAGTAAACGTTAAATTTCAACATAATATACTTATAATCTTATTTATTTCAATCATAAGGTCTGTATTATCTACAGATTTTCTTGTTTTCTTTATATACTTTGGCAACTCATTATAAACAGCTTATTATCTAAGTAGCTTCTCAAAGTAACTTCCACCTACCTAATCAAAGTGGAAACTACTCTGAAATGATTTTTTACATTGTAATTAAGTGTGAAACGTTTAAATTAGAAATAAGACCAACTATGATAACACATAAATATCTTACCCTTTTGATATCCAATTAGGCTTAGAACGCAATGAAACCTTTAAAGTTATTGGGCGATCTATACTAAAAGACCTAATTACTGTTTCTAAAAAAATCAAACTAAAAAGACAAGGATTGAGGATATAGAATATCCTTAACCCTTGTCTGCTTCATTTTCTTTTACAAAATCTTTTTGTGAATCTTTTTCAGATAGTTTTTGATCGATATATTTATTAATAATTTCATAAAATTCCTTGGTCGCTTCACTATCTAATTTTGTCGAATTCTGAACTTGATTAACTTTCAATTGAACAGATTGAATACCGTAAGAGGCTTGTTTTTGGTGGATTGTTTCTAATTCTTCTTCTGAAATCGGGTCACCAACAATTGTCAAGATCAATTCATTGTCCCTTGACTTGTAGACTTGATTGATAACCGTATGATTGGCAAACTCTTTTCCTACAAACTGTTTAATACCTTCTTTTCGCGCTTGTTCTATCGTCAGAGTAACTGCCGAATAGCTGGCTGGAACAACCAATAATACAATCAAAGATATCAACCCAATTTTCATTTTAATGTTTAGCTCTTTGAATGAAGTTAAGGGAGATTTTCTCATTAAAATTTTTGCTCCAACAATGTTGGCTAGCATGATAAAGACACAGTTAATCAAGAAAAGATAGAGAGCTCCAAATAAAAATCGCATATTTCCATTAGCTAAACCATAGCCGGCAGTGCAGATAGGCGGCATCAGAGCTGTAGCAATGGCTACTCCTGGCACGATATTGTTT
>ERZ1036435.553-NODE-553-length-13126-cov-4.618086_pt1 | contig 13126 bp, 8 predicted proteins | sample MGYA00514223_ERZ1036435 | MGnify/ENA primary metagenome ERZ1036435 (study PRJEB33795, sample SAMN09464927) | human gut metagenome | host: Homo sapiens | place: USA: Stanford, California | collected 2016-08 | study: EMG produced TPA metagenomics assembly of the... | reverse complement strand
GCTGGCACCCTTACCCTCGGAGGTGCCGGTCTCCAGCCTCCACCTGCTCTTGTCGGCGACGTACTTCTGTCCGGGGCCGAGCTCATCGGTGAACATGATGGTCGAGCGGGTCTTGCCATCCACGGTCAGCGACTGACCGTTCTCCTCGAGAGCCGCCTTGATCTGGTCAGGACCGAAGATCAGCTGCCAGGCAATCTTGTCGGAGTCAGCGGTCAGGTCGCTGGCCCACTTGGTGACCTTCTCCGGCTTGTAGGGACCTTCGACGTACGCGCCGATCTTGCCGCCGGGAACGGCCACGGGAGTGTCCACGCCGTTGGCCTTGATCGACAGGTTGGGCAGATCCGAGGCCCCGTTGGCCACCACCAGTGACGTCCCGTTACCCCGCAGGTCCTTGAAACCCTGGGCGACGATCTTGTCGAGCTCACTGTTGAAGGTGCAGGTGATCTTACGCTCGGCCACCGAGCACTCACCCACCTGCGTGTTGACGCCATCGTGGTTGAGCATCATCGGCTCAGTGATCTTGTCCTTGCTGCGGACCTGCTCGGGCAGTGCGATCTCGAAGGAGTCCCCGCCCTTGGCCTGGGCCTTGCTGGCATCCCAGCTGAACTTCAGCTTGAGGTAGTCACCGCTCTGAACCGCGGTCTTGGTCGGGTCCTCCTCGCCGGTGGCGTTGGAGGGGGTCAGTGACAGGTCGGAGATGGTGATCTTCGGGTTGATGGCGGCTCGGGCCTGCATGGGCAGGACCGTCAGCATCGCAGCGACCATCACCACGAGCAGGAGGAGAGCACCTGTTACACGCGCAGGCGCTCTGAGCGCTCTGGGGGCAGGGATCTTTGACACGGCAAACCTTTCGGGAGAAGTCCGGCACTCAATTGATGCGGAGCCGAACTTAAGTTCTATATTTACTGGTATCAATGGCGAAAATCTCACGCGGCGGTCACGAATCGGCTGCCGTTTTGCCTCGAAATGATGACGATGATGACGACTTCATCGCTAACCGCTCAGGTGGGAGAAATCGATTTTCGACGGCGCCCACGTCGGCTCATCCCTCAGCCGACCCCAGAGTTGCAGCCAACAACCGATCATCAGCAGTATCGGCCGCAATTCCACCATCCATCCGGCATCCACTCAGCTCCGGACATCGCCACGGACACAGACACTGCACCGGCCCCTCAGGCACGTAGTTGACTGAGATAATAGATTCATGAGTCCCACGGTTCGGGTGGGCGAGACCTCCGCCCTTGTCAGCAACCTCGTCAACCAGCTCGTACAGCGGTTGGCGGCCGACGACGCGCCCGAGCGCCTCGTCGTCGGGCTCGCGGGTGCTCCCGGTTCGGGAAAATCAACGCTGGCCGAGCAGCTGAAGACCGGGTTGAAAGCAGCGGGCATTTTCGCCGGGCTGGTCGCCATGGACGGCTTCCACCTGTCCAACGCCGTCCTGGACGAGCTGGGGCGCCGCAACCGCAAGGGCGCGCCGGACACCTTCGACGTCGATGGCTACCTGACGACGCTGGACCGAGTGCGGGCCGACGGCGCCCCTCGGGTCCTCGTCCCGGTGTACCGGCGCGACATGCACGAGTCCGTGGCGGCCGGGAGCATCGTCAGCGGCACCGGCGTCGTCGTCACTGAGGGCAACTACCTCGCGCTGGAGACGCGCGGTTGGGGTGCGGCACGTGAGCGGATCGACCTGCTCATCCACATTGACGTGCCCGAGGAGGTGCTCGTGCCGCGGCTCATCAACCGGCACGAGGACTTCGGTAAGAACCCGCTGGCGGCCGGTCACTGGGTGCGCACTGTGGATCTGCCCAATGCTCGCCTCATCGCCACAAGCGTCCACCGCTGCGACGAGGTGTGGCGTGACCCCGAGGACGAAGACGACTCCAACGTCGTCGACGACGGCGCTGACGACGACCTCGAGTAGAGCCCCCCGGCCTGCACTGGCCTCACCAAGCCCGCGGGGCCACCGACGCGGGTCACGGCCGGCGACCCGTTCCGAGCCCTCAGTACTCGACGCTCAGGTGCGTCCGCACGGTGGACTGAGACGGCATCGTTTCACTCCTCGGACTATCGTCACGGCGCGTATCCCCGCTGACGCTCCACCGTTGATCCGAGGCATCCCATGACACCCCCGACAGACACTGACGCAGTCACCGATGCAGCCGCCGAGAAGAGACAGGACCGCAGCGCCCGCATTGCGGTGACGGTCTTCCCGCTCATCATGTTCGGCGCCTTCCTCGCCGCCTTCTTCTCGCCCTCCACTTTCGTGCCGTTGGCCGGTTACATGACGCCGTTGCTGGCCGTCACGATGCTGGGGATGGGGATGACCCTGTCCATCCCGGACTTCACGATGATCGCTCGTCACCCGAAGCCGGTCATTCTGGGTGTGCTCAGCCAGTACGCGGTCATGCCGCTGGTGGGTTGGAGCGTGGCGAACCTGCTGCCGCTGTCCCCCGAGCTCAAGGTGGGCATCATCCTCATCGGCTGCGTGCCCGGAGGGACGACGTCGAACGTGGTCACCTACCTGGCCAAAGGCAACACGGCGCTTTCGGTGTCGATGACCGCCTTCTCCACGATGCTTGCCCCCATCGTTACCCCGCTGCTGACCCTGTGGCTGGCCGGGACCTACATGCAGGTGCCAGCCGGGTCGATGGCACTGTCGATCGTGCAGATCGTGCTGCTGCCGGTGGGTGCGGGCCTGGCCTGCAATGTCTTCTTCCACCGGCAGGTGGCGCGGATCCAGCCGGCGATGCCGTGGGTCTCGGTTGTGGCGATCGCCGCGGTGGTGGCGGCCGTGGCCTCCAAGAGTCAGCCGCTCATCGCCACCGCGGGGCCGCTGATGTTCGCCGCAATCGCCTTGGAGAATGCAACCGGCTACGCCCTGGGCTACGCCGTGGCGCGAGCCTTCGGCGTCTCGCGGGCCGACCGCCGCACGATCGGTATCGAGGTGGGCCTGCAGAACGCCGGGCTCGGTTCAACGCTCGCCCTGCAGTACCTGAGCGCGGCAGTGGCCGCACCCTGCGCGGTGGCGACCTTCTGGCACACGATCACCGGTTCCCTGCTGGCCATGTACTGGCGCCTGCGCGGGTTCCCGGCCGGCGAGGATCCGCATGCCACCGTGCGCGAGCTGCGCCGTCGTGCCGAGGCGTCGTCACCTGCAGTCGACTGACAGGGGCGCGAGGAAGGTCGGGAACGTGTGACTCATGCCGCTGTTGCCAGCATTGTCGTAATTGCTGGCAATATCGGCATTGCTGGCGTATAGTTGATGTGCCGCCGCGTTACGGCGCGGAGTGGAAGTAAGCGCCGGTGCACCCGTGTTGTCATGTGGGCCCGGCGTTCGCGCTACCTACGGGGATCAATCTCCTCCACCCGCACGCGGTCAGCGATCATGCTCCAGCAGTCGGCGGTATCTAGGTCAGCCAGATAGTCACCCAGAGCGCCGACCACCTGATCGGGAACCCATAGGCGCTTATCTTCACGACCAAATCTGTGAGTCAAACGAAACCCCGGCGTCAACACCTTATTGCGCTGAGCCAAGGAAATCGTCCTCTTGTCCTTTTCATCCTGAGTTCGCTGCCTTCTTTCGAGGACAAGTGAATCCACGCCAAAATCCCCTTCAAGCATCACGCTTAAACAGTGCAACGCCTGCTGCCTAGCACGCTCCTCACCCCTCCCCTCAGGAATGGGGGAAGCGGCAACAACAAGATAGTTCGCACTGTATTCACTGATGGTCCTGCAGACCACTCGCTTCGTACGAGAAGTATGATCTCGCCAGTGTAACTTTCCATCTTGTCGCACATACACAGAGAGCGCATCAGCGAGATCTGATTGATCTTCATCGGCAATATATACGCCTAACAAGTACACCGGAGCAGGAACGCCAGCACGACGAACACTCTCATCCCCGTAGGCGACGCGGCCCACTCAAGTTCCTTTCCGATTCCTTAAAGATCCCCCACATCTCCAGCTCACAGCATGCAGGAGACGCAGCCCTCGACCTCGGTTCCGGTCAGGGCGGCCTGACGCAGGCGGATGTAGTAGAGGGTCTTGATGCCCTTGCGCCAGGCGTAGATCTGGGCGCGGTTGACGTCGCGGGTGGTGGCCGTGTCCGGGAAGAACAGCGTGAGGCTCAGCCCCTGATCCACGTGCTGGGTGGCCACGGCGTAGGTGTCGATGATCTTCTCCGGGCCGACCTCGTAGGCGTCCCGGTAGTACTCGAGGTTGTCATTCGTCATGAAGGGCGCCGGGTAGTAGACGCGGCCGATCTTGCCCTCCTTGCGGATCTCCACCTTGGCCACGATCGGGTGAATCGAGGAGGTGGAGTTGTTGATGTAGGAGATCGAGCCGGTGGGCGGCACGGCCTGCAGGTTGCGGTTGTACAGGCCGCCCTTCTTGATCTTCTCCGCCAGCTCGGCCCAGTCCTCACGCGTGGGAACGTGCACGCTGGAGGCCGCGAAGATCTCCTTGACGCGCTCGGTGACCGGCACGAAGTCCTGGGTCACGTACTTCTCGAAGAACTCGCCGCTGGCGTAGGTCGAGTCCTCGAAGCCCACGAAGCTCTCCCCGCGCTCCACGGCCATCTCGTTCGACGCCGTCAGGGCGGCGAACAGGACGCTGGCGAAGTAGACGTTGGTGAAGTCCAGGCCCTCCTCGGAGCCGTAGTGGATGCGCTCGCGCGCCAGGAAGCCATGGAGGTTCATCTGCCCCAGGCCAATGGCGTGCGACTCGTGGTTGCCCCGGTCGATGGAGGGCACGCTGGGCAGGTGGGTCTGGTCGCTGACGGCGGTCAGGCCGCGCACAGCGGTGCGGATCGTGCGGACGAAGTCCGGGGAGTCCATCGTCTTGGCGATGTTGAGGCTGCCCAGGTTGCAGGAGATGTCCTTGCCCACGTGGGCGTAGGTGAGGTCCTCGTTGAGCTCGCTGGGCTCGGAGACCTGAAGGATCTCGGAGCACAGGTTGGACATGACGACCTTGCCCTTGATGGGGTTGGCCTTGTTGACCGTGTCCTCGAACATGACGTACGGGTAGCCGGACTCGAACTGGATTTCGGCCAGAGTCTGGAAGAAGGTGCGGGCGTTGATCTTCTTCTTCTTGATGCGCCCGTCGTCCACCATCTCGCGGTACTTCTCAGTGACGTTGATGTCCGCGAAGGGCATGCCGTAGACGCGCTCGACGTCGTAGGGGCTGAAGAGGTACATGTCCTCGTTGTTGCGGGCCAGCTCGAAGGTGATGTCGGGGATGACGACGCCCAGTGAGAGGGTCTTGATGCGGATCTTCTCGTCAGCGTTCTCACGCTTGGTGTCCAGGAACCGCATGATGTCGGGGTGGTGGGCGTGCAGATACACGGCCCCTGCGCCCTGGCGGGCCCCGAGCTGGTTGGCGTAGGAGAAGGAGTCCTCCAGCAGCTTCATGACGGGGATGACGCCGCTGGACTGGTTCTCGATGCGCTTGATGGGGGCGCCCATCTCCCGCAGGTTGCTCAGCAGGAGGGCCACTCCCCCGCCGCGCTTGGACAGCTGGAGGGCGGAGTTGATGCCGCGGGCGATCGACTCCATGTTGTCCTCGATGCGCACGAGGAAGCAGGAGACGGGTTCCCCGCGCTGAGCCTTGCCCTCGTTGAGGAAGGTGGGGGTGGCCGGCTGGAAGCGGCCGGACATCATCTCGTCGACGAGGTCGAGGGCCAGTTGCTCGTCGCCGTCGGCCAGTGTGAGGGCCACCATGGTGACACGGTCCTCGAAGCGCTCCAGGTAGCGCTTCCCGTCGAAGGTCTTGAGCGTGTAGGACGTGTAGTACTTGAAGGCTCCCAGGAAGGTCTCGAAGCGGAACTTGTGTGCGTAGGCGGCTTTGAAGGCGGACTTGACGAACTCCGGGGAGTACTTGTCCAGGATGTGGCCCTCGTAGTAGCCCTCCTCGACCAGGTACTCGAGCTTCTCCTCCAGGTCGTGGAAGAAGACCGTGTTCTGGTTGACGTGCTGGAGGAAGTACTGCCGGGCCGCCTCGTGGTCGGCGTCGAACTGGATCCTGCCGTCCGCGTCGTAGAGGTTCAGCTTCGCGTTGAGCGCGTGGTAGTCCAGCTCCGGGGAGGACACGGTCTCTGAGCCGGTGTCCGTCAGCGTGTCTGCCAAAAGTTTTCCAATCCTTCTTTGACGCGTGCGACGTCCGTGGGGGTGCCGAGCAGCTCGTAGCGGTACAGGAACGGCACCCCCAGCTTGCTGGCGATGATGTCACCCGCCAGGCAGTAGGCCTGGCCGAAGTTGGTGTTGCCCGAGGCGATGACGCCCCGGCACAAGGCCCGGTTGTCCGGGTTGTTGAGGAAGGCGATGACCTGCTTGGGCACCGCCCCCTTGACGGAGCCGCCACCGTAGGTGGGCACGACCAGGACGTACTCCTCATCCACGGTCAGCGGCGACTCCGTGCGCCTCAGGGGGATGCGCGCCGTCGGGAAGCCGAGCTTGCCCACGAATCGGTGCGTGTTCTCCGAGGTGGAGGAGAAGTAGACCAGCAGAGGCCCGCTACTCACGGCGCGCCCCCGCGGCCTCAGACCGCGACGGACTCGACGGCCAGGGCGAGAGTCTTGATCTTGTCCGGGCGGAAGCCGGACCAGTGGTCCTCTCCGGCGACGACGACGGGGGCCTGGGCGTACCCCAGGGACTTGACCTGCTCGAGGGCCTGAGCGTCCAAGGAGATGTCCACCGTCTCGTAGGACAGGCCGGCCTTGTCCATGGCGCGGTAGGTGGCCGTGCACTGGACGCAGTTGGGCTTGCTGTAGATGGTGATCGCCATGTCCGTCTCTTCCTCAGGGTCGGGTGGCGGTGACTGCGGCCCATCCCCGAACAGGGACTGCGCCGGCGGCACCACACGCTTGTCATTCACGGGAGGCCAGAACGGCCCCGCGGAGCAAGACACTACCCCTTGGGGTGATCCGGGTCCATCACCCCAAGATGCTGTGTCTAACGTGGCCCTGTGCACACCACCCCTCCCCTCTGTGGAAAACCTTCGTCTCACTGTGGACGGCTGGTGGAGATAGTCCGTGGCCGCCTCGTTGGAGGTCCTCGAGCCCATCCCCGCAATCCGCACAACGATGGTCCTGCACGGGTACGACATCTATTCGCACCCCTTAACCACAGGCGCGGCCGGTCGTCGACAGCTCTCTACCCCCAGCCCTGGGGATGAAGACGCAGAATTCGCCCTCTCGGACACACCCCTTCGGCGTGTCGCCGCACCCAGCGAACATCCAGCAAGTGACCGGGATCCGACGACGTCGAAAGCGACCGCCTCAATCGTCACCTCCCGCCGCCAGCACACAGCAGGCCGGTGATAACCGTGAAAACGGAGAGGGTTGCTCCGAGAGTATGCAGCCTCACACACGCAGGGGGCTCGCGCACTAGCGCGATTTATACAAACCAACCTATCGTTATGTTAACGTAATAATACGGTTCCCAACCCATCTCCCCCAAGGACATCCTCATGCAGCAGGTGTTGCAAGACCTACCACTGACACTGGCCTACATCGGCGCCGACCTGGTGGCTCTCGCCATCCTGGTCGGGGCCCTTTACATTCCGCGCCACGGGCGCCGAGACCTGGTGGCCGCCTACATCGGCGTCAACGTGGGCGTCCTGGCGGTCACCCTGCTGCTGTCGACGAGCGACAACGTCGGGGCCGGCCTGGGCCTGGGGCTCTTCGGTGTCCTGTCCATCATCCGCCTGCGCTCCTCCTCCCTGGCCCAGGGGGAGGTGGCCTACTTCTTCGCGGCCCTGGCCCTGGGTCTGCTCGGCGGCATCAAGAGCCACCTCATCATCGTCGCTATCCTCATGGCCCTCATCCTCGCCTCGCTGTGGGTGGGTGACCACCCGGCACTCATGCGCCGCAACCGCAACCAGGTCGTCACCCTCGACCGGGCCATCAGCGACGAGAACGAGCTCATCACCGAGCTCGAGGACCTGCTCGGCGCCCATGTGCGCAGTGTCGACCTCAAGAGCCTGGACCTGGTCAATGACACCACCATCGTCGAGGTCCACTACCGGCTGCTTCCACGCTCCCGCGCAGCGAGGCCGGCTCAGCCACCGGCCGCCCGGCTGCAGCAGGAGGAGATGCAGCAGGGGCCCCATCTGGTCCGGGAGGCTCAGCCTCAGGCCCCCGTTCATGCCGCCGCTCAGGTTCATCCCGCCGGTCAGCAGCTCTGGCCCGAGACCCCCGTGGCCGACAGCGCCGCGAGAGCAGCCACTGCCCCGCCTCGGTACGACTGGATCACCGGTCACCGCCAGCAACACGCCTCCGCCTCCCAGCAGCACGCTCAGGTGAGCAACCCTCCCTCCATGGTGCAGCCCCGCTACAACTGACCGAGCCGGCCCGCCTCACCGGTAGCGCCACCGCATCGGGGCGCCTCGTCGCCTCGAGGACATCGCGCGCCCACAGCATCCACCACACCCCAGCCCCGCCGCCACCGCCGCCGCCCCTCCTCCACCGCTGCCACCCAGCAGCACCGGCTCCCCACCTCGCGACTCCCGATCCCGGAAAGGACTGCACCGTGCTGAACACCAACGGCATCAACACGATCTCCCTCGCCGAGCTCAACTCCGAGGCGAGTCTCCTGACCCGCATGGACCGCAAGTACCTGGTTCCCCCCGGCGACACCCAGCACGTCATCAGCCACCTCGCCCCGCGAGCGCAGGTCCTCCAGATCGACGGCCTGCGACACTTCCGTTACGCCTCGACCTACTTCGACACCCCCGGCCTGGACGCCTACTTCCTGGCGGCCCGCAAGCGCCGTCGGCGTTACAAGATCCGCACCCGCACCTATCTGGACTCCGGCCTGTGCTTCCTGGAGGTCAAGACCAACGGGTCGCGCGAGGCCACGGTCAAGGACCGCTTCAAGTACGATCCCGACGACGCCGACCGCGTCACAACCGACGGTCGCCTGTTCGTCATCGAGCGCCTCGTGGAGTCCGGCACCTGCTCCTCGGACGAGGCGCGCACGGTCGCCGATGCCCTCGTCCCGGTCATGGACTCCACCTACAGCCGCACCACCCTGCATCTGCCCCACGACGAGGCCCGTGCCACCTTCGACACCCAGCTCACTTGGGACCTGTTCGGCCCCGACGGGAAGCGCCTGGGGCAGGACGTCATGGTCGATCACCTCAACGTCGTCGAGACGAAGAATCCCTCCACGGCCTCCCCCACGGATCGCCTCCTGTGGCATCAGGGGCACCGGCCGGCCCGCATCTCGAAGTACGCCACCGGTATGGCGCTGCTGTACGCGAACCTGCCCACCAACCGGTGGAACCGCACTATCAAGCGGGATCTGGGGCGCTACTGGCGTCAGGCCCAGTCGCGCCAGCTCGCGGCCTGAGCAGCGGCCCTCACGCTTCCACCCCACCCCCAACCAGCGCCTCCACAGGTCCCGGGCACCGCCCGCCTGTGGGGGCGCTGTTGGTCGCCTTACGCCGCGGCGCGGCAAGTCATGCCTCCCCCATGCCCTGTTCACAGCGCGCTCATGGAATGCGCCCGTTGACTGTTTCTCACCGGACGGAGCCGCACAAGGCCGCGGCGCGCTGAGGGCGCTCCCCTGCTGCCCACCCCGCGGTCAGGCCCCGTCACCGGTCCGATTGACCCGACAGGAGCCTCCCGATGAGCCTGACCACCCTGACCTACATCGCCGCCGACCTGATCGCCCTCGCCGTCCTGGTCGGGGCCCTCTACGCCCCCCGCCACGCACGCAAGGACCTCATGGCCGCCTACATCGGCGTCAACGTGGGCGTTCTGGCCGTCACCCTGCTGCTGTCGACGGCGAGCGTCGCGGCCGGCCTGGGCCTGGGGCTCTTCGGCGTCCTGTCCATCATCCGCCTGCGCTCCACCGAGCTGGCCCAGCACGAGGTCGCCTACTTCTTCGCGGCCCTGGCCCTGGGTCTGCTCGGCGGCATCCAGACCGCATCGATCGGGATGGTGGCGGCCCTCATGGGCACCGTCGTCGCCGCCCTGTGGATCGGTGACCACCCCGCGCTCATGCGCCGCAACCGTCACCAGGTGATCGTCCTCGACCACGCCATCACCAGTGAGACCGCCCTCATCGCGCACCTGGAGCGCACCCTGGGCGGGCAGGTCCGCTCGGTGGAGGTCCAGCGCCTCGACCTGGTCGACGACACCACCACCGTTGACGTCCGCTTCCGGGTGCCGCGCCACACTCCCGCTGAGCTTGAGATCGCTACGGCCTTCGACGACGTCGCCCCTGCCGCGCAGCCTGCCACCGAGCCGACCGGTGCCGTCGCCCGCGAGGCGCAGACCGCCCAGCCTTGGAGCGGCAGGCGCCTGAACGCCGCGCAGGCCGGCTCCCGCCCAGAGCCCGTCGAGGCCCAGCCCCTCACCGTGGCGCCGGCCGCCCAGTACGTCACCCGCTCCAGTAGTCAGGCGGCCTCGCCCGCCGCCGTGGTCTCGCGCTGACCGCTGACCCGGACGAAGCCGACAGGCCAGACCAGGCCAGGCCAGGACCCCGATGATGACCACGACGACAACCTCAACGACGATCTCAACGGCAACCGTGAGCACCTCCCGGGCAGTCTCCTCCGCGGGGCCTCAGGCTCCGACGTCGGGCTCCCTGAACGCCGAGCACCTGGCCACAACCAGTCTCGCCGAGCTCAACGGCGCCGCGGGCCTGCTCACCCGGGTGGACCGCAAGTACCTGGTGCCGCTGGAGCGTGCGCAGGAGCTCGTGGGCGGTCTCACCTCCGAGGCTCGGGTCCTGGACATCGACGGGAGGCGCCGCTTCTCCTACGCCTCGACCTACTTCGACACCCCGGGGCTGGAGGCCTTCATGCTCACGGCCCGCAGGCGGCGTCGGCGCTTCAAGGTGCGCACCCGCACCTACCTGGATTCCGGCCTGTGCTTCCTGGAGGTCAAGACCCGCGGTGCGCGCGGCACCACCGTCAAGCGACGCATGGGCTACCACCCCGACGACGCCTCCCGCCTGACCGGCTCGGGCCGCGCCTTCGTGGCCGCCTGCCTGGCGAGCACGGGGGTCACCGGTCCGGCTGCTGCACGGGATGTCGCCGCCGTGCTGCGGCCGGTGCTGGCCACCACCTATGAGCGCACCACCTTGCACCTGCCTGAGGCTGAGGCCCGGGCCACCATCGACACGTCCCTGACCTGGCGGCGCCTGACTCCGGCGGCACGCGAGAGGACTGCCGTCGTTGCTGGTACCCCGCAGGCCCTGCGCCCGGCCCACCTGACCGCGGCCATCGACGACGGCGAGCCGGTGGCGGTGGCGGGCCTCGCCGTCGTCGAGACGAAGAATCCGGCCACGCCCTCGCCTGCGGACCGGGCCCTGTGGGATGCCGGGCATCGCCCCGCCCGCATTTCGAAGTACGCCACCGGCATGGCGCTGCTTCACCCCGAGCTCCCCGCCAACCGGTGGTACCGGACTCTGACCCACGAGCTCGCCGACCTGTTCGGCACCGACCGCTCCAGCCTGGAGAGCATCGGCGCCACGAGCCCCACCGTGAGCGCCGCCTGAGCGCCGCACCCAGACCACCCACGATCCGACATCGGACCCGAGAAGAACCTGAGAAGAAGAGGCCCAGACACCATGAAGACCACCAAGACGACGACCACGCCCCTCCACCGACTCCGCCGTCGTGCGACCGGAGCCGTCGCGTTCCTGGCCGCGATCGCCCTGGCGGCCGGCTGCTCGACCTCCTCGGCCTCCGGCAACGCCAGCGCCTCGAGCTCGAGTGAGTCGGGCACGACGTGGACGACGATCTCCTCATCGGTGGCCACGGCGTCGACCGGTGCGAGCGTCTCCAACATCCTGGGGGCGAACGCCTCGGTGGAGGACGCCTCGAGCCCGGCGGACGACGCCGGGACCCCTGAGGCGTCGTCGGCCGCTACGATCACCCTCTCGGGATCGTCGGCCTCGGCCAGCGGCTCGGCGTCGAGCAACGTGAAGGTCGATGGGGGCACCGTCACCATCAGCGGCGGCGGCACCTATGTCATCAGCGGTGAGCTCAGCAGCGGGCGGATCGTCGTCAACGCCCACAAGGCGGACGTGCGCCTGGTCCTCAAGGGCGCGAGCATCACGAGCTCGGACGGGCCGGCCATCGACATCCAGGACGCCGGCAAGGCGATCGTGGTCCTGGCCAAGGACTCCAAGAACACGCTGACCGACGGCGCGAGCTACGCCTCGGGGCAGGAGGCCACCGCGGCCCTGTTCTCCTCCGACACGCTCACCGTCACCGGGACCGGCCAGCTGGACGTGACCGGCTCCTACAAGGACGGCATCTCCTCCAAGAACGGCCTCATCATCACCGGGAACACCACCATCAAGGTCAAGGCCGCCGACGACGGCCTGCGCGGCAAGGACTATCTGGTGGTGGAGTCCGGGACGCTGACGGTGGAGGCCGGCGGCGACGCCCTGAAGTCCAGTGAGAGGGATGATGAGACGAAGGGCTTCGTCTCCCTGGGGAAGGCGAACGTCACGCTGACCTCCACCGACGACGCGATCTCGGCGACCACGGACGTCACCGTCAAGGACACGACCCTGACGATCACGGCCGGCGGCGGGCAGGCCAACGCCACCGTTGAGGAGAAGGGTGCGCCCGGGCAGGAGTCGACGGCGGACTCTTCGACACCATCGCCCAAGGGCATCAACGCCGGGGTGAGCTACACGCAGGACTCCGGGAAGGTCACTGTCAATGCGGCCGATGAGGGGCTGCAGGCGCCGTTCGTCAACGTGGCCGACGGGGAGCTGTCCATCGCGGCGGGCGACGACGGCATCAACGCCTCCAACGGCGACCACGTCATCGAGGGGCACGAGAACGCCGACTCCGAGTCCGACGACGGCTCGGTGCTGACGATCAGCGGCGGCGAGGTGGAGGTCTCCTACGCCTCCTCCGACGGTATCGACTCCAACGGCTCGGCCTACGTCAAGGGCGGGATCGTGGTGGTCTCGGGGCAGGCCGGTGCGATGGACGGCTCGGTGGACGCCAATGGCGAGAGCCAGCTCGTGGGGGTGACGGGCTCTCCGTCGGTCAGCGCGGGTGACACGCTGACCGTCACGGATGCTTCCGGGTCTCAGGTGGCCTCGCTCAAGGTGGACTTCACGGCTGAGGCGATTACGGTGCTGGGGCTCACGGAGGG
>ERZ1036435.552-NODE-552-length-13172-cov-8.869559_pt1 | contig 13172 bp, 4 predicted proteins | sample MGYA00514223_ERZ1036435 | MGnify/ENA primary metagenome ERZ1036435 (study PRJEB33795, sample SAMN09464927) | human gut metagenome | host: Homo sapiens | place: USA: Stanford, California | collected 2016-08 | study: EMG produced TPA metagenomics assembly of the... | reverse complement strand
CAGAACCCTACACTCGAGAACGAGTAGAGAGTGATAGCTTGCCAGTTGGCCAGACCAAGATAACACAAGCTGGTCAAGATGGCGTGCGTACAATCGTCACCCGTCAGTACATGGTAGATGGCAAAGTGGAGAGAAGCCAGGAAATCTCCAACGAAGTGACAACTCCAGCAGTATCAGAAATCGTAACAGTTGGAACAGGCCCTGTTAGCGAGAAACCAACAGACGCCCCAATAAATGAAGTTCCAAGCTTAAACGTTGAAGAAAAAGATGTTACCACAACGGTAGCAGAACCCTACACTCGAGAACGAGTAGAGAGTGATAGCTTGCCAGTTGGCCAGACAAAGATAACCCAAGCTGGTCAAGATGGAGTGCGTACGATCGTCACCCGTCAGTACATGGTAGATGGCAAAGTAGAGAGAAGCCAGGAAATCTCCAACGAAGTGACGACACCAGCAGTATCGGAGATCGTAACCGTCGGAACAGCTCCTGTTAGCGAGAAACCAACAGACGCTCCTGTAAATGAAGTTCCAAGCTTAAACGTTGAAGAAAAGGACGTTACCACAACAGTGGCCGAACCCTATCCAACTAAGGAAGTGGAAAGTGCAGACCTGCCTTTGGAGCAAAGGGAAGTTAGCCAAGCTGGTCAAGAGGGTGTCCGTACGATTGTGACTCGTCAGTATTTAGTAGATGGAAAAGTCGAAAATACAGAGGAAATCTCTAACACTATCGCAAAAGAAGCAGTTCCTCAGATTATCAAAGTCGGTACAAAACCAATTTCTACAAATGCGGATCACGCTCCTGTGGAACCAGAAAAAGGAACCCTCGACCTCGAACCCTTACACCAATTAGTGGAAGAAGCTGAGAGCATCCAGAAAACGCATCAGTATTTCAATGATACCACTGCAGATCAAGAGTCTTATAAACAGGCAGTTGCAAATGCCCAAGCTCTCTTTGAGGCATCTCATGCCAGTCAAGAACAGGTTGATTCCTTGAAAAATGCCCTTGAAACTGCTAAGAATAATCTAGACGGCCAACCTGTTGATAAGAAAACTCTTGGAGTTGAATTTGACATGAAGGATGTGACTCAGTCTACAGTTGCTTACCAGTATGCTGATGAACAAACCAAACTCCGCTATCGCCGTGCTCTAGATCAGGCCAAGCTCGTTTTGGACAATCCTTTGGCCAATCAAGCCTTGGTCGATCAAGTTCGGACGGATCTCGAGGCAGCTCGTCAAGCTCTGGATGGAGTCAAGAGAAAACCAAGCCTCTCTCTAGTCAGTGTCGAGAAGGAAGAAGATCAACGCCAAGTTTCTCTTAGCTATCACTTGACGGATGCTACAGCTAGCTATCAATCAGCCAAAGCGCAGCTATACAAGGGTGAAACGTTAATCAAGGAAGTCGATCTTGTGGACCTCGCTCAAAAATTGACATTTGATGACTTGGACTACTATACTCCTTATACCCTCAAAACCGTCATGAAATATGACCTGGGTCAAGGGGAACAAACTAGTATAGAGGATCAACGTCCAGTTCAGCTAGATTATAAGAAGGTTGAAATCAAAGACATTGACCGCATCGAACTGTACGGTAAAGATGGTAGTCACTACCGACGTTACCTATCCCTGTCGGAAGTGCCGTCTGATTTGGACAACTACTATGTCCGCATTCAGTCAGACAAGTTCAAGGATATGCTCTTGCCCGTTTCTAAGATTACAGATAAGGGCAATGCCTACTCCGTAACAGTATCAGCCGATCAGCTCGTCGAGGGAGAAGGGGATCATTATCGTCCAGATTACTCTTTTGAACTGCCGAAAACGCCTCTTAGCCAAGAAGGTGTCTATACGTCTTTCAAAGCGCTCATAGAGGCTATGAAGTCAAACCCGACTGGAAACTTCAAACTAGGAGCGGATGTTTCAGCAGATGAACTCCAGTTGGAACAGTCTGCGACAAGCTATGTACCAGAAGAATTTTCAGGTAGCCTAACTAGCCGAGTGGATGGCAAAGATTATACCATCTACAACTTGGCAAAACCGCTCTTTGCAACCTTGAAAAATGCCACCATCCAGCAACTGACCTTGAAATCGGCTGCAGTTACAGGTAAGGACTCTATCGGGGCCTTGGCTAGCAATGCTCAAAATGCAACGATTACGGATGTTTCTGTAAGTGGTAGTCTATCTGGGAACAAACATATCGGTGGACTCGTAGGAGTTGCCCAAAACACAAAACTAACCAATGTTGCCTTTAAAGGGTCTATCACCAGCACCCAAGATGGGGGGCAGGAGTACAATATTGGTGGCCTGGTCGGTAATTTCCACGGCAACCAATCACTGGCGCAGAAGAGTCAGGCGGATGTATCTATCCAAGTAACGGGTCGAAATGGAGACCAGCGTGTTGGAGGATTGATCGGTCGTTTGCAGAATGGAGCTAGATTAGAAACTTCTTATGTGTCTGGTTCTATCCAAAATGGAGGTCATTCTGGCCAAGTCGGTGGAGCAATCGGGTCTACTTGGAACAATGGACAGGTCCGAAATATCTTGACCAGTGTCAAGGTTCAAAATGGTCATGCGATGACAGGAGATCCCTATCCTGAGGCTTCTGTTCGGGACTCTTATGTTCTTGAGGGGACTACAGCAAATCGAAAAGATGAGCGTTTTGTCCGTTCTATTTCAGAGGCCGATGCGCAAGCCAAACGTCAGTCCTTTGGAATCACTTCAAACTTGACAGACCAGGAGCCATTGCAGCAAGCTTACCAGCATCAAACAGACTATAGTCGAGTGAGGGGAGCTCAGGAGTCCAGAAAGCAAGCCTACGAAAATGTAGAAAAACTATTACCATTCTACAACAAAGACTTCATCGTTCATACAGCCAACCAATTAGCTGAAGATGATAAACTCAACAAAGTAGCCCTGCTAGATGTGGTTCCGATGAAAGACGAGACGCTGATAACGGATGTCAACAGTCATAAGGGTGAAATCAATAGACTGATGCTGCATTATGCAGATAAGACGATCGCTTATCTTGATCTGACCTACAAGGGTGATTTTGCCAATGGCCAGATTGCAGAATATAGCATCGCTGATAAGAATTTGCTCTATACGCCAGAAACCTTCCTATCTGACTACCAGTCCATTAAAGCGAGTGTCTTGGAAGAACTCAAAGCTGTGACCTATGACTCAACTGCAGTTCGAAAGGTCCTTGGAATTGGTGAAACAGCTTCCTTAGATGATCTTTATCTAGAAAAAGCCTTTGAACAAACCAAGGCTGAACTAGGTCAGGAGCTCCTCAAGGTGCTTTCAGTTGACAAGTCGATTAACACCCTAGGCCCTGCCGTAGCGGATGCGATTAGCCAAAAGATTCTGCAGAACAAAGAAGCCTTCATGCTTGGTCTGACCTATCTCAACCGCTGGTACAATGTCAACTATGGAACGTTCAATACCAAAGATCTTAATGCCTATAAGTTTGATTTCTTTGGCAATCAAGAAGCTTCGACACTGGATACTATCATCGCTCTCGGGAACTCTGGAATGGGCAATCTTCGAGCGCAAAACAACTTCAATGCTTACCGACAATCCCTAGCCAAGGAAAAAGGCAAAGGAGACCTCTTTGCTTACTTAGAAAGTCTGCGTGAACTCTTCTTGCCACACAAAACCAACAGTGAATGGTTCAAGGAAAATACTAAGGCTTATATCGTAGAAGCTCGTTCAAGTCTGCCAGAAATTCAGGCTAAGCAAGACAATGCAGATCGTAAGAGTAAGTATACAATCAAGGTCTACGACAGACTGACTCAGGGAGATTGGGGCTTCAAGCAAATGGTTCTCCAGCTTCTGACCTTACCTGAAAGAGATGTCTATATCATCAGCAATATGTCGACCATTGCCTTTGGTAGCTTTGGAGGCTACAGGAAAGAAGGTGGCAGAGTTCTCTCAGGCGAGGAACTCCATCGACACGTTGAAAAACTTGTGGATCAATCAGCTGAATGGCAACGAAACCACTATGACATGTGGTACAACATTTTAAGTCCAAACAGGAAAGACACTCTATTCAGACGGGTGATCGTTACAGACGGTTTCTTTCTTTATAATGATAAAGGCCAGCAATATTGGGCTCCGCGTAATGATAAGACCTCTGTTTCTATGTACAATTTCTTTGGCCCTGCTGGCAAGTATCACGGAGACAATGGACTAGGAGCCTTTGCCAATGGTTATGAAGTCTTCTACGTCTATGACCAGATGCTGGGAGCTTCTGGAACCATGGTCTATACCCATGAAATGACCCACAACTCGGATGGTTCTATCTATTTTGAAGGACATGGTCGTCGTGAGGGTGAAGGACCTGAGAGCTTTGCTACAGGGATGTTAGAGTCTGTAACCAATGTTAGCGAAAAAGGTCTCGTGCTCAATAGCTTCTATCAGGGAGATAAAGATTCGACCACACGTTACCATACCTATGATCCTGTTGCTCGATTCTCCTCAGCAGATGCTCTTCGCGACTACATGCATGGAGTTTTTGACGTACTGAACCTTCTGGATTATGTAGAAGGGGATATTGTTACTGGTGTTCTAACTGATCAACAGAAAATGAAATGGTACCGTAAGGCTGAAAATTATAACTTTGAGAATACGTCTTATGGTAAGAAAGCCCATGCTGATGATCGAATCGTTCCAATAACAGCTGAAGAAGCAGCCAAACTAAAGTCTGTCGATGCTCTGGTTGATCATAATATCATTGGTCGTCGCGATGGTTGGGATAGAGCTAGCTTTGGACGAAATGGCTACTACATCGTCAATATGTTTGCTTCCTTCTATGCAGCTCTGGACAATCCAACTGGTGCTCCTGGGGGACTTATGTTCCGCCGTAGAGCCTACGAATTGCTAGGAGACAAGGGCTACCAACAAGGATTTGTCCCATATGTATCTGGCCAATACTCCGGCCAAGCGCTTAAAGAAGGTAATAAGACCTACTCAATCTGGAACAGAGGAGATGTCGGTGTAGTTGGAGATGATCTAATCCTTAAAAACCTCTACGGTAGTCAGTATGAATCATGGAAGGATTTGAAGAAAGCTATGTTGAATGAACGATACAACAAGGCCCAAAACTTCCTTCGCCCTATCACCATTGAGTTTGAAGCAGGAAAACTAGATAGCAAACGACAAATTACAATTTCTTCTTATGAGGAATTACAAGATTATATGTACTTAGCAGTACTAGCGGATGCCTCAGCTAAGAACATTGATCGTGCCTTATCAGACAGCTCTAAGAGCAGTGTCGCCCAACTCAAGTATCGTATTTTCAATGCTTATCTACGTGCTACAGACGACTTCAGACAGTCTATCTTTGAAAGATAAGTCTCTTGCAAAAACAGCCACGAAAAAAGAAGATCACTTGGATCTTCTTTTTTTAGGGGAACGGCTTGCTTAGTATAAAAACGAATGGACTTGCAAATAAATTGATACATGACCTATTTCTTACTCTAAATGTCTGTTTAGAAATTTGAAATCATTCACCATCTGGTATACTCGTTTTGAAATTTCTTTTGTTTTTCATGAAAATATGATAAAATGATAGCTGTAAAAATTTTTAAGGAGATTCAGATGAAAACAAATACACTTGCTCGCGTAAATGCGATTTTTGGTCTTATTTCAGGTATCGTCTTGCTGTTGGCACCTCTTGTTATGTTTATGATAGCTGTCGGGGCTGCTGCGGCAACGGAGGACTCAGATGCAACAGTTGGGCTATTGACGATTTTTTCAATTATTTTGTCATTGGTAAAAATTGCAATCTTGGTTTTAGGAATTGTAGCCATTGTTTATTACAAGGACGATGAGCGTGTGACGCCTGCACCGTCTGTTTTGTTTATCGTAGGTGGTTCTGTTGGATTGATCCCATTCTTGGGCTGGGTAGGAGGAATTCTGACAATCATTGGTGGATCCCTCTATTTTGGACTTTTGAAAAAATTCGAGATTCAAGAATAATGACTTTTTGTTAGGAATATTTTTAAATAAGAGAAGGCGATTAGCCTTCTTTTTTTGTCATCAAGCAGAGGTAAACTTGACAGGATAAATAAGCTTTGACATTCGTGAAATCTAAAGCATTTATTTGAGACAAGGAAGTATTTTTATAGTATAATGGTGGATGTGAAATACCTATATCAAAATATAATACTAGTTATTTTCTTGATAGAGGTTGAAAAGTTGAGAGGATATAGAATGAAAAAGATTTTTGGAGAGAAGCAGCATCGTTTCTCCTTACGAAAATTAGCAATTGGACTTGTGTCAGCTTCGATTTCAAGCCTATTTTTTGTGTCCGTTGCGAGTAGTGGGACCGTATTTGCTCAAGAGAATGCAGCTGTTCACTACAAATATGTGACGGAAACGGAGCTGAGTGGGCAAGAAAAGGACTTGATTGTCAAGGATATTCCGAAAATTGCTGAAGATAGTGAGAGTACCTATTATCTAGTCTACCGTATGGATGAGAAAGCTCAGCTAGGTCAGTTGCCCAATACAGGTGGGCAGAATAGCCTTACTAGCGTTTTATCAGGTGGAGTTCTGGCTTCGATTGGTTTCCTTATTTTTGTCGTATCGAAAAAGAAAGGCAAAAAGAAAGCCCTCTTGAATGTGATTTTGGTAACAGGGATGGGCAGTGGTTTGGCTTCTTCAGTTCAGGCTATTGAAAATCAACTTTTGCTCCAGTACAATCAGGAATACCAATTATCCCAAGGAGATAGTCTGCCTTTGCCACGTGCCTTATCAGGTTATACTTATCTAGGCTATATTAAGCAAGACAAAGAGATTAATCAGCAAGAAACTGCTGCTAGGGATCAGAAACTTGACTATACAGTTCAACCTCATTTCCAAGCCAACGAAGGTGGACAAAAGGCAGGAGATGAGCAGAAAGCTCCGTCTTCAACAAGCCCTGCAGACAAGACAATCCCTTCTCAAGATTTATCTAATAAAAAGCCGTCTGGTATTGCTAGTGTAGATCCTCAAGACGAAGTCTTGGCTGGTCGCGTGAACAAACCAGAGCTCTTATACAAAGACCAAGAGATTGTAACCAAACTAGATGTTTCAGAAGTGGTGCAGGAAAATCCAGAACTAACAGAGGGAACCATCCATGTCAAACAAGAAGGTCGTGCTGGGAAGAAGATTGAACTTGTTCGCATTTTCACTGTTGAAAACCAAGAAATTTCTCGGGAAGTTCTCTCAACTAAAGTAGAAGAAGTCTTGCCACGTATAGTAGAGAAAGGGACTAAGAAGGCAGTAGCTGCAAGTGAAGCACCTCAGTCTGCAACAAAAGGAGAGCCTGAGACGCAGGCTCCATTACCAGAATATACAGGCGAGCAAGCGGGAGCGGTTGTAGCCCCAGAGACAGCTGAAAAACCAGAATATACAGGCACCCAAGCAGGAGCCGTCGTTGAACCCGAGCAAGTTGCTCCATTGCCTGAGTATCAGGGAACTCAAGCGGGAGCGGTCGTAGCGCCAGAGACAAGCGAAAAACCAGAATATACAGATACTCAATCAGGTGCCATTGTGGAACCAGAACAAGTCGCTCCACTACCTGAGTATCAGGGAACTCAAGCTGGTGCCATCGTTGAACCGGAAAAAGTTGAGCCAGAGGTTGGGGGCGTCCAGTCTGGGGCTTTGGTGGAACCAGAAACAGCTGAGAAACCAGCCTATACAGGCGAGCAGTCTGGAGCAATCGTAGAGCCTGAACAGGTGCCACCAACACCAGAATATACAGGAACTCAAGCGGGAGCGATTGTAGCTCCTGAAACAGCTGAAAAACCAGAGTATACAGGCACTCAATCAGGTGCGATTGTGGAACCTGAGACTCAATCTTCCTTACCAGAATATAAAGGTGAGCAAGCAGGAGCCATCGTTGAACCGGAACAAGTCGCTCCTCTTCCAGAATATACTGGCAATACCGGGCAAGTAAAACCGGAAACTCCGACAGAAAAACCAAAAGAAAAAGACCCAGAGAAGACGCTTGAGCTAAGAAACGTTTCGGATCTGGAGTTGTATAGTCAGACCAATGGTACTTACAAACAACACGTTTCTTTAGATGGTGTCCCAAGTAATCCAGACACTTACTTTGTCAAGGTTAAATCTTCGTCATTTAAAGATGTCTATCTACCAGTCGCTTCAATAACGGCTGAAACGAAAGATGGCCAGCCGGTTTATAAAATCACAGCCAAGGCTGAGAAACTCCAGCAAGAGCTAGAAAATAAGTATGTCGATAATTTCACCTTCTACCTAGCTAAGAAGGCTAGAGAGGAAACGACAACCTTTACTTCCTTTAGCAACCTAGTCAAAGCTATCAACCAGAATCTCTCTGGAACCTATCATTTAGCAGCTAGTTTGAATGCCAACGAAGTAGAACTAGGATCTGATGATAGATCGTACATCAAGGGCACCTTTACTGGTCAGTTGATCGGTGAAAAAGATGGCAAGCAGTATGCTATTTACAACTTGAAAAAACCTCTTTTTGAAACCTTGAATGGCGCCACAGTAGAAAAATTGAGTCTGAAAAATGTCTCTATTTCAGGTAAAGATGATATCGGTTCACTAGCATATAAAGCTCAGAATGGCACAAAGATTAAACAAGTTCACGTCGATGGTGTTCTAGCCGGTGAACGTGGTATCGGTGGTTTGCTGGCTAAGGCGGAGCAATCAAGTATCACAGAGAGCAGTTTCAAGGGAAGAATTATCAACACGTATGAAACGACTGCTGCCTACAATATCGGTGGTCTGGTCGGTCATTTGACAGGAAACAGGGCTTTGCTGACGAAGTCAAAAGCGACAGTAGCCATTTCATCTAACACAAATAGTTCAGATCAGACTGTGGGTGGTCTTGCAGGTCTAGTAGATCAGGATGCACAAATCCAAGATAGCTATGCTGAAGGCGATATTAACAATGCCAAGCACTTTGGTAGAGTCGCGGGAGTAGCAGGCTATTTGTGGGACCGAACTTCTAATCTAGAAAAGCATGCTGGAAGTTTGACCAATGTCCTCAGCGATGTCAATGTAACCAACGGAAATGCCATTACCGGTTACCACTATAATGGAATGAAGGTGAAGGACACATTCAGCAGCAAGGCGAACAGAGTCTACAATGTCACTATGGTCAAGGATGAGGTCGTCAGCAAGGAATCCTTTGAAGAAAGAGGGACAATGCTAGATGCTTCCCAAATCGAAAGCAAAAAAGTAGCCATCAATCCTCTCACTCTACCAACAGTGGAGCCCCTCTCAACAAGTGGCAAGAAGGACAGTGATTTTTCTAAGGTGGCCCATTATCAAGCTAAGCGCGCCTTGGCTTATAAAAACATTGAAAAATTGCTACCTTTCTACAACAAAGCAACCATCGTCAAATACGGAAATCTGGTCAATGAGAACAGTCTTTTGTATCAAAAAGAACTCTTGTCAGCAGTTATGATGAAGGATAACCAAGTCATCACAGACATTATTTCAAACAAACAGACTGCAAACAAACTTTTGCTTCACTACAAGGATGATTCATCTGAGAAGATCGATCTCAAGTACCAGGCTGATTTTGCCAAATTAGCAGAATATAGTCTAGGGGATACAGGACTTCTCTATACGCCAAACCAGTTCTTGTATGACCAAAGCTCTATCATCAAGCAAGTCTTATCTGACTTACAAAAGGTGGACTACCACTCAGAAGCCATCAGAAAGACACTCGGTATTTCTCCAAAAGTCGAGCAGACTGAGCTCTATCTAGAAGATCAGTTCGCCAAAACCAAGGAACAACTGGAAGATAGTTTGAAAAAACTCTTGTCAGCGGATGCTGGACTGGCTAGTGCTAACCCAGTCACTGAAGGTTATCTTGTAGATAGAATCAAACGTAACAAGGAAGCCTTGCTACTTGGCTTGACCTATCTGGAACGTTGGTATAACTTTAGCTATGGTCAGGTGAATGTCAAAGACCTAGTTCTGTACCATTTGGACTTCTTTGGTAAGGGAAATGCTTCGCCACTAGATACTCTGATTGAGTTAGGTAAATCTGGTTTTAACAATCTTCTAGCTAAGAATAATGTCGATACTTATTCTATTAGTTTAGCCAGCCATCATGGAACGACAGATTTGTTTAGCACGCTAGAAAATTACCGAAAAGTCTTTCTACCGACCACAAGCAACAATGACTGGTTTAAAAAACAGACCAAGGCTTATATCGTCGAAGAAAAATCTAATATTGAAGAAGTCAAAACAAAGCAAGGACTAGCTGGCACCAAGTACTCTATCAGTGTCTATGATCGCATCACGAGTGCCACATGGAAATACCGCAATATGGTCTTGCCTCTCCTAACCTTGCCAGAGAAATCAGTATTTGTCATCTCGACCATGTCTAGTCTAGGATTTGGAGCCTATGATCGCTACCGCAATAGTGACCATAAAGCGGGCAAGGCTCTCAATGACTTTGTTGAAGAAAATGCGCGTGAAACAGCCAAACGTCAGCGAGATCACTACGATTATTGGTATCGTATTTTAGATAATGAGGGACGTGAAAAACTCTATCGTACCATCTTGCTTTATGATGCCTATAAATTTGGTGATGACACAACCTCAGGAAAAGCTACATTGGAGGCTAAGTTTGATAGTTCCAATCCAGCCATGAAAAACTTCTTTGGACCAGTTGGCAATAAGGTAGTACACAACCAGCATGGAGCCTACGCAACAGGTGATGGCGTCTACTATATGTCTTACCGTATGCTGGACAAGGATGGAGCCATTACTTATACCCATGAAATGACCCATGATTCCGATCAGGATATCTACCTTGGCGGCTATGGTCGAAGAAGTGGCTTGGGACCAGAGTTCTTTGCAAAAGGCTTATTGCAAGCCCCTGACCAACCAAGTGACGCAACCATTACCATTAATTCTATCTTGAGACACTCAAAATCAGATAGTACAGAGGGCTCCCGTCTGCAAATCTTGGATCCGACAGAAAGATTCCAAAACGCAACAGATCTTCAGAACTATGTCCACAACATGTTTGATCTTATCTACATGCTGGAATACCTCGAAGGGCAATCAATCGTTAACAAGCTAAATGTTTACCAGAAAATGGCGGTTCTCAGAAAAATTGAGAACAAGTATGTGAAAGATCCAGTAGATGGCAATGAGGTATACGCTACTAACGTAGTCAAAGAATTGACAGAAGAAGAGGCCCAAAAACTAACTAACTTTGATAGTTTGATTGACCACAACATCTTGTCAGCTCGTGAGTACCAGTCTGGTGACTATGAACGAAATGGCTACTATACGATTAAACTCTTTGCTCCAATCTTTTCAGCTCTCAGCAGTGAGAAAGGCACGCCAGGGGACCTTATGGGACGCCGGATCGCTTACGAACTTTTGGCTGCCAAAGGCTTTAAGGATGGAATGGTACCTTATATCTCAAATCAATACGAAGAAGCTGCCAAACAAAAAGGTAAAACTATCAATCTCTATGGTAAAGAACGAGGATTGGTGACAGATGATCTTGTATTGGACAAGGTGTTTGAAGGCAAGTATGCATCTTGGGCAGATTTCAAGAAAGCCATGTACAAAGAACGTGTGGATCAGTTTAAAAACTTGAAACAAGTGACCTTTAAAGATCCGACAAAACCATGGCCAAACTATACGACAGAGACCATCAATCAAGTGAGTGAATTGCAAGCCCTCATGGATCAAGCTGTTCTCAAGGATGCTGTAAGTCCTCGTTGGAGCAACTATAATCCAGAGTATGATAGTGCCGTTCATAAGTTGAAGAGAGCAATCTTTAAAGCCTATCTTGACCAAACAAACGATTTCAGAACCTCTATTTTTAAGAAATAAGGGTTGGAAAATGAAAAGGGAGGATCGACAGATCTTCTCTTTTTATGTTTGGCTGTCTGAAAGCTGGTAGGCGATTTGTTTGTGACGGAGAAGGTCTTTTGTTTCTGGAGCAAATATGGTAGAATGATAGCTACGATAGAAGGAGGTTTTTATGGAGAGAGATAGATTGGTTCGACTCAATTGGAGACTGGGCATGCTGGCAGGAGTGACCTTACTTTTGGGACCTGTCCTACGATTTTTGCTATCCTATACTGGGGCCATCATCTATAAAGATCCTTCAAAAATGCTGGTTGTCACGGTTGCCTTTTCCCTGCTCCTGACATTTTTTAAGATTTTGATGATTGCATTAGGGACCTTTATGCTAATCTATTTCGAAGAAGATCAACAACTTCGAAAGCTGCCATCTATTTTATTTATCATTGGTGGCGTGCTGGGCTTTCTTTCAGCGACCGAGTGGATAGGAGGATTTCTAATCATTAAAGGCGCTGTTTCTTTTTCTAAATTTTTGAAAGAAGTCCGTGGTCTTGTCTGATCGTCTAGTGAAACAACCCGTTTGAGGGTTGTTTTTTATTTAAAGAATTATCTGGCGAAAGAATATGTTAGCAAAATGCTTTTTTTTTATAAGAAAACATGATGTAATACAACTTGAAAAAATAAAAAGAGAATATTATGAAATAATCTTTCATTGCATCGTATTTAAAAGCTTCCATTACTTTAGAGGGAGTCTTTATAAAAACTTCTAACCCTAATACTATTTTAAAAGTTATTCCACTGGGTTCTCAAAATAAAACAATTCCTGTTGACCATGTTGCAAGTGTAGATAGTTCATTTCGTATTGATTTCAAATCATTTGCTTGGGGTATAATTTTCGCTCTTATTGACCTTTCAATGGTGCAAAATTCATTTATCGGAGGATTGATATTAGCGGCATATGATGTATTAACAGTGCTAAGCGCTTTTCAGACTCTACTAGTTTTGCATCTTACTTCTGGTGGAACACATGTTGTCAGTGTGGTAGTATTTGAAAAAGCTAATCTTGAAAATTGCAAAGAAACAATTGAAGGTCTAATTCATAATCGTTACAATGATACTAATGTAACAAAGAATACTGATCGTATAATTGATGCTTTAAATAACAAATAATTGCAATCGTTTCTTGATTGAATATCACGAATTAATAATAACTAGTTGAGAGGACACTGTTCTCTCTTTTTAGTTGATTTTAACTAGCTTTTTTGTGAAAAATTGTGTAAAATAGAATAGATAAACGAGGGCAACCTCGAAAAATTAAAGGAGAATCCATCTAATGGTAAAATTGGTTTTTGCTCGCCACGGTGAGTC
>ERZ1036435.546-NODE-546-length-13351-cov-11.404708_pt1 | contig 13351 bp, 9 predicted proteins | sample MGYA00514223_ERZ1036435 | MGnify/ENA primary metagenome ERZ1036435 (study PRJEB33795, sample SAMN09464927) | human gut metagenome | host: Homo sapiens | place: USA: Stanford, California | collected 2016-08 | study: EMG produced TPA metagenomics assembly of the... | reverse complement strand
GGGTTTGGCGCAGGGGTTTGGTGCGGGGCTCCGGCTAGAGCGGAGCGCCGGGGGTATTAGAACAGCGAACCCGCCTAGTACAGTGAACCCATCTAGAACAGAGAACCCTGCACCCTCACCCGCGTGAACTCCTGCGCCGGCTCCACCAGCACATTCCGCCACGCGGCAGTATTCACCAGGAACGCCGCGTCAGCATCGCCGGTGTGGGCGCTCAAAAACTGACCCGCCGCACCCGTGCAGAAGAAGCCAGCCGCCCCGCTCTCGGTACCGGAATCACCCAAACCAGAATCACACGGTGCCAGCGGTTCGGGCGACTGTGCCCGCAGAGCCGCATACGGGCGGTTCATGGCGAGCGACGGAATCCACGGCTCATCCAGGGCGGTAAGCGGCACCTCCGGGTCGGTGCGTGACAGTTCGGCGAGCGCTTCGCGGGCGCGGGCGACCGCCTCCTGATGGGCTGTGCGAAGCTGCGCACCGGGCAGCGGGTTCGTCCAGGCGCGGTACTTGCTCGCCACCTGCTTGACCTGCGGAATCTTCGCGAGAGCGGTCACGGCGTCCTCGGCGCGGCGAATAGCAAGCCCGTCGGGTGCGAGCGCAATGTAGGTGGCGGTGGCGACCGCCTGCTCGTCCAGGCGGCGCGGGGTCGAATGCAGGGAGCTCGTGCCGACCTTGTGCGTGCCGTCGGGGAAGGTCGCGATGTAGAGGCGATGCTCCAGCATGGCGTAGGCGCGCATGGATTCGGTGAGCGTTCCGGGGTACAGGTGCGCGCTGTGCAGGGCGGTGAATTCGTCGCGGGCGGTGCAGCGTGGGCACTGCTGGCCACGCCGGATGCGGGCGCCTTCGGGGCAGGGTACGCGGCGTATTCCCACGGAGGCTCCCCCAGAGATTCCCGCGGATTCGGGGGCGGCGTCATTGCTCGTGCCGGTGGTGTAGCCGGCGCAGTAACGGTAGAGTTCCCCCTCGCTATCGCGCGGAATGCGCAACCCCAGATAGGCGCCGGGAGTCAACGGAATCTGGATGCGAACCCCGCTCGGAACGCCACGCTGCGCGGGGCTGTTTTCCTGCTTAGGGTCGCTCTCCCCCGCCGCTTGAGATGCCCGGTTATGAGCTCCTTCAGCGACCCCGCGGGGCACGACCGGTTCCACCTCAATGAGCGGGCGGCGGTTGGACCAGCGGATCTGCCTCCAGATGAGTAGCTGCGGTGCGCCTGCAGAATCACCGGCGGCGGCATCATGACCGGCACCAGCATTATTACCGGCGGCGGGCGCAGCAGCAAACTCGTCGAAAGCAGTCTCAAGCAGGTTGGGGTAGTCCATAGCATTCCACTCTAGCGGGTCTGGCGGGTTCTTTCTCGAGGGGTGCGGCGCATCCTGGCGCAACGTCCCCGAGGGGCAAAAGCAGCGCCCTCGAAATGCAAAAGAGGCCAGCGTCTTTCACGCTGATCCGCACCCCCGCAGTGTTGCCGTGCGTTCACGCACGACGGGGTGGGTTCTCAGCTGAGGCGCTGACCTCTGTGGTTGAGGCAGGGCGCTTACCCTGCCAAGCCCGAAAGCGATCGGTGACCGCTATTTTTCGGTGAGCTATGCGGTGTTCATGGAAGCCGGAAGCTTCCCCGCAGCGTCGCTGCATTTAAAACTTTGCCATATCCAATGGACATAACATCATTCAAATACGCATCGACTGCCCAATCTGCGCATTTATGACGCAGAATTTCTGTGCACTAGCTGGCAAATTGAAGCAATTAGTGCAAAATTTCAAAATCACCAAGCCGCTCAGCCGGACTATCTGACGGATGAACCACGCCATCTAGCTGAGGCGGGCAAACCCCTCCGCGATGGCCACACGCATATCGTCCAGCGTGCGGGACATAGTCTTGGTGTGAGCGATAATCGGCAGGAAATTCGTATCCCCACTCCAGCGCGGCAGAATGTGCTGATGCAGGTGATCAGCAATGCCCGCGCCGCCCACCTTGCCCTGATTAATGCCAATGTTGAAGCCGTCATTATGCGACACCTCGCGCAGAACCTTCATGGCGAGCTGCGTCAGCTGCGCAATCTCCATGGTTTCTGCCTCGGTCGCATCATCGTAGAACGGGATGTGGCGGTACGGGCAGACCAGCAGGTGACCGGGGTTGTACGGGTAGAGGTTGAGAATCACGAAGGCATGCTCGCCGCGATGCACAATCAGCGACTCTTCGTCACTGCGGCTGGGCGCGGTGCAGAAGGGGCAGGTCTTCTCGGTGTAGTCCTTCTGGCCACCGCTCACGTAGGCGGTGCGGTGAGGGGTCCACAGGCGCTGGAACTGGTCCGGTGCGCCGGGCAGCTCGAAGGAATCCTGCACCGAGGCTGCGGTGCCGTGCTCGGGGGTCGTGTTCTCGCTCATAGTCCCATTCTATAACCCACACGCGGCAACAGGAACGCCCCGTCCGTCATGCGTGCCAGATATGAGATAACTCCCCCGGCAGCGCGCTTAGCTGTGCTGCTTTTCCAGGTGAATGATGCGGGTGGCACCCTCAAAGGTCATGGGGAAGCTCAGCACGCCGTCCTCCATGACGAATTCCTTGGTTTCCTTATCGGAGGCGTACGGTGCGTGGCTCAGCTTCGCGTGGTCCACGTGCGAAATGTAGCTGAAGTTGCCGGTCTTCGCCTCGAAAGTGCCAGCCCAGAAGGGGGTTGCCAGCTCTTCGTGGTTCAGGTGGTAGGTGACCTCGATAATGCCGTCGTGAATGACTGCGTCCATGTAGTTCTCAAGGTTGGTAGAGTCCTGCTGAACCCAGGTGCCGTCCATGATTTTCTGCGAGCGCGCAACGGCTGCCGAGGAAGGCATGGGCGCCGCGGTGTATGCGGTCTGTTCCTGAGCATCCGGCGTATAGCTACCGGCACCCGCCGGCGCGGGGGTTTCAGTGGGCTGGGTCGCGGTAGGGTGAATCGACGGGTCCTGCGAGGTATTGACCGCCGCCTTAATTCCGGTGCTGTCGTCGCCGGGGGCGGGAACGGCGCTGGGCTCGACGGTTTCAAAAGCTGCGGGGTCAACAACCGCACTTGCGGAGGCGTTATTCGGTGCGGGTGCACACGCGGTGAGAGAGAGCGCGCCGAGTAGAGCGAGCGCGCCCAGAGTGGACTTAGGTACCACGAACGTGTCCTAACAGAGTTATGTGTTTGAGTGAGTTTGTGAGTTGAGTGGTGCCTCCCCGTGAGTGAGGTGGGGATACGACGACACCCCGTAGCGCATTGAGGCTACAGGGCGTTCGATAACCGGCACGGTAGATAGTTTATAGGCTCTGGCTAGGAGTTTCACCAGTGGCGGCCATTTTTAAAAGATAGTTTGGTCACATTAGATCTTAAGTTGAGGGGTTTTTCGCGCACACGAGCCCCAATTTGCACTCTCCACGGGCTAATTTTGCCTCGACAAGGCGAAATATCCCGCACGGTGGCGTGGGCGGCAATTTTCTTGCCTTCGTCTTGCCTTCGCGTGGGCTCGGCACCCAAACCCACCGCTTCAATAAGTATGCGGTGTGGGTTTGAGCGCCAAGCCTCAACTGAACTGTTATATCTGCGCTGCTATCTGCGCTACCGCAACCGAGCCGCTACAGCCCGGTTACTGTCCGCAGGGTATTTGCGAGCGGACTACTGCTTGCGGGAACGTAGCGAGAACTTCTCACGAATAATCGTGAACGTCTGGCGGGTCTCCTCCAGCAGGGCGACCGGCTCCTGCTCGCGCACCGCAACCTCATGAGATGCCGAGGAGTCGGCAGGTTCACCAGCCCGCGCGGCGCCGGGCGCGGTGTTCGGGGTAGCCTCCGCAGAAGCTGCCGCAGCAGCACCCGGAGCGCCAGGAGTACCAGGGGCAGTAAAGCCCGCGGCGGCGCTGAAACCGGCGCGGCGTGCCGCCTCCGCATCCGAAGGAACCGGGTGCACACCGTCTTCATCCACGACCTCACGCAACGTGTAGTCGCGGGCTTCACGGCGCGCATACTCACGAGCCAGCAGGGCACGCAACTCAGAAATCTCCTGGCGAAGATCGTCCACGTCAGCCTTGGTTGCGGGGTACTCCTGCTCCTCCCTGCCACCAAACTTTTCGATAATCCAGCTCGCGAGCGCACCGGTAGCAACCGCGACCAAGCCCCCGCCGTACAGCATGACGATCACGGCGATGACCCTGCCGATACCGGTGACCGGGTAAACGTCTCCGTAGCCGACCGTGGCGAGGGTCGTGAACATCCACCAGTAGGCGGTGGGCAGGTCACGAATCATCGCGCCCGGCTCGGAGGACTCCACCGAATAGATCGACAGGGCAAACATGATGATGAAGATCGCGGTGTAGCCGAAGAGCTTCATCCCCAGTTCGGAGAGCCTCTTGTATTGGCGGTTGGCGGTCAGGTGAATCATGGCCAGGAAGCTAACGATACGCCACGCCGGCAGCAGCACGATGGCCAGGTTCATCAGGTTGTGCGTGATGAAGTAGAGTCGCCGCGGCGCCAGGTACAGGCGCACGCAGTAGTCGGCGGCGAAGAGGCCCCACAGAATCATCTGAATGATGTTGAGGTACCCGTCGTACGGCTCCTGAATGCGCGTACTCATGATGGGCGCGGCAAACGCGAGCAAGTACAGCACGGACGCCACGAACATGGGCCGGGAGGAACGCTCCTCCCACGCGGCCAGGTTCTTCTCGCCGCGGTACTTGCTGAGCGTGCGGAACAGGCGGGTGCGCGGGGCGCGACGCGGCGGGTCCGTGACGGTGCGGGTGACCGTGCGGATAGTCGTGGTGTGCGTTTCAGGTTCGCCTACGTCAATAATCTCGGCGGCGCCATCAGGGTCACCCTGGGTGCCTGCCTTCTGGGTGCCAGCTTTCTGGTCGCCCTTGCCGTGCGGGTGATGCGTGGTGCGGGTGATGCGGCGCTCCTCGCGGTGCGTACCGTCCGGCGCATCGGTGGTGGCGTATTCTTCGACGACTTCTTCGTAGTCGTCGTCGGGGTTCAGGTCGGTGGAGTAGACGGAGTGGGTGCTGTCCAGGCGGGCGCTATCAATCTGCACGGCATCAACCTGTACTGCCTCCATGCCGGGGGCGGTAGCCTCTGCGGGGCTACTTGCTGCAGCACTAGTTTTGGCGGCACTGGATTCTGCCGGTGCCGACTGGGTATAACCAGCCTTCGTGGTATTCTCAGCGGCGGCTTCAGATGCGGTAGTTTCAGATGCAACAGTTTCAGGGCGCGCAGACGCACCCACCGGGCTGTTCCCCGGAATATTGCCCGAGGTATTCCCCGAGGTATTGGGTGCTGTGCCGTTCTTTACCGTGTTGTCTGTCTGGTTCTGTTCTGCCTTATCCATAGTGTGAATGATACTCCGCCTTGCAATCCTGCCCGACTATTTCTTTGCACTGCAGTCTTTGCACTGTGAGCATTCAACCTGACACAATATGTGGTGTACCCATCACCTCGGTTGCGCTATCCGGCTGTGTTGCTGCCCCACAGTGTTACTGCCTGTAGTGTTACTGCCCCGCAGCGTTGCCGACCCGCACATCGGAGTGCCTCATGCCTTCACACACCACCGCTTCCTTCTTCCGCCTGCCGAACTCCCGTCAGTTGAGCTTCCGCCGGCTGGGCGCGAGCCTCTGCCTGTCCGGTGCGCTCGCCGCCGCCCTGGGTGGGTGCGCCACTCTGAATTCCTCCCCTTCTGCTTCTGCGGAGGCTTCGTCTACGCCGACTGTGGCGAGTCACGCGACGGCGCCGGTGCTTCAGGATTCTGAGGGTTTCCGTCTGTTTACCGGTCGCGGTTCGGTTGAGGAGGCGGTCTTTGAGGGCCCGGCGGCGCCCGCCTCCTATTCGTATGTGGAGTTTGAGCGTCGCGGGGAGCCGGAGGGCACGATGAAGGTTTCTGTCTCTGACGGTTCGGGCACGCAGGTTGAGGTGGTTGCTGGCGGTTCGGGTGAGGGCGCGGGCGTGTGGGTTCGTAATACGGCGAGCGTGTCTGCGCCAAGCCCTTCTAGTTCCGGCTCTTCTGGTTCCGCTAAGTCTGCCGGTACGGTGAGTGTGCCGTATAGTTCGGCGCGTGTGACGGCTTCGACCTCGCAGTTGACTGATGATGCCCAGTGGATGGTGTCTGTTCGTGCGGCGGGTGTTGGTTCTTCGGGTGAGTTTGAGGCGCCTGATGGCGTGCCGCTGACGAGTCAGAGCGCGGAGGTTGGCGGCGAGATTCAGATGCAGGGTAGCCGCGGTTTTGTGCACGATACTGTGTCGAAATCGGACGGCGGTTCGGTTGCGGTGGAGAACCGTTCGGATGCGAAGATGACGGTGTATTGTGCGGGTGTGGACCGTAAGGAGCGTAGTGTGCCTGCCGGTGGCAGGGTGTTTGTGGAGGATTTGGGGGTGCGCGCTTCGGCGGGGTCTCCCCTGTTCTGTGGTGTGGTGACGCCCGATAGTACTGCTAGCTGGAATGTTACGGCCCTCGGCGGCCGCGCCTAACAGTTCGACGTAGTACCAATAAATCCTACACAAGGGAAAACAGGTTCTCCCTACAACGATTATCTTTTGTAACAGAGGTATATTAAGAACGGACTACCCGCCGTTATCGATCAATGGAGATACCTATGACCGCTCAGTCACCCAACCATATTCAGGTTGTAGTGCCCAAGTTCTACGAGTTCATTCCGGCTATTCTGAACTACCTGGCCGACGGCCGCGAGCGCAGTAATAAGGAAATCTATGCCGCCGTTGCCAAACGTTCCGCGCTCTCTCCTGACCAGATGAAGGAGCTCATGTCGAACGGTCGACGCCTCGTGTACGTGGACCGCATTAGCTGGGGTCTCACCTACCTCAAGCAGTGGGGGGCCGTCGAATCGCCGGGCCGCGGCCGTCAGAAGATTTCAGACGAGGGCAAGAAGCTTACCGCTCAGTATCCTCAAGGTCTCCCTTCTGAGATTGTCGCGGAGATTGTTCGCAGCGTTAAGTCGAATTCCGCCTCGGAAACCCCGACTCAGCTGTCTAAGAGCGGCGCGAAGAATATCGCACCTAATGTAGCCCACAGCGCATCCGAACCGACGAACGTAGATGAGAACACTCCCCAAGAGCTCATTGATGAGAGTATTGCTCAGCTGGAGTCCGCGCTCGTGCACGATATTTTGGAGCGCGTACGTTCCATCTCTCCTAATGCTTTTGAACAACTGGTGATAGATGTTCTGCTTGCCATGGGATACGGCGGTGCCGAAGAGCGTGGTATTGTCACTCAGGCATCCCGCGATGGCGGTATCGATGGAGTTATCGACCAAGACGCACTAGGCCTGTCAAAGATTTACGTTCAGGCCAAGCGATACGGTGAAAAGAACACCGTAGGCCGACCGGCTATCCAGGAGTTTGTCGGTGCGGTACATGCAGAGGGCACACAGGGTGTTTTCATCACCTCGAGCTCTTTCACCACCGATGCTCGAGATTTCGCCAAGAAGCTCAGCGGCAGCACCTCAGTGGTCCTGGTGGATGGTAATCAGCTGGCCCGTCTTATGGTGAAGTATGGTATCGGTGTGCAGGTGGAACGAACCTACACCATCAAGAGGATTGACGAGGACTTCTTCGACGAAGCCTAAACGTTACACAAGCGTGGGGTGGAAAGCCTGTAGCTTTCTGCCCCACGCTTTCTTTTGGGTTAGCCGCCTTTTGGGTTAGCCGCTGGAATGTTACGGCCCTTGGCGGCCGCGCCTAAGAGCAGCCGCGGCGTTCAGAGTGTGGTGGGTGCGCCTCCGTAGGCCCGGGCGTATTCCCGCGGAAAACCAGCAAATACGCGGCAAACCTGCGCATCGGCACGGTATATAACCTACCCCCTTTATGGTGACAAGTAGTCGCCAAGCTTAGCCATAGCTAACAGGAAAAGACGGTGTTCAAGAGCAGATACTGGGATAAGGACAGCATTCACACCCTTCACCAGTAAGGAAGCAAGATCATGACAACCGTTGTGTCAAACACGTCCGAAGCACTCAAGTCCCCCTATGCGGACACCCTCAACCGTCTACTTTCCGATGCACGCGCAGAAGCCGTCGAATCCAGCGTCTCCGAACTCGAACGCCTCGCTATTGCACACGACGCATCCCACTACCTGCTCGTGCCCGCCGGCCTAATCCGCCCCGACTCCGCCGAAGACGTCGCAAACATCTTCCGCGTAGCCGGCGACCTCGGCCTGCCGCTGACCTTCCGTTCCGGCGGCACCTCCCTCTCCGGCCAGTCCAGCGGCGACGGCCTGATGGTCGACACCCGCCGCCACTTCAAGAAGATTGAGGTCCTTGAAGACGGCAAGAAGGTGCGTGTGCAGCCCGGCGCGACCATCATGATGGTCAACAACTACCTAGCACCCTACGGCTACAAGCTCGGCCCCGACCCGGCATCCTGGTCCGCCTGCACCATCGGTGGCGTGGTCGCTAACAACTCCTCCGGTATGTCGTCGGGCACCAAGTACAACACGTACAACACCCTCGACTCCATGGTGTTCGTGCTCCCCAGCGGCACCATCATTGACACCGCAGAACCGGACGCCGACCAGAAGCTGCGCTCCCTCGAACCTGAACTTCACGAGGGCCTGCTGCGCCTGCGCAAGCGCGTGCTTGAGAACCCCGAATCCATGGCGAAGATTCGCCAGCAGTACTCCATGAAGAACACCATGGGTTACGGCCTGAACTCCCTGGTCGACTTTGAAACCCCCGTGGACATTCTGCAGCACCTGCTGATTGGTTCGGAAGGCACCCTCGGTTTTATTGCTTCGGCAACCTACCGCACCCTGCCGATTCTGAAGAACATTTCCACCGGCCTGCTCGTGTTCGACAACCTGATTGATGCTGCACGCTCCGTGCCCGAACTGGTTGCTAACAAGCTCGCTACCGTCGAGCTGATGGACGCCACCAGTATTCGTGTGGCTCAGCGTACCGGCCAGGCTGCGGAGGCGCTCGCCGCCATTGACGTGAAGGACCACGCCGCCCTGCTGGTTGAGTTCCAGGGCAACTCCGAGCAGGAGCTGAACGACCTGGCTGCCGCTGCGGCACCCATGTTTAAGAGCCTGCCGGTGGCTTCGCCGGTGTCGATGACCAGCAAGCTGTCTGAGCGTAACGCCCTGTGGGCGGCACGCCGCGGCCTGTATACCACCGTTGCGGGTAACCGCCGCTCCGGCACTAACGCACTGCTCGAAGACGTGGTCGTGCCCGTCGAGGTTCTGGGCAACACCTGTAGCGACCTGACCAAGCTGTTCGACGCACACGGCTACCAGGACTCCGTGATCTTCGGTCACGCGAAGGACGGTAACATCCACTTCATGCTGAACGAGCAGTTCCGCGACCCGAAGCAGCTCGACCGCTACCGCGACTTCACCGAAGAAATGGTTCAGCTGATTCTCGGTAACGAAGGCTCGCTGAAGGCTGAGCATGGTACCGGCCGTATCATGGCTCCATTCGTGAGCCGCCAGTTCGGTGAGGAACTCTTCGACGTGATGCGCCAGATCAAGCGCCTCATCGACCCGAAGGGCTTCATGAACCCGGGCGTTCTGCTGGTTGAGCCGGACACCGACTACGTGACCGACCTGAAGGTCGCTGAAACCGTTGAGGAAGAAGTCGACCGTTGCGTGGAGTGCGGCTACTGCGAGCCTGTCTGCCCCTCCCGTAACCTGACTTTGACCCCCCGTAAGCGTATTGTGCTGCGCCGTGAGATTGCTGCCGCTGAGGCGAACGGCGATCACGAGCTCGCTGAGCGCCTGCGTAAGGAGTACGAGTACTACGGCATTGAGACCTGTGCTGTGGACGGCATGTGCCAGACCCGTTGCCCCGTGAACATCAACACCGGTGACCTGATTCGCCGCCTGCGTTCTGAGAACCAGGACAAGCTGGCCGCTACCGGCTGGAAGATTGCCGCACAGCAGTGGGGCATCATGGATAAGGTTGCCGGTAAGTCCCTGACTGTGGCGAAGAAGCTGCCGTTCCCCGTGGTGCACGGTACCACCAACATTGCCCGTAAGGTCATGGGTGACGATATGGTTCCTTCCTACAAGAAGGACCTGCCGGTCGGTGGCCCGGCACGTAAGCCGCACAAGGACGCAACCGCTGAGATTGTGTTCTTCCCCGCCTGCGTGAACTCCATGTTCGGCGGCGTGGACGGCGACGGTAAGCACGACCCGGTCAACGCAACTCAGGCGTTCATCCGCCTGTGCGAGCGTACCGGCGTGAAGTACCGCATCCCGGACAATATTGGTGAGATGTGCTGCTCCACCCCGTGGAAGTCGAAGGGCTTCACCGACGGCTACTCGATTATGAGCGACCGCGTGCTGAAGTCCCTGTGGGAGGCTACCGACGGTGGCCGCCTGCCGGTCGTGTGTGACGCTTCGTCCTGTACTGAGGGCCTTGAGGTGATGCGCGAGAAGGTCATTAAGGCGCTTGAGCACAAGATCGTGAACGGCCTGAAGCCGGGCGAGCCGGACTACTCGCGTCTGCGCATGTACGATGCGGTTCAGTTCGCCGCGGACAACATGCTGGATAAGCTGAGCGTGTCTGCTCCCCTGCCGTCGGTTGCGTTGCACCCGACCTGTTCGATGACTCACCTGGGCACTCAGCCTGCGTTTGAGAAGATTGCGAACGCGATGAGTGACGACGTGTACGTGCCGAAGCACTGGGGTTGCTGTGGTTATGCGGGTGACCGCGGTATGCTGCACCCGGAGCTGACTGCGAGCGCTACGGAGGCTGAGGCTTCTGAGCTGAGCGAGCAGAAGCAGTTCGCCGCATACATTTCGGCTAACCGTACCTGTGAGCAGGGTATGACGGAGGCGACCGGCCACACCTACCAGAACGTGCTGCAGCTGCTGGAACGCACCACTCGCTAACAACTTCACCAGGGCATTAGAAAAGGGGCTCGGTAACCTACACCAGTAGGTTACCGAGCCCTCAAGTCTTACATAACTTTTATTGGTTTTGCATAGACAAACTAAAACTATATTTAAATAACACCATAAAAAATTTTAAATATACTTAATAATCGCTAATTCTAACTCCTGAATAGCATGCAACAATTGCTCAGAAGTATATTTTGGATTTTTTTCATCATTCTCTGGATCATTCTCTGGACGATGTACAGAATTCTCTGGATGATGTACAGAATTTCTAACATAGACAGATACTGGAACACTTCGATCCTTATATCCCTTCCTATTATCCTTCCAGGTCAACGCTAAAGGCGCCCCCGCCTGTTTTAGCTTTTCGCATATTTCTGCTTCTCCAGCAGATTCCTTACCTGTACTTCTCTTCTGAAATTCACCATACAACTCATCCATAAACTCAACACTTGGGACACCAAAAACATAATAATTAATTGCGTTCCATGAAATGTACGGAAGTTTACATTTATTCAACTCAGTATATCCATAGGCCCTGTCCCCATTCGGGCTTTCACCAAAAACAATAACATTTGAGTTATCAGGGGAAAAATCCTGCAACATATATGGGGAATGTGTCACTAGTATAACCTGCTGACTCTTTGAAATTTCCCTAACAGCTTTAATTAATTTTATCTGCGCCCGCGGATGCAACCATGTTTCAGGCTCATCCAATCCAAAAATATTTTTACTATACTTATTGACATCTCCGGCAGTTTTTTTAGCATAAACTTGCAGCAGGGCAATCATAAAAGCTCGCTGCAGACCAGTTCCTTTATTCTCAAGACTAGTCTCATCATCACCATTATCTCCATTAGACATAACGACTCGACCAGACTTGAGGAAGGAAGATGCATCAGGCATATCGAAAATAAATTTTGCTCGAACACCTTTTGCATACTGATCAGAAAGTAACTCATTTAAGTCACCTTCTAAATCAGTTAAAGCATTTTGCACACTACCCTCACCATCTCGAACAAATAATTCAGCATGAGCTTTACTGAATTTTTCCCACAACTGATGTTTGGTAATGTCCGATACACATTCTGCGACGAGCTTTCCCAAAGTTTTAGTTGTTGCCATATTGGCATGCTCACCAGGAGTTTCATCAGCATATATAAAATTAAAATCAAAAAGTTTCTTAGGGGCTGCATCAATCCCGGTGATATTCTCATACTGCTCGTTCTCTTGGTTCCAGAAAAGCACTTTCTTGGAATCGACCTTCACGCTTCTTCCATTTTGCCTAATAGATTCTTCCTGCGACTGGCGTTGAGCTCTAAGAATTTTACTGTCACCTTTTCCATCATCAAAAAGATACGGAATAAGTTTATCTAAAGATTCTTCGTGTAAAATATCTTCCAGGTCATCCCCGGCAATATCTATAATAACCCTTGAACAAGCAGTGTTATTTGTATAAATTTTAGATTCATCTTTTGACGAGAAGCTCTTCAAGTAATCTAAAGCATGTAGAATAGAAGATTTTCCACTATTGTTTTCACCAACAAGATAGTTCAATCCTGGAGATAAGAAAATTTCCTCTTTTCCGGAAAAGCAACGTATATTTTCTAATTCAATACGCTTGATGTACATAATACCTCCTTGTATAGTTACGAAATAATTCAATAAGTTTCAGAAACATTTACCTTATAAGCTCCTCCTTGAACTTGCGGATAGAATACCTGACGATTAAACACACCTGATGCATCCAAATCGTATCCAGACATCCTTATCCGAATCGCACAATTACCGACGCTTACGAACGGCAACGAACGTTAGCGCCATCACTTACACTAGCACGAAGACACCCGCCCGGACTAGGGAAAACTCCCCCTCAACACAACTTTCTGCACCCAACCACACTCCCCCACCCGCACCTCCTCAAAGCACATAGAAACCACCCCCTCCGCAGCTTGTCGCCGCAGGGGGTTCTATATATAGGCTCGGTGCCAGTTCACTAGCTTAGCTGGCTACGGTCAGCTGCAGTCAGCCCGCACCGGCCACAGCTACTAGAACGTGCTGCAGCTGCTCGAACGCACCACCCGCTAAAAGGCTGAGCGCATAGCGGCATATAGAAGGGACCCGGCGGGCTATCTTATGTGATAGTCCGCCGGGTCCCTTCTTTGTCTCTTTGAGTGCTTATTTTCGACTATTAAATAGTCCAATAATCAATACTGCTATTGAGATGCCGTAGAGAATTCCAACCACTAGGTCGCTGACATTTGACACTACATTCAAGATAATTGCCAGAATCAAGAACAGCATCCCAACAGGAACATACTTATTCGACTTCATACGCTCGTGCCCCCTCAATAATCAACAGCGATACATCATTTTCAGGACCATCCAGCAACCCATTTTCTGAATGACTATGGACGTTCGCCTTACTACCACGCTAGCACTCTGGAGCTAAAAACTAGCCCACGACACAGCTTTCTCGCCGGGTGCAGCGGGGATGACGTGGCATT
>ERZ1036435.544-NODE-544-length-13430-cov-3.733832_pt1 | contig 13430 bp, 18 predicted proteins | sample MGYA00514223_ERZ1036435 | MGnify/ENA primary metagenome ERZ1036435 (study PRJEB33795, sample SAMN09464927) | human gut metagenome | host: Homo sapiens | place: USA: Stanford, California | collected 2016-08 | study: EMG produced TPA metagenomics assembly of the... | reverse complement strand
CATTCAGAATCTCTAATATGATTTCGGCATGAGTACAACGGTTTTAGATCGTCCGCTTGAAGAGATTGTTGCCGAAAACATTCGGACCGAATCGGCGCGGCGCGGGTTTAGCCAATCTGCAATCGCGCGCGAGGTTGGCATGTCTCAACCCGCCGTTAATCAGCGCTGGCGCGGCGTTACGCGCTGGCAGTTAGACGAGCTGGATTCGCTGGCGCGGCTTTTCGGTGTCTCTGTCGCGTATTTGGTCAGTGATAACGCACCGGTGCCAACAGTCGTTGTGCCCCCGACAGGACTCGAACCTGCAACCTCGGGATTAGTGTGTATTCCCGGGTTCGCTGATAGCGATTCTGAATGCATTCTGAGAATTGCTGCGTAAGCATCTGTATATGCGCAAATTAACGATGCCGGGCGGTTGGGCGGGACCGGTAGCGGCGTATAAACGATTTTTACTAGCTTCTGGACGGTCAACTAAGACGGTAACGCTACGGCTCGATTGGGTCGCTAGATTCGCTAGAGCGGTCGAGGTTCCACCGTTCCAGATTGAAGCGACAGCCGTTATTGATTGGTCAGCGGGTCAGGATTGGTCACAAGCAACGAGGCGTTCAGCGCACCAATCAATTAAAGGGTTCTATGCATGGGCTTACACCTACGGGCTTACAACCTTTGTGCCTACGATTCCGAGTGTGTGTAAAACGCCACCGAATCCGCACCCCGCTAGCGACGCGGCGTTAGAAGCGTGCCTACTAGCGGGGGATTGGCGTGTGAGCCTAGCAGCGCGGTTAGCGGCGGGACTTGGCTTAAGGCGGTGCGAGGTCGCTTGCATAAATGTGGATAGAGACCTTGTTACAGATGAAAGCGGTAGCGCCTTACTCGTCCACGGCAAAGGCGGGAAAACGCGCCTTGTTCCCCTAACAGACGCGCTATCAGGGGAACTAAGACGCTACAGCGGGTTCATTTTCCCGGGTCAAGAAAACGGGCACGTCAGCCCGGCTTGGCTCGGTAGATTGGTATCAAGAGCAATGCCCGCGGGCGTGACTATGCACGCCTTGCGGCACCGTTTTACAACACGTGCCTATAGGCAAACGAGGGACCTCGTAGCCTTACAGAAGGTGCTAGGTCACTCGTCGCCGGAAACAACCCTTGTATATCTGCAGCTAGCAGACGATGCCTTACGCCGAGTTGTCGAGGCCGCGGCCTGAGCGCTCGGATTCGAGCGCGGCTATACGCTTCCTAATCTCGCTGTGTGAGTCGTGCGCGTGATCGTCGATGCTGTCAACTCTGCGTGTGATTTGGATAAGCTGCGAAGATTGGTGGTCTAGTTGAACGCCGTGTTCGTCTAGGCTTTTTTCAATCCTGTTCAGTTGGTCTTTCACGCTCGTTCCGTGGTCAGGCTCGAGTTGTCCAGCTGTGCGGCGCGCGGCAAGAAGCGTGGCAATACCGGTGATAGTAGCGGCAAGCCCGCCGAGGCCACCGGCAGCGGTTACAACTTCGGCAACCGCGTTCACCCTTCACCCCTCGGGGTATGCGCGAAAGCCGTTGCGGTTCCGAGCACGGAAGCGGCCAGCGAGAGCCATAGGGGAGCGGCTGATTGGTCTACGATTCCGTACACGGTCAGGATAGGCACAAGCGCGGTGACGATACCGTAGAGCCATGCGCGAACTTGCGGGGTTAGCCATGTGAGGGGCTGAGGTGTTGCATGTCGAGGGGACTCGTTCACTTCGATGCACCTACTTCAATAAGGTTAACGAGGTCGTCTACGCGCTTTGAGAGCGCTTCAATTCCTTGATAGACGCGGGCGAAGTTTGTTGCGTTCCATGCGGCCTCGTCGGATAGGTTGGTAAGAGCGCCGGTGGGTTGGCCGTCTGAGCCCTTTTTTTCTACGCCACCAATAAGGACGTTTTCGAGACGTTCAACCCTCATATCAATGTATGCGAGAACGTCGTTTACGCTTGCGTTGTGACCATCGGGACGGGTCACACGGTCGGATAACTGCATTTCATTATCACTTTCTTCGAGATGTGTTGAGAGATAGTCGAGATAGTCGAGCTTGTCGGAATAGTTACCGGGGCAGGCTGTAGCGAAATGGTCGCTATGAAGTGAGAGCGGGAGATTTCCCCATTCGCTGCGAATTGCTGCGATTAGCCGCGCGATCGTCCTCAAGTCCCCTTCGGTCGCCGCGGGGTGACATTCAATGCCAATGGTTCTCATGTTGTTACCGGCGCAGTGCCACGCGCGGTCACCATCTGAAACTAGCTGCGTCACACGGCCTTCCGAGGCGACGTAATGAGCTGAGGTGGGGTTAGCGCGGTCACCATCGCTAAGGAAATTCACAACGCTATCGTGCGTTTGATTCCATTCAGGAAGTCCCCACCAATGCATAACGATGCCTATAGGGTCGCCGAGGGGACGTCCCGCATCGTAGTTAGGGGAGGGGTGAACATCGGTCACTGCGAAATTCGGTCGAATAGTCATGTCAGGCCACCCAAGACGCAAAGCCGCGGTATGCGCCGTTGTTCTGAATGTCGACGGGGCCGGGGACGAATACACGAACCAAACCGTTGTTCAAGAAAACGGGCATAGGCCAAATGCCGGGGCCAAAAAATGACCCGCACATCACCCATTCTCGCGTTGATGGCACTTTCACCAAATTGTTGATACGCATGATGTCGATAATGCTGTTTCCGTCCATGTGGAAACTTGAGCCGGTGCGAACAAGGCTAATGCTCAGGTGGTGAACGCCGTTCGCAGTGCGAACTTCACCGGAACCGCCGTCATGTCGCCACGCGCCGTCGAACACAGGCAGTGTCGCGAGGTCTACGCGGGAAAGCTCGGTGAACTGCGCGTTGAGGTCTTCAGCGGTGAGGATTTCACCCGGGGTAAAAGTTTTCATCATTTGTTCCTATCGTTGAGGGGAGAAACGAACGCGGGTTTCCCATTCGGAAGCGGTGATACTGTGTGAAACTTCGGTGATAATGACACGTGCTGTGTCGCCGCGGTTTTCCACGCGGGCGGGCGTGAGTGGGTCGAGAGTTGAGACAGCGGCCATGAGCGCACTAGAGTTTGCCGGGCCGTAAGCATGGGCCGGGCGTAGCGTGATTTCTTGCGGCGTGGGCACATCAGACGCTTTATCAATGAGTGCGCGGGCGGCGGCGCGCGCCGCGTCCTCGCTTATGCACGTGAGGTCTACAGATGCGGCGGCACCTGCCCATGTCTGCGAAAACGTCTCTTCACTAATGGTTAGCGTCAAATCGTCTGCGCGCCATTCCCCATCTGTTACATGTGCACTGTGATTCGTTGCGTCCACGCGGGAGACCACATCGGTTGAATTCCATGAGGTTTCGATAGCGGTGTAAGCGTAGATTGAGTTTCCGTCGGATTTCTGCACGTCTGAGAAAACGAGATTCGACGCGGCGGGCCGGGCCGCGCTAATCGTCACGCTTCCGTCTCGGTTGACTGTCCATGAGCCGGTTACTGAGGCCGCCGCCGCGTCCAAATGCTTTGCAAGACTCGTTTCCCAAACCGTTGCGCACATCCTTTGGTAGGTTGTCGATGCTACGCGGTAAGCGATTTCGGGAGCGCTTCGCATAAGCCGCGTAATGCGGTCATTCCACGTTTCCGAGCCGTCGCCGCCCTCAGCACGGGCACCATAACGCTTTGTTGAGCTGAGGCGGCGAACAGCGTCCGAAATGGTAAAAGTCACGGTGTAAGAGTGCTTAGAGCCGGGGGGCTGTCGATTGAGCTCAATTCCTGAGACAGTTCCGGTGAATAGGCGCGTCCTCGAGGGCCAATGTAGAAGGACCACGGGCGCGCCGTAGGTTAGGCCGGTTTCGCGGGGGTCGAGCGCGTCGAGAGCGCGCGCGGTGAGCGTTCCCGCTTGAGCGGTGTATACGGGGCCGGTTGCTGAGATTCCGCGCGTGACTTGAAGGCTCGTTACCGCGGCGGTGATATCTTGCCAAGCCACGTTCGCTGCTTTGTAATAGAGCCGCTGCGAGTTCAATACGTCTCGGTTGAGGGTGAAAGCTGCGGGCGATGTTAGGCCCTTCGTGAGCGCGGCGCGGCCAAGGCGCGATGAATCGAGCCTAAAGCCTTCGAGTCCTCGTAGCGGAAAGTAGGCTTGCAAGCTCAAGACGTGAGCCGGGGTTGCGTCCTCGGCTTGGTTGCCGGGGCCGGTGATTTCCACCTTGTAGACAGTTACGGACGTTGCGCCGGTAACGTTAATCGTCATCGTTCCGTCGCACACGGTGTTAATCACCATTGTCTGATATTTGTTAATCAGAGCAGTTGCTTTCGTCCCGATAATAACGACGGGCGCGGGGCCGTCGGCTGACACGGTGAGGCGCACGGCTAGGGGCATGTTTGGAACTAGGTCGGTTACCGTGCATGTGAGGGTTGAGGAAGCGCCGGTGAGCGTCACGGTGTCGCCGGATTGTGCGAGAGTGCCGGTTGTGCACTTCCAGTCAGAGAAGGCGGGCGGCCTGATTGTGATCGTCATCGTGTGAGGCCGTTCTGTGCTTGCCATTCTGAGAGGGCGCGGGCGACCACGCGGCCTACTTCCACGTTAGGTGTGAGCGCGTAAACGTTGATAGTGGCACCGGAAAGTGTTTCGCGGGCCATCACCGGTGCGCTTATGCCGAGGGTGGGCATGTCTGTTGCGGCAATATCACCGGTAAGGCGATTGAGGGAACGCCTTACTGCGCCGTATTGGCTTTCGAGGCTCGTAATCAATCCACCGATAATCAGGCGGCCAGCGGGAGCAAGCAGCGTCTTGTCTCGTTCTGCGGGGCCTTTCCATGAGGGCAGCAGATTCGTTAGGCTCGTCAAGGCGTTTTTGACCTTGCCGAACATGTTCTTGATGCCTTGGATAAGGCCGTTAATGATCTTTTCACCGATACCGAGCAACCATGAGCCAGCTCCGCTAAAGGCGTTCATCACGATTGAGGGGAGGTTACTCATTACGCTATGGATTGCTGATAGCGCATTGCGTAGGCCGTTTGGTATGTAGTTCCATGCGGCCGCGGCGACGCTCTTAACGCCGTTCCATAGGCCGTTCCAAACCGCTGTGATAAGGCCAGCGGCCGCTTGGATAACGCCGCCGATAACCTTCGCGGCACCTTGAATGAAGCTTTGAATAGCTGTCCATACGCCGCTAACGACGTTTTTCGCGCCTTCCCAAACGCGGTGCCAGTCGAGCGTGAGAATGCCGGTAATGATGCCTACGACACCTTGAATAATCTGCAGAAGGCCGGTAAGGCCGCCGCTAATGTAGGTCCACACGCCAGCGATTACCGAGCCAATGCCGGTGAACACGGGGCCAAGGCTTGTAACAGCGCCGATAATGAAGTTAACGACGAATTTAACTACGGGCACAATCACCGCGGCCAGAGCCTCGGCAACGGGTTTCAGCGCGTCTAGCAACGTTTTAGCGACCATTCCAAGTGTGTTAACAACAATGGCCACTTGTTGCTTCAGGGTGGGCAGTACATTTGCGGTAAACCAGTTGATAATAGGTTCTACTACGGCTTTAATACCGTTCCACGCGGCCTCGGCACCGGTTTTAATACCGTTCCAGACCTTGTTAACGCCGTTTCGGAACGTCTCTGAGTGCTGATAGAGCAAGACGAACCCGGCGACGATACCGGCAATAGCCGCGGCGATAATAAACGGCCATGAGCCAATGATAGGCAGTAGCAGTTTGAACGCGTTTTGAATCCTACCTATAAGCGTTGGAACCTTAGTGGCAAAGTTGAGTGCTGCGAACGCGTTTTTAAATACAACGCCAAACGCGATCACAGCGGGCGCAACTGCAATGAAGATGCGGCTAATGCGGCTAATAGTTTCTTCACCGCCGTTAGTCCACCAATCTTTAAACGACTGGAGCGCGGGCAGAACGTGGGTTGTGAATGCGGTGTAGAGGATTTTAGCGGCGCGCTGCAGCTTGGGGCCAATCCACTGTGCGAATTGCTTGAACGCGGGGATACCCGTGTTCTCGAGCCACGCTTTCAGTTGCTCGAACGCGGGCATGAGTTTTTCGTTCAAGAATTGAACGAACCTTGTTGCATACGGCAATAGAAGGGTTCCGAATTCCGCGGCCAAGTCATGCACACGGGCTTTCAATACTTGCACTTGGTGTGCGTAGGTGTTGTTTTCTCGGTTGAAAGCGCCTTGAGCGTCCGCGGTCTGCTCGAAGATTAGTGCGAGGGTTGCGGCTTGCTGAGCTTCGTTAGAGAACGAACCGCCAACCTTCTTAAAGCCGAGTTCTGTGGCTTTCGCGTCAATCGCCGCTTGCTTCAGGGACACGCCGTATTTTTCGATTGGGTCGCGTTCACCCTTGAGGGCAGAGCTAATCGACTGGATAGCTTCAGCGGTCGAGCCGCCGAACTGTGCCGAGAGGTCAGCGCCGAGAGTGATTAGGTCCTTGGTTTTATCCCCTAATTGTTCTAGGGGTGTGCCACCGTTTTTGAGCTGAGCGCCAAGAAGCACGGATAGTTCTTGAAATTCGTTCTTCGTGACGCCGAATGAGGTCGAGGCGGTCGAGGCATAGGCTTTAACCTTGTCCGCGGTTTGCTTAAAGACTGCTTCAACCGCGCCGGTAGATTGTTCGAGGTCACCGGCCATTTGGATTGCTTTAAAGCTGATTGCCCCCGCCGCTGCACCTACTGCGGCCGATGCTGCGGCGGCGGCCTTACCCACTTCAGCGAACTTTGAGGCGACGGTTTTCACGCCTCGAGACAGTCGGTCTAGACCGAGGTCTTTCGACAGTCCACGGAAAGCGCGCTTGAACTGTTTCGTTTCGGCAACTACCGCAACTTTTACTTGATGTCCAGCCAAGGCGCGCTTCCCTTCCTTTAGTGCGTGTTCTTTTCGGCTAATACGTCAAGGACAGCTTCAGCGTCCTTCATGGTCAGTTTGCGGGCCTCGGGGAAGCTCATGTGAGCTTCCACAGCGAGGACAGCAATAAGGCGACGAATTTCGAGATTGTCAGACACTAGAGAAGGTCGGTAGCGTCAACAAGCTTCATATCCCGCGCGGCCTTAAGCGCGGTTTCACGGTCGATACCGTCGCGGCGTGCGATCATCACAGCTGTGAGGGCGCTCATCTGCTTTGCGGTAACCGCGTCCTCGCTAAGACTCGAGAACGGCATGTTGGTGGTTTCTTCGAACCATTCGAGGTCACCTAAAGTCATGTTTTCAACGGCTGATTGCGTGTCCATGATTCTTGTTCCTTAAAAGTTGTGTTTTTCCAATAGTCGTTTGATTCCCAAGCCGAATCCCCAAAAGATTTCTTGCCGGTGAACTTTTTCCGCGTGGCTTAGCCACCTAAAGCCGGAATGCCCATCGCGGCCAAAGTGATTAACACCTGAGTAATGGCCAGCTTTGGTTTTCCGGCCTATAAGCGTCATCATGCGAACGTTTGAGGTGACTCGAACTGCGCGCTTTGAGGATGCGATGCGAACGGATCTGCGTAGGTTGCCGGTTTTGCCGTCACGGATTAAAGCGCGGGCTGTGGCTTGAACAGGTTCAGCGAGCTTATACGTGAGATATTTCAGGTCATCGACTGCCACGCCTACCGCTTCCGCGTCTTTCAGAAGCGGTTTAATGCCGATAATTTCGACATGCGCTGCGTCGAGCTGAATATACCCGTCACGAATTCCGGTCATTAGCTCAGAGCGTCGGTGAGGTTCCCGGTTCCAAGGGTCGAGCCGGTTGACACCTTTTCGGGTTCACCTTCAACATTCCACTCGAAGTCGAAAGTTGCGCCTTTTTCATCACCTGCTTCACCGGAAATTGGTGGCTTTGATCCGATCTTGACACGGAATTTAAAGTGAGGCTGTGCAGCAGTCGCCACCTTGTTACCGTGCGGCGCGAGGATAGCGTCAACCGTCTTGCCACTGTTGGTCCAGATGTAATCCCAAAAACTGCCAGCGTCTAGCGACTGGATAGCCGTGCCCTTGAGCTTCCACGCCGAGGCCGAGCCGCCGAGCGCGTCGGCAAAGGTTACAACGTCCTTATCGCTTGTTTCAGCGGAAAGGTCATATTTCGACATATCGGACCAATAGTCTTTGCCAGCGACGGTGAGGCCGAGGCGTTGGCCAAGAATGCGGGTGTTGCGAGTGACTGCCATTGTTGTGGGTCTTTCTGTTAGAGGTGGAGACTGAGAGGGAGAGTGAGCGAGGCCGCGAGATAGCTTTGTGTGTCAGCTGAGGTCACGGTTTCGTAACCGTTCACGGTGTAGTGAACGTCTTCGTTTGTCAGGTGGGTTATGAGCTTGTCGGTCGCCGTGTCGAGTAGGGCAATGATGTGCTCGTTATCGCTCGGTGGGGCGATTGCAAGTACCTTGAAAGTCACTGTCACGCTTCCCACTGCGTCGCCGCGGGCGACGAACGGATTAGATTCGGTGACCACGACGCACGGGGGGATAAGCTGAGGCGGGATATTCGTTACCACCGGCCAGCTAGTGCCACCTTCGAGGATTTCTCGAATAGTGTCACGTGCGAACGCGATCGGGCCTTTTTCGTTGCTCATGCGAACCCTAACGGTAGGTAGGGTGCGAGCAGCGGGCGGGCGGCAACGAGAGCGTCACGGGCAACCCTGATTGCCCCTGCGCCGTCGAAACCATCGGCAAAATTTTTCACACCATTCGGTGCATTTTTGCGGTGGTAGAGTTCCGCGGCGACTTCGAGGGTTGCGCGGTCGATTACGTCGCCGGGCACGCCGGTTGCCTTTCCAATCTGAGATGCAATGAGGCGCGCGGCGACATCGAGGCATTTCGTCATGTACTCAGTTACCGGCATACCCGGGGCGACGTATTCGCCGAGGTCTCGAGCTGTGAGAGCCATTGTCAGGCAAGCTTGAGGGGGACGAGGCCGGTTGGGATTTCCGCGGCCACCGCTTGGTAACGGTAGACACTGAATGCCTTCGACAGGTTGAGAATGTTCTCGTCCTGCAGCTGAGCAACCGGGGTTTCGTAGGTGCGCATGGCCAGCGAGGAATAGAACGCGCCGACAACCTTCGTGCCGAGTTCATCGAGCTTTGCCATGAGGTTGGGGGTGACCTTGATTCCTACGATGTCGCCGGTCAGGCCAGCCGGGTTGAATTCGCCGACGGTGTTTGCGCCGGTTCCAGAGACTGTCATGAGCGGGCGACCGTCGCTAGCGGTGAGAGCGGCGAGAGCCTTGAAAGTGGCCTTGTCAACAATCAGGCCGTCGAGAGGCAGACCAGCGTCTTGGAACGCTGAGGCCGCGTCAACCGTCAAGCCAACGATGTCAGACCACGTGAGGGCAGAGGCGGTCTTAAGCGAGGTGAGAGCGGCGGTGGCGCGTTCCTTCACGGTTGCTGCGAACACCGATGCGAAGTAGTTTGCGGACGCTTGTCCAGCAGCAAGCGCCATGCCGTTCAAGTGCACCTGCAGAAGGTTCACGCGGGTGCGTTCGATTGCTTGCCGGGTCAACTGAGTGTAGCCGCCGAAAGTCTTAACCGGGGTTGTCTTTTCGCGGGTACTAATCTTGCCAATCTGCAGATCATCACCTTCGACTGCCTGAGCGTTCACAGCAATACTATTTGTTGCAAGCTCGGTGAACTCAAGGTTGAGGCCGTCCGGTGGGAGCGCGCCGGTCTGGAAAAGAGCCTTCAGCGGGTTAACCGAGTCAACAAGGCGCGTGAGGTCACCAATCCACGTGGGGCGGGTCATCGTGCCGTCCGCGGTTGAAACAGTGCCGTTGTATGCGCGTGTTTCGTTTTCGTCGCCGGTAACGAGGGCCTTGAGGACTTCACCAGCGCTGCGAGTATCGACAGCGGGCGCGGGCGCGGGGGCCGATGCGGCAAAAGCTTGTTCAAGGGATGCCATGCGCTCGGTGATTTCGTCGAGCGCGGGGGTGAGGGTGTCGGTCATAGGGGGTTCCTTTTCGGGTTCAGGGGTTGAACGGACTTCGGTGACAACCGCGTTGTTATACGCGGGGAAGGGCACAAGTGAGACTTCGCGAACTGCGATAGACGTGTGAACAACGTGAGTGTTGCCGTCTTCGTCAATGGTGGTCTCAGAGGACAGCGATACAAAGCCGATGCTGAAACGATCAATAGCGCCGTCACGGGCCAATGCATATGCATCGTCGCCAAGGCTCGTTTCGCTAATGCGCCCGGTAATTTTAAGACCGACCGGGGTGTTGCGGGCCTCGGTAACGGGTCCGATCACGTCGCGATGCAACCAAAAGAGCTTGATCGGTCCGTTGGTTTCAGGGTTGAAAGCATAGGGCGCGATGCTCTCGAAATATCCGCGTGTGTATTCGATTTCGTCGCTATATGGCACCGCAATGCCGGAAACAGTACGGTCTTCGCCGCTGTGAGCCGGTGAGGCGTATTCGCGGGTCAAGAGTTGTTCGGTCATTTAGGATAGTCCTTCGATTTCCCGCGCTTCCTGCGCGCTATAGATTCCTGCTTCAATGGCCAGTTTGTGCGTTGCGATTCGTTCGTTGGTATCTGCCCTTAGTAGAGCGTCGAGGTTGAAACGGGCCTTGGTCTTTGCGGGGAGAATTGAGGTGAGAGCGTCCTCGATTTCCCGTAGGTATCCCATGAGGGTCCAGCGAACGAAGTCGGTCGCTGCGTCGGTAACGTTCTGATAAGTCATGCTGTTGCCGTCGAGAGAGGCAAGAATCATGTGCGCGGGGATGCCGAACATTCGGCCGATGCTGAGAACGTCAAAAGCTCGTGATTCGAGAAACTGAATTTCAGCGGGATTGAGCATAAGGGGTGTGAACTTCATGCCCTTACCCATGACGGCAACGCCTTTGCCGTGTGAGTTTGATTCGTTCCAGCGGCGGCGCGCTTCGTCGGCTTGGTCTTTGGTCAGTTCTTGGTCGCTTGCGAGGATTCCGCTAGGCACGCCGCTTGACTGCGTCCAATTAGCGGCATAAGAGGCCATATCACGGGCACCCATGAGGGTCCGTGCGCACGCTTGGATTGGTCCGAGGCCGCTAGCCTCGCTTGGCACCCTGAGCAAGCGAAGATGTTTAATCTTCGTCGAGTCGTTTTCAGTGCCACGCCACATCACAGACCGGGCACCCGTTGTCTTGTCGAGGATTGGTGCGCACTCGCTAGGGTCGAGGACTCGAAGAGACACCGCGCGGCCATCAGGCGCGCGGCCAATAAGCCAATAAGCGTTGCCGGTGAGAGCGAGGCTAGCGACGGTCTCAGCAATAAGGTCAGTAACGGATAGGTCAGGCGCGGGCTTTACAACCAAACGGGGGATTTGGTCGCCGGTTAAACGATCGTCATCACGCCACACGTCGAACGAGAGCTGTTTAGCGGCGGTTTCAAGAATTGAAACGCACCGGTAGACGGTTTCCAGAGTGAGCGCGCCCGTCACGTTGATAGGTTGCGCGCCGCGGGCGGGGGGAATTACGCCTTCAGGAATAGGCGTTTCATCGCGGCGCGAAAGGCCGATGAACGAGAGCGCGGCGGCGGCGAAATTCATGAGCTCAATTTTCCGAACGATGCTTATTTATTCGAGCGCCGCGGCGTGTCGCACCGCCCATTGATAGAGCGCGCTCATATACGCGCGATCACCGGAATGACAAACATGAGTGTGCTCGAGGGCTTGCGTATAAGCGGTTTTCGGATTCATAACGACGGTTCCGCGCCACCCACAAGAGCACACGGACAGCGCGGTTTTATCTGACATGTCAATAATGATGCGTTTCATGATTGGCCTTAGAGAATTTGCAAGTCCGGTGTTTTTTGCTGAGCTGCCCAAAGCGCAATAGCTGTGGAGCGTAGCGCGTCGATAGGCTCGGGGGATTTCCGAGCGTCGAACGCCATTACCCCTGAAAGTGGCTTGAGGAGCGCCGAGGCTAGAGCTTCGCGGGTTTCGGAGTTGCCGTCGTGCATGAGGTCGCCGCTGCGCGCGCGATCGAGGAACAATTGGCACGCGGTCGCATACTCATATGTTGAGAGGGCTTGAACGTTCAGATTCTCGTCTGTCAGGTCTTTGTGGAACGTTCGTGTTGGTCCAGAAGAATCACAATAGATGCCCGCATATCCCGCGGCGGCAAGCTTGCGGATAGCATCAGGTAACCAATCAACACCGGGCGCGGTTTTAAGCAACTGTGTGATTAGGGTTCCGTCAACTGTCGATTTCCACGCCGCGGCGATACTAGCCGCGCTGCGATCGTTCGCAACATCGAACGCGATATAGACGCGGGAGGGTGAAAGCGGCTTTCGCGTTTCGGTGGGGCCTTCGAGTTGGTCCCAAATCTGCATATCAATAACGGACTCGTCGGTGATCGTCTCGAGGTTGAGGAACGATCGTCGCCACGCGGCTAGGTCGCTACCTGCCATTGAGCGGATTTTGTCGAGAGACTGCGTATATCCAACCGCGGGGTGAAACGATAGGGTTTCATCGCTATAGGGGTCTTTATCAGCGGATTCTTCATCAGCTGACCACTCGAAATAAGCCATAGCCGCGTTAGGGTCGTTCACGCTTTCACGGCCACGCCGAATCAGCTCGTTCAGGTAGGCAGAGGCGCTTGTACCTTTAGTTGAGACAATCCACAGTTGCGAGTCTTTCACTGTTAGCTGCGTGGGGTTAATAGCTGTTTCTAGGGCAACGCCGCTTTCACTGTCGAATGCCCATGCCTCGTCAACAGTAACGAGGTGGAGCGAGTCGCCGTGGATACTTTTCGGGGTCGGTGCGAACGGGGCAATGAATGAATCACGGGCCTTATATGTCAGTGACTCGGAACCTTGGGAGCTGCGCACCGAGAAATATTCGGTTTTTTTATCAGCTGAAAGCCCGGCAATAATTTGTTTCCAACGCTTGCGAGCGTCCTTGCCGGTCTGCGCCGTCATGAGGATTTCATGCCGGTTATAGTTCATCATTCGATCAACCATGACAACGCGAATGAGGAAACTTTTACCGGCTTGCCTCGGGACGGTAACAACAACGACGGGATAGCGCCACGCGCCGGGGTCAAGCGGGTTCAACTCTAGTGCCACGTCTAGCACTTGTTTTTGCCAAGGCATAAGGTCACCGCCGAGAAGCTTCGAGGCTAAGGCAGCGCGGTCGCCAAACGACGGATTTTTTTTATTTCGCCGTGTTGCGTATTTCGCTTCGCCGCTCATGATGCCAGCGCCTTTTGAGTAAGCGATTGAACGGCGATTGTGTATGCGTCGAGTTCCATATCAGTTCCAGCGGCGGGCCGGGGGAGACTGTCGAGTATTTCGGTAATCTGCTTAAGAGTGTTAGACGAGGCGACGGTGAGTTTTCCGGTCCGATAGTCGTTGTCCAAAGCGCGCGCGGCCTTGATAGCCGCTGCCCTTTTAGCTTTCTCAATAGGGCCTAGCAAGCTTTGAGACTCGAGGTCTGCGAACATTTCTTTGATAGCATCTTCAATTTCGTGATCATTTCCAGATGCTGTTTCGAGTGGGAATAGTCCTATT
>ERZ1036435.543-NODE-543-length-13470-cov-9.477003_pt1 | contig 13470 bp, 6 predicted proteins | sample MGYA00514223_ERZ1036435 | MGnify/ENA primary metagenome ERZ1036435 (study PRJEB33795, sample SAMN09464927) | human gut metagenome | host: Homo sapiens | place: USA: Stanford, California | collected 2016-08 | study: EMG produced TPA metagenomics assembly of the... | reverse complement strand
TAATATCAGCGATGATTGAGTTTGTAGCAACAACTTTTAGTTTTTGACCAGAAGTAGCATCTTTTTTTCCGCTAGCACATGCTACAAGTGCAATGACGGAAAGAAAGAGTACAAGCAATGTACCTAATTTTTTCATTAGATTCCTCCAGAAGGGTTTCCCCTTATTTATTGATTTTTTTATTTTTTAGTTTCAAGTATCGTTGTTTAGGAGAGATAAAGAAACTGATTAGAAAGAAGCTGGCGGATGTGAGCACGATGCTGGATCCTGCTGCGAGATTGAAGCTATAGCCGATAAAGAGTCCCAAAACAGAAGCGGTTGCCCCTAGGGTTGATGAAAGGAAAATCATGCTCTTTAGGCTATTAGCATAAAGGTAAGCCGTCGCAGCTGGGGTGATCAACATGGCTACGATAAGAATAGTTCCAACACTTTGCATGGCGGTGACTGACACAAGGGTCAAGAGCACCATGAGCAGATAGTGGTAGAAATTGACGGGCATTCCCATGGCTTTAGCCAGGAGCTCGTCAAAGGATGTAATCAATAGTTGTTTAAAGAAAATCCCGATAATCAAAAGAATCAATGCCCCAACACCGATGGTGATCCACATGTCCGTATCTTGGACAGCGAGGATATTCCCAAAAAGGATATGGAAGAGGTCTGTCGAACTCTTGGCAACACTAATCAAGATGACACCTAAGGCTAAGAAAGATGAAAAGGTAATACCAATGGCGGTGTCACTCTTGATGATAGAGTTTCCCTTGATGTAGGTAATGATGATGGAAGCCATCAAACCAAAGATGATCGCTCCAATAAAGAAATCAATTCCCAGGATAAAGGAAAGGGCTACGCCGGGCAAAACTGCGTGAGAGATAGCATCTCCCATGAGAGACATCCCACGTAGGATGATAAAACATCCCACAGCTCCAGCAACAACTCCGATGACAATAGCTGTTATCAAGGCGTTTTGTAGGAAATGGAAATTTTGCAATCCATTGATAAATTCTGCTATCATAGGTCACCTCCATTGAAAAAGAGTTTGCTACCGTAGGCCTTTTTAAGATTGGCTTCGGTAAAGGTTTCTATAGTCGGACCAAGGTCTATTAATTCTCGATTGAGAAGCAAAACTTGGTCGAAATAATGGGGGACTTTGCTGAGGTCATGATGGACGATGAGAACTGTTTTACCAGATTTTTCTAGGTCTCTCAGCGTGTTCATGATAATCTCTTCACTAACCGAGTCAATCCCGACAAAAGGCTCATCTAAAAAGATGTAGTCAGCTTCCTGCACAAGGCAGCGGGCAATCAACACACGTTGGAATTGTCCTCCTGAGAGCTGGCTGATTTGGCGATCAGCATAGTCTGAAAGTCCAACGATTTCAAGAGCCTCTGCCACTTTTTTCCAGTGGCTGGCCTTTAAAGTGTGAAAAAGCGGGATAGATGGATAGAGTCCCAGTGAGACACATTCCTTGACCTTGATAGGGAAATTGTAGTCGATATGGATTTTTTGCTCGACATAGGCAACTCGATGTAAAGATTTCTTGACTTCTTTGTCGTCGAGAAAGGCCTGACCTTCATGTGGGATAATTCCCAACATACCTTTTAATAAAGTTGATTTTCCAGCACCGTTTGGACCAATAATTCCGGTAATAGTTGGTCCTTGGAGCACTAGTGAAATATCCTTTAGTGCCAACGTCTCTTTGTAGGAGACACTGAGGTTTTCGATACGTATCATACAGTTGTATTCCTCCTATCTTTTAATATACATTAAAAAAAAAATTAAGTCAAGTTAATTTTTGAAAAATTTAAAATAATAACTGAAAAATGAAGAAAAAAGAGAGACCATTTTTAATTGCATTCCCAAGTGTTTTTTGCTAAGCTAAGAATAAGTGAAAAATGAAAGCGAGAACAAGATGACACGTTATCAAGACGATTTTTATGATGCAATCAATGGCGAATGGGAAAAGACAGCTGTCATTCCAGCTGATAAATCTCGAACAGGTGGTTTTATTGACCTTGATGAGGAAATTGAAGAGTTGATGCTGGCAACAACGGACAAGTGGTTGGCAGGAGAGGATGTCCCAGAGGATGCTATCCTCGCAAACTTTGTTAAGTACCATCGCATGGTACGCGATTTTGATAAGAGAGAATCAGATGGGATCAAGCCCGTCCTTCCTCTGCTCAAGGAATATCAGGATTTGGAGAGTTTTGCAGATTTTACCAGCAAACTGGCAGAGTTCGAACTAGCTGGTAAACCAAACTTCCTTCCATTTGGTGTATCGCCAGACTTTATGGATGCCAGAACCAATGTTCTTTGGGCCAGTGCTCCAGGAACAATCTTGCCAGATACAACCTACTATGCTGAAGACCATCCTCAACGTGAGGAGCTCTTGACGCTTTGGAAGGAAAGTAGCGCAAATCTTCTCAAAGCCTATGATTTTTCAGATGAGGAAATCGAAGACTTACTAGAGAAGAGATTGGAATTGGACCGTCGTATCGCAGCAGTGGTTCTTTCAAACGAAGAAAGTTCAGAATATGCCAAACTCTACCATCCATACGCTTATGAAGATTTCAAGAAATTTGCCCCTGCCCTACCTTTGGATGATTTCTTCCAAGCAGTGATTGGACAGACTCCAGACAAGGTTATCGTAGACGAGGAACGTTTCTGGCAAGCAGCAGACCTATTCTATAGTGAAGAAGCGTGGCCTCTACTCAAAGCAACCTTGATTTTGGGTGTGGTCAATCTCTCAACAAGCTATCTCACAGATGAGATTCGTGTCCTGTCAGGTGCTTATGGTCGTGCCCTTTCAGGTGTGCCAGAAGCACAGGACAAGGTCAAGGCAGCTTATCACTTGGCCCAAGGTCCTTTCAAGCAAGCTCTTGGTCTCTGGTATGCGCATGAAAAATTCTCTCCAGAAGCCAAGGCAGACGTAGAGAAAAAAGTAGCAACTATGATTGACGTTTATAAGGAACGCTTGGCTAAGAACGACTGGCTCACACCTGAAACGCGAGACAAGGCCATTGTCAAACTCAATGTCATCAAGCCTTATATCGGTTATCCAGAGGAATTGCCAGAACGCTACAAGGACAAAGTAGTGGATGAAACTGCCAGTCTCTTTGAGAATGCTCTAGCCTTTGCGCGTGTGGAAATCAAGCACAGCTGGAGCAAGTGGAACCAACCGGTTGACTACAAGGAGTGGGGGATGCCAGCTCACATGGTTAATGCCTACTACAATCCTCAGAAGAACTTGATTGTCTTCCCAGCGGCCATTTTACAGGCTCCATTCTATGACTTGCATCAGTCGTCTTCTGCCAACTACGGTGGTATTGGTGCTGTTATTGCTCATGAAATTTCTCATGCCTTTGACACAAATGGTGCTTCCTTTGATGAAAATGGTAGCCTCAAGGATTGGTGGACAGAAAGCGACTATGCTGCCTTTAAAGAAAAAACGCAGAAAGTTATCGACCAGTTTGATGGACAAGAATCTTACGGCGCAACGATTAATGGGAAACTAACCGTGTCTGAAAACGTTGCCGACTTGGGAGGAATTGCTGCAGCCCTTGAAGCTGCTAAGAGAGAACCAGACTTCTCTGCTGAAGAATTCTTCCACAACTTTGCTCGTATCTGGCGCATGAAAGGCCGTCCTGAGTTGATGAAACTTATGGCCAGTGTCGATGTGCACGCGCCTGCTAAACTCCGTGTCAATGTGCAAGTACCTAACTTCGATGACTTCTTTACAACCTATGATGTCAAAGAAGGCGACGGCATGTGGCGTTCACCAGAGGATCGTGTGATTATTTGGTAAAGTAAGTCCCTAACCAAGTATCATCTTGGAATTAATGGTTCATTTTTGAAGTTTATCCATCTGAAAATTCAATGCTATCGAGGTAAACATGAAGAAATTTTTAATAATGCTTTCAGCTATTCTTTCGATTTCAGTTTTAGCATCTTGTGGTCTCAATAAAGATAGGAACAATACAGAACCTTCATCCGCACTATCATCTGTCTCCAAAGACGATAAGACTAGTGTATCAACAGAAGCAAAGGCTGAAAATACTAGTGACTCGTCAACCAAGGAATCACAATCGACTGCTGAAAATAAGAAAGTAACTGGACAAGATTTATATAAAGAAGTGATTGAACGCTATACTCACTATACAGATCTTTTACATCAAGGGAATAGAGAAGATCTCGAAGAGGAAATCAAACAAAATGATATTGCTTCAGAGGAATATGGTCTGATCTTTTCACGAATGGATTATCAAAATGCACCAGACTTTAAATATGCTCTTGTTGATTTGAATAAGGATGGTCAAGACGAGTTGCTTATTGGGTATGAAAAATTTGTTTCAGCCATTTACTATTTGGACAATCAAAAACCAAACTTACTTCACACAGCTTATGTATCTTCTGCAGGTGGTTTTCGCTCAGGATTTGTCATTTACGAAAATGGTCAAGTCTGTTATGCAGACTGGCATTCAACCCATCCAGAAATGAATCTAGCTCTATATTCGTTCGATAAAAACGGAGTACAGAAGGTTAAAGAAGCAACTCTTCAAATCGGTGGTAATGAGAAAGCAGAGCAAGTTTTAGATATCTCTTCTGAAAAGCTTAATTTATCAAATATTGACTGGAAAGAATTGAATCGAGCTAATTAGTTTTAAATTATTTTTCTAGTCAATATTGATTCTTCTGAGCAAATATTGACATAGAAATAGAAGTTACAAAAAACCAAGGAAATTTTCCTTGGTTTTTTGCTTGCTAGAAAAAAGGATTAAAAGTCTTTTCGTGAGCGATAGTCGTAGCTGGACCATGCCCAGGATAGACATCGTAGTTAGGAAGAGTAAAGAGTTGCGTCTGAATGCTATGGAGGAGTTGTTCCGTGCTACCTGTAGGAAGGTCTGTTCGTCCGATGGTTTCTCGGAATAGAGCATCTCCCGTCAAGACTAGATGAGCATCAGGAAAGACGATAGAAACACCGCCGATAGAGTGCCCTGGGGTTGGTAGAACTGTAAAACGAAATTCCTCAAGCTGGTATTCCTCATGAAAGGTAAAGGTGTGCTCTGCTGGTTTTGCGACCACATCTGCCATATCATCGTGACGAGGGAGACCAGAGAGATTATCGACTGGAGTGTAAAGCCAGCTAGCTTCGCTCTCTGCTACATAAACTGGGGGATTTCCAAAAGTCTCGCGAACCAAGTCCAGACTCATAATATGGTCGTAGTGGGTGTGGCTCAGGAGAATCGCGCAGACTGGTTTGTTGATTTTTTCGATAGTCTTGCGAATAGCTTCCCAATGGCTACCTGGGTCAACCACAATCAGGTGTTGGTCTCCCTCTATGTAGTAGGTATTTTCATAGGCAACGGGATTCACGGTTTTATGGATTTTCATACTGGCTCCAATCTCAAAGAATGTACTAAACTAAGTATAGCATAGAAGAGAGAAATAAAGTGAAAAGAAAGTCCCACTTTTGTGTTAGAGGGACAATGATCTTATTTAAACTTGAAACCTTCGTAAATGAGTTTTGCTTTGGGATTCTTTTTCTTGATTTGCTTGGCAAGGGCTTTCATCATAGGAAGAGGTCCACACATATAGACCGTAGTCTGGTCATGGATTTCTTCTTGATCCAAAGTCAGGTATCCTTTTTCATTGCTATCGATCAGCTGCAGGTCAAAGTTAGCATTTTGACGGGCGTAGTCTCGAAGTAGATCTAGGTAGACAGCATTTTCCTCTCCACGGAAACTATAGTAGAAGCGGACGCTCTTGTCTAGGATAGGATGCTCCCGGATATAAGAGATGAAAGGTGTCATTCCAATTCCACCTGCGATCCAGATTTGCTGCTTTGGACCATGTTCCATAGTCATATGCCCATAGGCGCGATCAACCGCAACCTTGCTACCAACTTGAAGATTGTCATAGATATTCTTGGAGTGGTCACCAGAGTTTTTTATCGTAAAATAAAGAGTTCGTCCTTGTCCTCCTGAGATGGAGAAAGGGTGTGGAGCAGTCTCAAAACCTTTTTGGAAAATTTTTAGAAAGGCAAATTGTCCATATTCGTAGGTAAAAGGATGACTGAGCTCTATTTCAATTTCAGTCGTATCGTGGTTGAGGTGTTTGATTCCTACGATTTTTCCAAGATAGGTGAAACCGACTTTTTGATAGAGGAAAATAATATAAAAACCTGCAAGCAAGCCTAAAATAGCATAGATTCCAAAGATAAGACCTAGGAAACTAAAGGAGAGGAGGCGATTTCCCATAATCATCAAAACATGAAAGAGACCAAAGATATAGGCTAGATAAACCAATCGATGAATCCATCTCCAAGCTTCATATTGGATGTACTGTCCCAGATAAGCAACCAGAATGATACTGATAAAGATATAGATAGCGATATTTCCAAACTGTGCGGCCAAATGCGAACCCCAGAGACCGCCCATGCTAAAGTTGTGTAGAGTTAGTAGGAGAATGGATAGAAAAGCCGTGAATTTATGAGCTAGATACATCTTTTCAAGTCCGTTGAACCAAGCCTCAAGCAAGGGTAAACGGCTAGCTAGCATAAAAGTAAGTGAGAGGGTAGTGAGAGCTAAACCAGGGATTAGAAACTGACTAGCACCTGAACTGAGCCAAGCTAGAATGGTCAGAAGCATACTAAGTCCGATAAATAAAATACCTTTTAATGATTTCATAGTAGAAGTCCTTTCATGGATTTATCTTATATTAGATGTAATAAGATTTGTTACATTTTAACAAAAAATGAATCTGTAGTCAAGGTTTAGATTCTAGGCCTCTAAGTCAAATCTTCATGATAATCTATAAATAATGGCTAAGAAATATACTGTTAAATTTGTGCACTTCTTATAGAAAATTTTTTGTTATAACAATGTAAGACTTGGGAAAATTTAACTTCTACAAGACTCTAAAAAATAAATTGATACATCAAAGTGTATTTTATTTAATTATAAGATAAATGGTTCCTGGAATTTACACGCTGTAAACCTGCATGAATATTGGTTTTTTAAAGTATTTACCATTAAATTATTTTTGTATTTTTCTAAAATAAAATTATAAAAGTTGTTGAAAAAGATAGGGAAAAGTGTTAGTATGAATATGCATATTGAATACGAGGATATAATCCTTTTAGAATAATGAAATTTAAAGACCATTTTTTGAGTAGGGAAGAAATTTCGTTTTTTCTATATTTCAATATCGATATAATAAAAATAGGAGGGTTGTGTATCTTATGAAGAGTAAGCAACAGGGGTTTAGAACGGAGAAGTACATTCGTTATGGCATTCGGAAGTACAGCTTTGGGGCAGCGTCGGTGGCAATTGCGGCCGGTTTGATGATGTTCCTAGGTAATGGTGTGGTATCGGCAGCGGAAGTACAAGGTGCAGATGCAACAGTGGCAACGACAACACCAGTAGCAACAAAGGAGTCGGAGTCAACTATAACGGCGGAGAAATCTGAAGCTAAGGCGTCAGAAAAAGTAGTAGAGACTAAAAAAGTTGATAAGACTGCTCTGACTAAAAAAGTAGTTGAGTTAGAAGCGAAGATTGCATCTGCAAAGAAAGCTGATGCAACAGCGATAGCTACTGCAAATGAAGTATTGACTGCGGCAAAGGCAGTTCTTGCAAACGAAACTGCAAAACAGGTTGATATCGATGCAGAGCATGCTAAAGTTGAAGCTTTGATTACAGTTGTAGTTGAGTCAGACGAAGCTGGGAAACAAGTTGAGGAAACAGCAGCAACTACAGCAGTCAAACCAGTGGCGACCACTGCTACAGAAAAAGCAGAAGAAACAAAAGAAACAAAAGAAGCAGAAGAAACTGTCAAACCAGTCCAAGAAGCTAAAAAAGTCTTAGAACAAGTTACCTCTGAAGCTGAGGTAACCAATGTTTTAGCAACTGAAGCAATCCGGAAAAATAAGCTTGAGGCTGAAAACAAAGCGGCAATTGAGGCGGCGATAGCTAATAATAAAGAAGTTATTGCAGAAACTAAAAAAGTCCTAGCGAATAACACCCTTACAGCTAAACAAATCAATGATCAATTGTCACGCTTAAATGATTCCATTATTGCTGTCTACAATGATTTGAAGAAAGCGGGAGTTGGAAAAGACGGAAACTTCGGAGTAGCTTTGGCTGCTCAAGATTTCTATGCTGAAGAGGGTTCTAACACAACTCATGCATCGGAAACAAACGCTTCAAATCATACTGGTAAAGATACCTATACAATTCCGGTACAAGAAATTAAATTAATTACGGGTACTGATGCTACAGGGCTAGAGATTGAAGTCTATTCTAATCAACGGACTGGTGAAGATACCAATGCTGGAAATGGGATGCATACAGAACAAGGTGGAAAAACTGGTCATAACAACAAAGGACGTGTAGACTATCCATTAACCCCTGATGCTGCTAAAAAGTTAGCTGAAGAAGCACCACTTTGGAGAAATAAACTCCGTGCGGATGGGTCAAGAATTTCAAACGCTGCGACGTCAATATACTCTGCTAACGGTGGTTATGAATACCTAGCTACAGAAATTTATGGCTATGGGTATGAACAAGGAGTTGACAGAGTTTATATTAAAGGTTTGAAAGATCGTATTGCAGTTACAGAAAAAGCTAAGCAAGCTGGTTGGAGTCTTACCTCTGTAACACCAACTAACCTTGTACCAGGTGTTACTTATGATGAGGCGACAGATACCATTCAAGGTAAAGTAGTTGCTGGTATTGAAAATGGAGTGTATGACTTACGATTCAATATTACTGCAACGAATACAGATGGGCGGACTGTCACCTTCCAAATTCAGAATCTACGTGCTGGTTGGGTAGGTTGGCAAGATAGCACACCTCCTACAATTCAGTCAGATTCAGCTCGTTATGATAGAACTGTTGGTGATGATGCGAATATCAATCTTCGTTTTCATGATTCTTCGGGAGCTAGTGCGATACCTGGCAATTCAGCAGGAAACTATGACTATACAACTGCTGAAGGTAAAGTAGTTAAAGTTCGTCAAAATTCTTCTAAAGCAGTCACAGGTGTCTCAGGCTACAACACTATAGGAGCAGAATTAGATGATTCTAAAGTGTTGATTCCTGGTACCAACTATACTGTAACGAACAGTACTGCTGAAGAGCAAAAAGCCGCTGGAACCAACATGGGTAATGCTGTCATTGGAGGTAAGGTGACAGAGGCAGGTATCTATACCGTTTCAGTATTTGCTAAAGATTATGATAAGTTATCTAATAATACGACATGGAATCAGTCAGGTCAAGAGGCGCACGGTTCTATTACTGTAGTTGTTAAGCCTAAAGTTGAAGTTCAAAACGTTGAAACCTATTCAACAACAGTTCCTGTTAAAATCTCGAAAGGTGCTACAAGTGCTAAGGTTACAATGCCAGATGGAACTGTAACAAACTTGAAAGCCGTTAATGGTAAATGGCTTGTAGATAGTGGTTCAACTAATACTGCGGTTACTGAAAATCAAGAACTAGGTGCTGTAGATTCAAATACCGTCTTTAATATTCCAGTCACGTCAGAGGCAACTGCAAAAGTTGGTGTTGATAATATCAAAGTAGAAGCATCAGCTGAAAATGTTAAGGGAACTTTCTTACGTGAGCGAGTGGAATTGAATGGAACTGATGGGCAAAAACACACTGCAGTTTTAAATAGTACATCTGGTCACTGGGAGCTTCCTGCTGACTATGCCGAAGTGAAAACAGCAAATGGAGATGGGACTACAACTTGGACGAAACGCCAAGTATACACTGAAGCGAAACTAGATGGCGGTATGAAATTCTTCATTTACGAATATACTCGTCAACTTGATAAAGATGGAAATGTAACAAGTGTAACTACTCCTGATCGTCCAATGACGGAATATGTTTCTCAAAATACTAACCAAGCTGGCGATGGTATGTCAGTAACTATTACTTTTGACAAACATTCAAACACATGGACATCATCAGATGGAACAGAAGTTACTGCTAAAAAGTTGGGTGATGATTCATGGGAAGTTCATACTAAATCAGGTTTTGGTGGAATCATTAGAGGAACAATCGCAACTAACTCAGATGTTGCGACTGTTGTCAATACGAAACCAATTGCAAGCTCACAAGATTATACTTCTACTAAAGGAACTGCGGTAGATCTCCGTAATGAAGCAAAAGCTGCAGTGACAATCTCTGATGCAGAAGATACTAAGTACGGAAAAACAACTTACATTACTCGTATTACAGTAACATCTCCTTCAGGAGTTCAGAAGGTTTATGACACTAAACAAGATGCAAACAACTATAATCTTGCTAGTGGTTATACACTGAGTGAAGTGGGAGTCTATACAGTAACAGTTGACGTTATCGATAGTAATGGCAATTACACAACAGATGCTACAATAGGTGGAACTGAATCTGGTGTGGATCATGGGGCTGGCTCATCAACCGCTACAACAACTTACCACATCACAGTAACAGACACGATTGAAGGTCATAATGTAACATCCACAGATGTTCAAGGAGCGACTCAAACAGGTACTCCAACCTTTACATCTGTTGGTGATGGCTCACCTGTGGCACCAAGTGCTACTTCACCTGCTAAGTTGGTAGATCCTACCACTGGTAAGTTAGTTGACCAAGTAACAATTGATGGTCAAGGAACATACACAATTAATAATGAAACTGGTGTTGTGACATTTGTTCCGTTGAAAACATTCACAGGTACAGCAACCCCAGTGACTGTATCATTAACAGCAACTCTTGGTCAAGATAAAGATGGACAACCTATTACCGCTACAGCGACAGCAACATATACTCCAACTGTTACACCAGTTACTCCAACAGCAACTCCTGCAGAATCAACTGGTATCCAAGGCGCTACTCAAACAGGAACGGTAGCATTCAAAGAAGGACACTCTGTTGCTCCAATCAAGCCGAACTCAGCTGTTCTTCTTGATAAGAATGGTACTCCGGTAGCACCTGGAGCTTCAGTAGATGCTTTGGATGAGAATGGTAACAAAGTAGGGGAATATACAATTGACCCAACTTCAAATACTGTAACATTCAGTCCAACCGATAAGACTTACAAAGGTAAAGTCCAACCTGCAACAGTTCAGGCTGAAGATGAGAATGGTACAAAAGTTAAGACAACTTATACTCCACATATTGTAGGTGTTACTCCAACAGCAGAACCTGCTAAGTCAGTTGATGTCCAAGGAGCAACTCAAGAAAGTACAGTAACATTCAATGGTGGTACGACTACACTGGATGGTAAACAGGTGACTGTAGATATTGACCCAGCTACTTTCACTCTTTTAGATGAAACCGGAACTCCAGCAACATCTGTTCCAGCTAAAGACCCTAGTGGAAATGTTATTGGTACATATACTCTGAAAACAGTTGGTGGACAAGCCGTTGCAGTCTTTACCCCAACTGATAAGACTTATAGTGGTGAAGTTCAACCTGTGCGTGTACAGGCTAAAGATAAAAATGGTATTTCGGTTGAAACAACTTACACACCATTGATTACGCCAGTTACACCAACAGCAACTCCAGCAACTTCTGAAAATATTCAAGGAGCAACACAAACAGGCACCCCTACATTTGTTCAAGGTGATGCAATTGCACCAATTAAACAAGGTTCAGTAAAACTTCTTGATAAAGAAGGAAATGAAGTTCCTGCAGGTCAGACAACTCCAGCTTATGCTGAAGATGGGACTACTGAAATTGGTACATTCTCTATTGATCCAACAACTGGAAAGGTAACCTTTAGTCCAACGGATAAATTGTATTCTGGTAAGGTTACTCCAGCAACTGTGCAAGCAGAAGATGAAAATGGAACTCAAGTGACGACAACTTACACGCCACAAATTATCCCAGTAAATCCTATTGGAGTTCCTGCGACTTCTGAAGATGTTCAAGGTGCAACTCAAACTGGAAAACCAGAATTCCAAGGTGGAACTGCAGTTGTCAATGGAAAAGAAGTTACTGTTGAGATGAATGACACTGTTCCAGCTAAATTGATTGATTCTAAAACTGGAAATGTTGTGGATTCTATCACTATTCCGGGTGAAGGTACTTATACTGTAGCACCGGACGGAACAGTAACCTTTGTTCCTGAAAAAACCTTTACAGGTCAAGCATCAGGCGTTGAAGTTTTACGTGAAGACAAGAATGGAACCCCCGTTACAGCAAGCTACACTCCAGTTGTTAAGGCAGCAATTCCAACAGCTACTGATGCTGTTACAGAAGACATTCAAGGTGCAACTCAAAAAGGAGTGCCTACATTCCTAGGTGGTAGGGTTACTGTTAATGGAGTGGAAAAAATTGTTCCTATTGATGAAGCCAAGGGTCTTGAACTTATTGATCCAAAAACAGGAAAACCAACAGATCAACCAATTGTCATTCCAGGCGAAGGAACTTATACTGTAAATAATGGTATGGTAGAATTTAAGCCAGAACCACAATTTACTGGAAAAGGAACAGGTGTAGAAGTTCAACGTGTAGATGAGAATGGAACTCCTGTAAAAGCTAAATACACTCCAGTTGTTAAACCAGCAACTCCAACAAGTTCGGATGTTATTACAACAGATGTTCAGGGTGCAACTCAATCAGGAACACCAACATTTGAAGGTGGAAAAGTCAAAGTTAATGGTATTGAGAAAACTGTTGAAATTGATGAAACAGTCAAACCAACGTTTGATGATGGTACAAAAGAGAAGACAATTCCAGGTGAAGGTACATATACTATTGATGAAACTGGAAAAGTAACCTTTACTCCCGAGAAGACATTTACAGGTCAAGCAACAGGTGTGACTGTTAAGCGTGTTGATAAGAATGGAACCCCAATTACAGCTAAGTATACCCCAGTTGTTATCCCGGTTACACCTACTTCAAAAGATTCTGAATCAGAAGGTCCGAAAGGACAACCTCAATCAGGAACACCAACATTTGAAGGCGGAAAAGTAACAATCAATGGTAAAGAAATTCCGGTAGAAATTGATGAAACAGTTAAGCCGACCTTTGACGATGGTACAACAGAGAAGAAGGTACCAGGTGAGGGTACATATACTATTGATGAAGCTGGAAAAGTTACTTTCACACCAGAGCCAGAATTTGTAGGTCGAGCAACTGGAGTAACAGTTAAACGTGTTGATAAGAATGGAACCCCAATTACAGCTAAATATATCCCTACTGTACGTCCGAATACTTCATTTGTTGATACTAAAGGAAATATCCTAGCCCCAAGTGAAGATGGTTCGCAACCTAAGAAAGATATTCCAGGATATAAAATTGTTGAAACTAAGGTTGATGAAAAAGGCAATGTGGTCCACGTTTATGAGAAGGTTAAGACAAGTCATAAGGATAAGGAAGGGAACGAAATTCCAGGTCATCCAACCGAAGACGGCGAACAACCTAAGAAAGATATTCCAGGCTACCGCTTCGTAGAGACTAAGAAACTTCCAAACGGTGACACAGAAC
>ERZ1036435.538-NODE-538-length-13653-cov-13.338579_pt1 | contig 13653 bp, 5 predicted proteins | sample MGYA00514223_ERZ1036435 | MGnify/ENA primary metagenome ERZ1036435 (study PRJEB33795, sample SAMN09464927) | human gut metagenome | host: Homo sapiens | place: USA: Stanford, California | collected 2016-08 | study: EMG produced TPA metagenomics assembly of the... | reverse complement strand
GTCTAGCAGCTTTAGTAGGAGTTTTAGGACTTGGTCAGTTGAAACGTAAAGAAGACGAAAGTAACTAAGCTCTAAAAGTTAAATAAAAAAGAGGAACTTTGTTTCCTCTTTTTTGTACCCCTAAATTAAAAACGCTTCCTATTGATTTTCACTCATAAAATCAACTAATTTATGTTAAAATGGTAGTAGAAAGTTGAGATTATGAGTTATTTTAAAAAATATAAATTTGATAAGTCACAGTTCAAGCTTGGTATGCGAACTTTCAAAACGGGGATTGCCGTATTTATAGTTCTCTTGATTTTTGGTTTTTTTGGCTGGAAGGGGCTTCAAATCGGAGCACTAACAGCGGTCTTCAGTTTACGAGAGAGCTTTGATAAGAGTGTCCATTTTGGAACTTCGCGTATCTTAGGAAATAGCATTGGCGGTTTTTACGCCCTTGTCTTTTTCCTCTTAAACACTTTATTTCATGGAGCCTTTTGGGTAACCTTACTAGTTGTTCCGATTTGCACCATGTTAACCATTATGACAAATGTCGCCATGAACAACAAGGCAGGAGTTATCGGTGGTGTGGCGGCTATGTTGATTATTACCCTATCAATACCAAGCGGAGAAACATTTTTGTACGTGTTTGCGCGCGTATTTGAAACATTTATGGGAGTTTTTGTCGCAATCCTTGTAAATTATGATATTGAGCAACTGAAACTCTTTTGGGAGAAAAAAAGAAAATAATGTTACATTTTATGACATTATTCGTTGACGTATGTCTTTTTTTAGACTATAATAGACAGGAAGAAGGAAATTGTAAATGAAGGAAAGAGAATTTCGCCGAAATATGGCTGTTTTTCCTATCGGCAGTGTTATGAAATTGACCGATCTCTCGGCGCGTCAGATTCGTTATTATGAAGATCAAGAGTTGATCAAACCTGATCGAAACGAAGGGAATCGTCGCATGTATTCTTTGAATGACATGGATCGTCTACTTGAAATCAAAGATTATATCTCTGAAGGTCATAATATTGCTGCGATTAAGAAAAAATATGCTGAACGCGAGGCGAAGTCCAAGAAAGCTGTGAGTCAGACGGAAGTGCGTCGTGCACTCCACAATGAACTCCTCCAGCAGGGGCGCTTTGCTTCAGTACGGTCACCCTTTGGTCGCGGTTAGGCAATCGCAAGTAGTCATATATTAAGGAGAAAACCCATGCCAATCACAGCTGCAGATATTCGTCGTGAAGTCAAGGAAAAAAATGTTACCTTTATCCGTCTCATGTTTTCAGATATTCTGGGAACCATGAAAAACGTCGAAATTCCTGCTACAGATGAACAGTTAGATAAGGTCTTGTCAAACAAAGCCATGTTTGATGGCTCTTCTATTGAAGGTTTTGTACGTATCAATGAATCAGATATGTACTTGTACCCAGACTTGGATACATGGACAGTCTTCCCATGGGGAGATGAAAATGGAAGTGTTGCAGGTTTGATCTGTGATGTCTATACAACAGAAGGCGAACCCTTTGCAGGTGACCCACGTGGTAATCTGAAGCGTGCACTTCGTCATATGGAAGAAGTAGGATTTAAATCTTTCAACCTTGGACCAGAACCAGAATTCTTCCTCTTTAAGCTGGATGAAAATGGCGATCCAACTCTTGAGGTAAATGACAAGGGTGGCTACTTCGACTTGGCGCCTACTGACCTTGCAGACAATACGCGTCGTGAGATTGTCAATGTCTTGACCAAAATGGGATTTGAAGTTGAAGCGAGTCACCACGAGGTTGCGGTTGGACAACACGAGATTGACTTTAAGTACGATGAAGTTCTCCGTGCCTGCGATAAGATTCAAATCTTTAAGCTTGTTGTTAAAACCATTGCTCGCAAACATGGCCTTTACGCAACCTTTATGGCTAAACCGAAATTTGGTATTGCTGGATCAGGTATGCACTGTAATATGTCCTTGTTTGATGCAGAAGGAAATAATGCCTTCTTTGATCCAAATGATCCAAAAGGAATGCAGTTGTCTGAAACGGCCTATCATTTCCTTGGTGGCTTGATCAAGCATGCTTACAACTATACTGCTATCATGAACCCAACAGTTAACTCATACAAACGTTTGGTTCCAGGTTATGAAGCACCTGTTTACATTGCTTGGGCTGGTCGTAACCGTTCGCCACTTGTGCGCGTGCCGGCTTCACGTGGTATGGGAACTCGTCTTGAGTTGCGTTCAGTGGACCCAATGGCAAACCCATACATCGCTATGGCGGTTCTTTTGGAAGTTGGTTTGCATGGTATTGAAAACAAAATCGAAGCACCAGCTCCTATCGAAGAAAATATCTACATCATGACAGCAGAAGAGCGTAAGGAAGCTGGGATTACCGACCTTCCATCAACTCTTCATAATGCTTTGAAAGCTTTGACTGAGGATGAAGTGGTCAAGGCAGCCCTAGGTGAACACATCTATACGAGCTTCCTTGAAGCCAAACGTATCGAGTGGGCTAGCTATGCAACCTTTGTTTCACAATGGGAAGTTGATAATTATCTTGATTTGTATTAATAGCAGAAAAGAGGTTGTCCGAATGGGCAATCTTTTTTATTTTTTGCAATGTTATAAAAGTATTTTGATGCAAATATTAGTATAGGTAATATAGGCAATTCATATTTCTTGGCTTGCTTACAATTATGCATCGGAAACGGGAATATTCTGACAAATCTCAGAAAACGAAATCAAGTTTATGGTTAGAAAAACTGTACAATGATGCTATTTAATGGCGATTTTCTACTTTTAAAAAAAATTTACTATCTGACAACGTATTGCTTGTATAAATGAATAGTAAATGATAAAATATCATTTGGAATGAATGAGTCGCAGTTTTTGTTTGATTGTATTAATATGTTATTTACTCAAGACTTATTCGTTGTATTATACTATTAAAGGAAAGGAGATGTTATGCAAAAAGACAAGTGGTGGCTACCATTTTTAGCGGTGGGTGTCATCATAGGTTTAGCGGTGGGTTTACTTTATTACACCCGACCCACTAAGGATGGAGATATAGGTTCATCGTCAGTTTCGCAATCAACTTCTAGTGATAAGAACAATACGGCTTTGAGTTTAAAAGGTCAACAACTTCCAGAATTTAAAATGACCTCTCAAGATGGCAAATTGATTGCTATCTCGGAACTGTATGATAAACCTATGTTAGTTGTCGAATGGGCTAGTTGGTGTCCGCATTGCCAGAAACAACTACCCATTGTTCAGCAGATGTATGAAAAGTATGGAGATCAAATTCATTTTGTTCTTCTGAATATGAACGAACCAGGAAAAGAAACAAAGGAAACTGCTGATCAGTATATCAAAGAAAAAGGATATACTTTCCCCTATTATTATGACGAAGATCAGTCCGCAGCCGATCTTTTACAGGTTCAAACCATACCAAGTATGTATCTTGTGACAAAACAGCAACAGGTAAAGAATGTATTAGTAAATCATACCACTGCTGAAAATTTCTCGACAGAGTTACAAGAATTGCTAAACTAACATACATTCATTTCGGGAAAAAGGAGGAAGAAGAAATCACAATAGGATTTCAGAGAAAATTATGAGAGATTTCATTAAAAAGGTCTCCATTCTGTTTACGATTCTGTTTCTCTCTGTGCCATTAGGATTAGCTAGTTTACGTTTCGGTCGTGGTGCGGCTGATGAAACTGAGGTAATTCGAGTAGGAGATAATACGGAAATTATCCAGAATGGATGTTATCGTAAGATAAAGAAATCGGAGAAGACGCAATGGACAGTTCCACGTAAACCAATTGACTTGGTTATCCTGCAGGATGCCAGTGGATCATTTAGAAAAACGATTCCTAGTGTTAAGAATGCTTTGAAGCGTTTGACAACATATGTGAGTCCAGAACAATACAATGAGAACGATCCTCATCTAGTTAAGACTGGCGACTCTCGGACAACTGACCGCGTTTTCGTAGCTTCTTACCAAGGTTTGGATCAGGTGCGTTACTTTAATAATAACGATTTCAGTGGCAATCCTACAGATACATTTACCGATCCGAATACAACTGGTAAACACTATACCTATGGGAATAGCGGTTTAACAAGCGATCAAAATGAAATTCATAAATTCATTGATAATATTGCAGTTGATGGTGGAACTCCAACTGTTCCAGCCATTCAAGATACGATCGCTCAGTACAACAGTGTCAAAGGGAATATGGAAAACGGTCGTAAGACAGTCTTCCTCCTGGTAACGGATGGAGTAGCCAATGGTTACCGTCTGCCAGGGTCTAACACAGTTGTAATGGATAAGAGCTATACAAGAACGTGGGATATCCATAGTGCTTGGGGAGTAGATAGCTATCCAGAAGCAGCTCAAGATATTACTGGTCGTGCCAATGAGTTGAGAGATGCAGGTAACCAGCTGAAAGCAGCGGTTGGTTCAGAAGGTTCTGTGGTTGTAGGTTTCTGGGAACGTGTTGATAATTTCACTGAACCATATTATCAATATGGTCCAGCTTATCTAAATGGTTTCGGTAACACTATTAATATTGGGGACAACCGTTCAGTGCAAGCCATCTTCCACGACGCACTTCAATCGATGGCTTCACCAGATAAGGTTGTGAACGGAAAGAACGTTTCCTTCTATGTTAATGAACAGAATAACATTGATGTGTTCTCACAAAAGATTTTAGAATCTGTAGCTGCAGCGTTGATCAAGGAAGACATCAAGGGTGAGTTCACTGTTACACCTGGGTATAAGGTGGATGCTGTTCGAATCAATGGCAAGACTGTTGTTGAAAAAGTCACAGATCCATCAAAACAAATTCGTGGTCGAATCAATCAAGAAGGCGACAATGTCACAATCTATGTACCCGATAGTGTCTTCAATCCAGGTAATAACAGTTTCGACTATGATTTGAGTAAGGAAGCACGTGCTCCTGAAACGAATGAAGAGGATGAAGTTGATCCGCCAGCTGATTATAAACCTGTAAAAGAAGAAGTTACAGTTCCTGAGTTGACTGGTGTCTTCAAGACGGGTGAGTTTAAAACTCAAAAAATCGGTGGACGTAATGAAAAAGTTGAAGTTCAAAAGCTCGAGTACTGTTACCCAAGTGTCACTAAGAAAATTACCGACGCAGATAAGAGAAATGACTTGGGAGAAATTGATGACCCGCTTGGTTTGACAAAGAAAAAAGCCTATTCTGCACAATTGTCAGACAAGGCAGAGGAGTTCACCTATACTCTTGATTACAACTTCAATAACGTAGCCTACGAATTTGAAAAGAACGTCATGTTGACTGACCCTCTTGACTATCGTTTGGAAGTTGTAGGTCATCATGCGTCTGGCCCAGAAGGTACTATCCTGACACGTGTTGTGAAGCAAAAGGACGATCTTGGAAACGACCGAGAAGTTGTTGTTGCGGATGTACCAAGTGTGAATGGTTATGAATACTTAGTGCTTCAAAAAGCTAAAATGACCATTACCGTTCGCTTGAAGGAGCAATATCGCAATAATCAAGCGAGCAAAGAATTTATGGCCCTTCTTCAGGATAATGATGGTTTCGGTTTGCTGAACCAGGGTAATATCATGTGGAATGGTGAGGATAATAATCCTGATCCAAGTAACCATGCTAAAACAGCTGACAAACCAAGTACAATTCGACGCTCAAACCCAGTCTATGTCAAACCACCAGTCGAGACAGAAGTTACAAAGAAGGTCAATGATAAGGAACATGAAGATCTTAAGAAAGAAGAAGAACTCTTCGAGTACAAGGTGACTGTTCCATGGCCAGGCATTGCAGATACATTCAGCCTTACGGATACAGTTGTTTCAGAGTTGGAAGTTCAGGCAGATAGCTTGAATGTAAAACTTGGTGAAAAAGATAATACTGAGTTGAAAACTGCTACAAAAGTTGAAGGTCAAACTGTTTCACTGACTCTTGATAAAACTCAACTTGAAAAAATCTCACGTAAGGTAACGCGTCGTAAAACTAAAGATGTTCAATACCTTGAATTGACCTTCAAGGCTAAGATTCGCCCCGGTGCTGACCTTTCTAAGTACAAGAAAGATGGTCAGGTTAAAGTGCCAAATACGGCAGATGTTGCCTTGAATGATATCAAGAAAACTTCTAACGAAGTAACGGTTACCCCACCAAAACCAAAAGAACCAACTATTGATAAGAAAATCAATGAAAACTTGGATAGCTTCCAAACGTTTGATGGGCAACCATACAACTACAACATTACAACAGCAGTACCAAGTGATGTTGCCAATTACAAGAAATTTGTGATTCGTGATACACTGGATGCTAATTTGGAACTTGCAGGAGACGTAAGTATTAAAGGTTCTGCAGCGGCCCTCTTTGATATCCACACCAATGGCCAAGAGATTACGGCAACGGTAAAGGATGGTCAGTTTGGTGAACTTGCAAAATACTCAACTGTTGAATTAGTCATTCCTGCAAAAGTTAAAAATGATGTGACAGGTACAACCATTGAAAACAAGGCTTCTATTTCCTTTACAAATGAGAATAATGTAGAGAAAGAAGTTGAATCGAAACCTGTCACCGTAACGCCACCTCCTGTAACGAAGAAGATCAATGAAACTCTTGATCACTTAGATATCGCGACAGGTCAAGCGTATAACTACAACATTAAGACAAAACTTCCAACAGATATTACAGATTACAAGAAATTTGTGATTACAGATACACTTGAAGGAGATTTGTCAGTTATCAATGAAACTTCAAGCAAACCAGTTATCAAAGGAGCAGCTGCAGCCTTCTTCGATGTAACAGTTGAGGGTCAAACCGTGACTGCAACGATGAAGGACTTTGCGAACGCTACAGCTCTTGCTGGTCAAGAAGTGGAATTGATTATTCCGGCTAAGATCAATGATGGAGTGAGTCGTATCAACATTCCAAATACTGCGAAGTTCAGCTTCACAGATAAGAACGATCATAGCGGAGAAAAAGAAACGAAACCTGTCACCGTAACCCCTCCATCAGAACCAGGTGTTGATAAGAAAATCAACGAAACACTGACAGAGGCAACAATCGGTGCGGAAACCGACTTTACTTATAATATCAAAGCGAAATTGCCAAATGATATTACAACGTACAAGTCCTTCGTTGTAACGGATACCTTGGATGAGAACTTGACTCCAGGTCAAGCTGAAATCAAGGGAGCTGCAGCGAAATTCTTCGATGTAACAGTTCAAGGTCAAACCGTGACTGCAACGATGAAAGATTTTGCGAATACGGGTGACTACGGTAACCAAGAAGTAGAGCTCGTGATTCATGCCAAAGTGAAGAAAGGCTCAACTGTTCCATCTATTGAGAACAAAGCTAAGATTACTTACACCAACAAGAATGACCAACAAGGTGAGAAAGAAACCAAGCCGGTCACTGTTACACCACCACCAATCACGAAGAAGGTGAATGGTCAGGAACACGCAGATCTTGGTAAGTTATCAGAAATCTTTACTTATACGATTGACTCAACGGTTCCACATGTGGCAGATACCTTCACCATTTCAGATGATATCGTCAAAGAATTGGCATTTGAAGGGGAAGCAACTGTCACTGTTGATGGACAAGCTGTTCAAGACCTCACTGTGAAAACAGAAGGTCAAACCTTGACAGTCACATTTGGTAAAGAGCAAGTGAAACAATATGCTGGTAAAGCAGTCCAAGTTTCATTCAATGCCAAGATTAAAGACGGCATCACTTTCGATGCTCTCTTGACTGCTTATCCAAATGAAGCAAAAGACAAGCCAGTAGTACCAAATACTGCTAGCTACATCATTAATGACAATCCAGATTCTAAGAAAGAATCAAAACCAGTCACTGTCACTCCACCGCCAACAACAACTCCAGAGCTTAAGAAGGAAGTAAACGGAGCAGAACGTTACGATCTTGCAAAACGTAATGAAGAATTTACTTATACTTTGAAAACAACAATGCCTGCCAATGCAACTGTGTTTGAGATGACAGACGAGTTGAAAGAAGTTCTAGAATTTGTTGGTGAGAATGCTTCAGCTACTGTTAAACTTGATGGTGAGGATGCAGGATCTAAGGCGACAGTGACAATTTCTGGCCAAGTGATCAAAGTTACCTTTACAGAATCTTCTGTAAAAGCAGATGCTGGTAAGTCTATTGAAGTGAATTTCAAGGCTAAGATTAGAGATAATGCCAACTTGTCTGCTTATGTAACCAAAGATGGTAAGACTGAAATTCCAAACAAGGCTTCTTACGACATCGATCACAATCCGAAATATCACAAGGATTCCAATGAAGTCCCAGTAACGCCACCAACACCAGAAGAGCCAGAAATCAAGAAAGATGTGAATGGCAAGGCAGAAGAAACTCTCGCAAAACGTGATCAAGTCTTCACATACAACGTGAAAACAACAGTAGCGCAAGATGCGACAGCCTTCTCAGTCACAGATACCCTAGTGGACGTTCTTGAATTCGCAGGAACTTCAAGTGCTAAATTGAATGGTCAAGCCCTTGACGCTAGCCAAATCAAGGTAGAAGGTCAAACGATTACCTTGACCCTTACAGAAGACCAAGTGAAAGCCAATGGCGGTCAAGCAGTTGAATTAACATTCGACGCGAAGATCAAAGCTGGCGCGAACTTGTCTGCATATGTGAAGGAAGACGGTCGTACACAGATTCCGAATAAGGCTTCTTATGACGCAAGCTTCCCGCACAAACCAGGAGTGCACAAGGACTCTAACGAAGTCCCAGTAACGCCACCAACACCAGAAGAGCCAGAAATCAAGAAAGATGTGAATGGCAAGGCAGAAGAAACTCTCGCAAAACGTGATCAAGTCTTCACATACAACGTGAAAACAACAGTAGCGCAAGATGCGACAGCCTTCTCAGTCACAGATACCCTAGTGGACGTTCTTGAATTCGCAGGAACTTCAAGTGCTAAATTGAATGGTCAAGCTCTTGAGGCTAGCCAAATCAAGGTAGACGGTCAAACCATTACCTTGACGCTTACAGAAGAACAAGTCAAAGCCAATGGCGGTCAAGCAGTTGAATTAACATTCGACGCGAAGATCAAAGCCGGCGCGAACTTGTCTGCATATGTGAAGGAAGACGGTCGTACACAGATTCCGAATAAGGCTTCTTATGACGCAAGCTTCCCGCACAAACCAGGAGTGCACAAGGACTCTAACGAAGTCCCAGTAACGCCACCAACACCAGAAGAGCCAGAAATCAAGAAAGATGTGAATGGCAAGGCAGAAGAAACTCTCGCAAAACGTGATCAAGTCTTCACATACAACGTGAAAACAACAGTAGCGCAAGATGCGACAGCCTTCTCAGTCACAGATACCCTAGTGGACGTTCTTGAATTCGCAGGAACTTCAAGTGCTAAATTGAATGGTCAAGCTCTTGACGCTAGTCAAATCAAGGTAGAAGGTCAAACCATTACCTTGACTCTTACAGAAGAACAAGCTAAAACAAGTGCTGGTCAAGCTGTTGAATTAACTTTCGACGCTAAGATCAAAGCGGGTGCTAACTTGTCTGATTATGTAACAGAAGATAAGTCAATCAAGGTTCCGAACAAGGCAGCTTACAAGGTAGATCTTCCAAACAAACCAGGCTTCACTAAGGATTCCAATGAAGTTCCAGTAACGCCACCGACTCCAGAAGAGCCAGAAATCAAGAAAGATGTCAACACGAAAGCTGAAGAAACACTCGCTGATCGTGATCAAGTCTTCACCTACAACGTGAAAACAAGTGTTCCAACAGATGCGACAGTCTTCAGTGTAAGTGATACACTTGAATCTGTTCTTGATTATGCAGGTTCAGCAAACGCGAGCTTGAATGGTCAAGCGCTTGACGCTAGCCAAATCAAGGTAGACGGTCAAACCATTACCTTGACACTTACAAAAGAGCAAGTGAAAGCAAATGGTGGTCAGGCAGTTGAATTGAGCTTCACTGCGAAGATTAAAGCGGGAGCTGATTTGACTCCATATCTAACAGATCGTGGATTCACTGTTCCAAATACAGCTTCTTATGACGCGAAGTTCCCACACAAACCAGGGCTACACAAAGATTCGAATAAAGTTCCGGTAATCGTTCCAAAAGAACCAGAACCAGAAATTTCTAAGAAGATTAATCGTACCTTGGACCACTTGGATGTCGAATACGATGCACCTTACATGTACAATGTCAATACAGCTTTACCAAAAGATATTGATAAGTACAAAGAGTTCACCGTAACAGATACACTTGAATCTGTTTTGGCAATCGCTGACACACCAGTAGCCTATGTGGACGGTCGTGATGCAAATGGAGCTCTTGAAACAAGCGTTGAAGGAAATACTGTCACTGTAAAAGTGAAAGATTTCGCTCGACTAAAAGGCTTCAAAGAGATTCAATTGTACATCCCAGCTAAACTCAAAGCGAATAGCGATTTGACTCCTTATAAGGACCAATTGGTACCAAACAAAGCAACTGTCAACTTCAAGGATGCGAATGGTCAATCTGGTAATAAGCAAACAAAACCAGTAACGGTGAAACCGCGTGACCCAGAAAAACCAACAGATCCAACACCAGGTGAACCAGCTAAGTCTGTTGGACCAGAAGATGGATCTAAACCTAATAAAGACTACCACTTGCCAAACGCTTTAGATACCTTCCGATTCGATATTACTACACCGGTTCCAACAGATCCAGTAGATGAAAACGGAAATGCTAAGAAGGATCAATATGGTCGTCTTATCAAGACAGACTTGACTAGCTTTACGATCACTGATAAAATCGATTCAGTCTTGAAAGTCAACAAAGACCGTATCGCTCTTAAAGTTGAAAATGCTCAGTTTGACAAGATCAAAGCAACTCTTCAAGCTCAACTTGAACAGTCTGAGAAAGAACTCAAAGCTTTGACAGGCAAGTCAACAGAAGAGACTTCAACAGAGACTGGTAAGAAGGAAGAACTCAAGGCAGCGGAAGCTAAAGTAGCTGAATTGAAAGCGAAGTTGGAAGCAGCTAAGGCAGCGCAGCCAGCTAAACCAGCTGAAACTACAACTCCAGCAACAGCTGCTGAAGAAACAACTCCAGCTACATCTGATTCTTCTGCATCAGAAGATAAGAAACCTGCAACTAGCGAGCCAAGTCAAGATCTTGCAAGCTTGGAAGCAGAGTTGAAAGCAGCTGAAGAAAACTTGGCTAAACTTCAAGCACCAGCTGAAAAAGAATCAGAATTGGCACCAGCTGATAAGAAACAACAACAAGAGAAACTTGAAAATGAAATCAAGAAACTAAAAGAAGCTCAAACCAAGCTTCAAGCAGCTATTGATAAATTGTCTAAAGTTTCAAATGACCGCGGTGAATTAGTAGGTAAAGATTTAGAAGCAATTGCTACTGTTACTTACGATGAAACTAGCAATGTTGTGACTTTTGAAATCAGCGATAAGGATGTTCTTGAAGCCTTGAAGGGAAGTACCGTACGTCTTGTACTTTACACTAACTTCAAAGAAGGAACAGATTTTACAAAATTCACTGGTGGTGTACCAAATACAGCTGAAGTAAGCTTTAACCATAATCCAAAGCCAAAAACTACCAACAAAGTTGTGGTGTTCCCACCAACACCACCAACACCAGAAAAACCACAAACTCCGCCACCAGGTGGAACCGTTCCTCCAGCAGAACCTAAGAAAACATTGCCAAATACAGGTTCTGAAGGATCTTCAATCTTTGGAGTACTTGCAGCCCTAGCTCTAGGACTTGCTGGACTTCTAGTTTGGAAGCGTAAAGCTGAACGTTAGTATCATATAGTAAGAGGAGAGTAGAAAATTTTACTCTTCTCCTTACTGTATATTGAAAGTGTTAAGGAAAGAATAATGAGTAGAAAAAAATTATTAAAGTTAGGAATTTCTATACTTGCTTTAAATGCACTTGGAGTAGCCACTTATCATGTAGCTCCCGACTTGTATCAAATTCCAACAGTGCATGCGGAAGAGACACCAGCGGAAGATGAAGAAATTCCAGATGGCCAAGAGCGAAGTATTGCAAATACTTTCAAAAGAATGCTTGATAGTATAGAATCTTCAATTAAGGATTTTACAAATAGTCCAGATGAGGATAATAAAGAACTCCTAGAGGGTGATGTAGAAGAAGCAAAGAATTTTTTTGAGACTGCAAAGAAGGCAATGAAGAGTCCAGAAGGTCAAAAAAGTTTTGCGGCGCTTGAAGCTCGCTACAATTCTTTAAAAGCTAAGGCTGAGGCACTTCTCACTGGGGGAGATTTAAAAGAAGAACATCAAGAAGTCACAACTACTGAGGAGATTCCTTACCCATCTCGGACAGAAAACAATGCAGACCTCGCTGAAGGTACTCGAAAGGTAAAACAAGCGGGAGAAAAAGGTCAGAAGAAAGTTGTTTGGGATGTTACTTTGGTAAATGGCGTTGAGAAAAAACGTGATAGAAAGAGCCAAACAGTAATTAAAGAACCAGTAGAAGAAATCATCGAAGTTGGAACTAAGAAAACAGGTGTTGAAACCAAAGAAACAGTGACTGTGGAGGAAAAAGTTGCTTTCAAAGAAGAAACGAAAGTAGACCCAGCACTGGATAAAGGTCAAACGCGTGTTGAAGAAGGTGAAGAAGGTATCGATGAAGTCACTTATGAAGTGACAAAAGTGGATGGTGTTGAAAAATCTCGTAAAGAAGTTTCACGCAAGACTAAGAAAGCTGCAAAAAACAAGGTTACCTATACAGGTGCGAAAGCAGTTGTAACTACTAAGGAAGTAACTAAAACTGAAGAAGTTGCCTTTCAGACTCGTGAGGTTGAAAATGCACTCTTAGCTGAAGGTGTTCGCCGAGTGAAAACAGCTGGCCAAAAAGGTGTTCGTACGATTGTTGAAACTGTCACTTACACAGACGGAGTAGAAACAGGTCGTGTTGAGAAATCCAACACAATCACCACTCCAGCAGTAGATGAGATCGTTGAAGTAGGAACTAAGAAATTAGTAGCTCCAGTAGTTACAACGAAGGAAGAAACAAAGACAGAAGAAGTTGCCTTCCAAACTAAGGAAGTCACAAATTCTGAACTTCCAGAAGGAACTCGTGTAGTAAAAGCTGCTGGTAAGAAGGGTGTTCGCACCATTGTTTACACAGTTACCTACACAGACGGAGTAGAAACAGGCCGCGAGGTGAAATCAAATACAATCACTACTCCAGCAGTAGACGAAGTTGTCGAAGTTGGAACTAAGAAAGCAGCGGTTGTAACGACTAAGGAAGAGACTAAGACAGAAGAACTTGCTTTCCAAACTAAGGAAGTAACAAATCCAGAACTTCCAGAAGGAAGTCGTCAAGTGAAGACAGCTGGTAAGAAAGGTGTTCGCACCATTGTTTATACAGTGACTTACACAGATGGCGTTGAAACAGGTCGAGTTGAGAAATCAAACACAATCACTACTCCAACAGTAGACGAGATTGTCGAAATTGGAACTAAGAAAGTAGTAGCCCCAGTTGTAACGACTAAGGAAGAAACCAAGACAGAAGAAGTTGCTTTCCAAGTCAAAGAAGTGCAGAACGCAGACCTTCCAGAAGGCAGTCGTCAAGTGAAAGCTGCTGGTAAGAAGGGTGTTCGCACCATTGTTTATACAGTGACTTACACAGATGGCGTTGAAACAGGTC
>ERZ1036435.536-NODE-536-length-13704-cov-11.998901_pt1 | contig 13704 bp, 7 predicted proteins | sample MGYA00514223_ERZ1036435 | MGnify/ENA primary metagenome ERZ1036435 (study PRJEB33795, sample SAMN09464927) | human gut metagenome | host: Homo sapiens | place: USA: Stanford, California | collected 2016-08 | study: EMG produced TPA metagenomics assembly of the... | reverse complement strand
TGCACACCGACATCATCTCGCACATCACCACCACGGATGCTGAGGGCAACCCCACTATAATCTTGACCACGTACCTGTCCCCTCTCGAAGACGGTAAAGATAGGCCAACGGTTGTTAGTAACTCGGATAGCACACTGCCTCCACATAAATTGCCCTCTTCCAGTAGAGGCAATTCTGATATCGAGCCTTCTCCTACATCTAACTCAATCTCTCTCCCAGAAATTTCTCGTTCAGTAGGGAATAATTTGCAACCCAGTTCTAGTGCCACAATAGCAGCAGTCATTTCTGAAGACAATTCCAGTTCTCCTGTTATAATGGAGTCCGACTCATTTGGAACTAGTGATCAATCTAGATTAGAAGGTCAATCTATTGGAACCGATGACTTTGTCTACATCGAGACTGTTGATATAACTGTTCTTGAAACTTCTTTACCAACAAATGAGACAACGAGCCGTCACACTTCTATAATTGAGGGCTCCGTTAAGGGTGCTGCACCTTCTGTGAAGAACAACTTCACGATTACCGTACTACCTTTGATAGTTGTACTAGCGTTGTGTGTTGTGTAACACACAAGTCTAATTTAAACAATGGATCGTAAACAAGATTAAGAGAAACTTATTATACGGAAATGTTCCGTGTTGTACTATGCTACTGACATATATAGTCCTTATGGCCTATGGCCGCTTGCTTTGATTTTATGAAGGATGAGAGATGGTATTGTTGTTTGTATCAAAAAAAAGAATGAAACACATCCTACTATGAAGTTGTAATATTAGTTAATATACATACGACACTGTATAAAATTAGTGTTTATCAGTTTAAATTTCGAATATAAATTTGGTTTTCTTTTTTTATCGTAATCAGATTAGATAGCCGTTACCGCAAATAAAATCTCATAGAAGTATATCATTCTTATTTGGTATTTTATCATCTACATCATGTTTTTCTTTGAGTCATCTACATCGGTCACGTATAACTCCTTTGACATCTCAAGCCACTGCCAATTGCAACGAGAAAGCAAGTGGAGGGAACGAGTGTAAGTCCGAGAGAAAGGCACACCTGCAGCGTCTTTGATTATTCCTTATTCCGCGCTGTTTATGGCTCATCCTTATCCTAGAAAAGCAGCTCTCTTGACTTGACTTGCCGGGTTCGTATACTGCCCCTCCCACCGAACCGAATAATTGGACACTTGTTCCAAGACCTATTGGCCATTTCACGAAAGGTTTGAAGTTGTTCGTAACAAAATTTGTGCTTTCTCCGAGGGATTTTATTTTCCTTTTGCCAGGTGCTCCCTTTGTTGTTGAGATGCCATTCCCGTACGGCCAATGAGAGCACCACAGTTCCCCCCCGCAGATATACAGTATTCTCTGTGCTGGGAGTCATCTCGTTAGGGGAAGCATTCGTCTTCCATATAGACCTTTTTTAAACTCCTGTACGCATGTTTGTCAGTGGAAGAGCATGGCCCTCTGAAATGCTTCGCTCTGAGTGGCTTCTCTCTGAGTGTTTCTCTCTGAGTGGCTTCTCTCTAACCCAGCTCCAGAAGAAATGGCCGCACTACCCTATCAAAAAGGCAATCGCACTGTCTTCTCCTGCACCCTTGTTGCACCTCTGTGCTGCTTGATCTAAGGGAATAGCTTTATTAAGACTTGAACAAAATTTGAGTGGATTCCGAGGGGTTTTTCTGCTTTTTCCCAATTTAGTAGTCGTTATTCGCTAACATCCCTTAAAAATATCTCGGTCCCTCCACAGACAATTCCGTAGCCTCCACGTAAGCACGCGATATCGGTTGTTTGGGGGGGGAGCCAAGGGGTTTCACAGAGAGAGAGGCACTACACGTACGGGTATTCCTCTGCAGAGCATGCCATTCCCATTTCCCACACACAGTAACGATGCAAGAGATCCAATTTCACTATTTTCCCCCCAGTTCTTCAGATGTTTATGCATAGAACCCGGAACAACTCCCCCAGAACACCACGCACAACTGGGTAAAAAAAAACCATCCCTGTGCTTCTCTCTTCTCTACAGGCATCTTTTGTCTCTTTGAAGAAGTGATTGGTAGAAACTCGGCGAGCCCGGAAGTAGAGCATTCACTCGCACTGTAAACACCGTATAGATCAACGATAAATTTCCAAACAATGAATAGATTATACAGAAGCTTCGATTTTCCATCAATTATTATAATTTTGTGCGGTACTTTCTTAGTAGGAAGTGAAAAAAAACACTACACAAAATCAAATCAGAATTTGAACCTTCGGTGATATAATCCTGGTCAAAAAAAATTGACTTGAAAATTTATTGAAAGAAAAATCTTGTAGGGCATCATACAATAAGGATAACAATAGTGGGATGAACAGCAATAGCAAGCAACTTTTGAGTTGTTTTTTAGTGCAACGCCAATAGTACCAGAGTTTAAACGTATATCTTATAGCTAAGTTGCACAAAAAGAAATACTATTCTTGAAAATAGAAGAAAAAAATAAAAAAAGCCACCGTTCTATTCCGCGATCTTTTATTTTAAAAAACACATATATATAAGTACTAGACTTGACTTGCTTTTGACTCACTGCAGATTTGTTACACAGAAAGCAAATCATACAAGAGTATCTGCTCCCACAAAAGTATCTGTTCACACAAAGGCATCTGTTTTTATACAAAACAGCACTACACTTTTTGCACTTTTCATTAATATAATAATATAACACAGATAAAAAGGAAAAAGACCCCCAACAGATAATCTTAACAAAAAATTACAAATGGTGGATCAAGAATCATTGGTTTCGTTTTCTTCAGAGACTTCGCAGTCCATCAACAGTGATATCGACATCGAGTCGCAGCAACAGCCAAGACAATATATTCCTAGCAATGAAAAAGATGGTAACAAAGAAAGACTACATCTAACACGTACCGAAACGGTAAAATCATTGCAAGAAATGGGTATGACTCAGGATGCTCCAATCCCTGATGTTAACGCCCCTCAAACTACCACCAAAAACGCTATCTTCCCAGAAGAGTACACAATGGAGACACCAACAGGTTTGGTTCCCGTGGCTACTTTGCAATCGCTGGGTAGAACATCTACAGCTATCTCTAAATCTAGGACAAGACAGATCGAGAGGTCTGTCTCTCGTCGTAGTCAGAATATCGCAGCTTCAAGCAACTCGTCAAACAAGGAAGAACTTGAAGATGAGGAAGAAGTCTCTAGCGATATGTCAAATCAACAACCTGAACTTGACCCAGAGATTGAGTTTGTTACATTTGTGACCGGTGATCCAACAAACCCTCATAACTGGCCACTGTGGATCCGTTGGGCTTACACAGTCATCTTATCCTGCCTGGTCATCTGTGTTGCTTACGGTTCTGCTTGTATCACAGGTGGTCTATTTACTGTTCAAGAGCAATACCACGTTGGTTTAGAAGCTGCTATTCTATCTTGTTCCTTAATGGTTATCGGTTTCTCCTTGGGTCCATTGATCTGGTCGCCAGTCAGTGATCTTTACGGTAGACGTTTGGCTTACTTCATCTCTATGGGTCTATACACTATCTTTAACATTCCATGCGCTTTATCGCCTAATTTGGGTGGTCTATTGGTTTGTAGATTTTTATGTGGTGTGTTCTCTTCCTCAGGTTTGTGTCTAGTTGGTGGTTCCATTGCCGATATGTTCCCAAGTGAAACGAGAGGTAGAGCTATTGCTTTCTTCGCTTTCGCTCCATACACAGGCCCTATCATCGGTCCACTTGTTAACGGTTTTGTTTCAGTTTGTACCAGAAGAATGGATTTGATTTTTTGGATCAACATGGCCTTCGCTGGTGTTATGTGGATCATTGTCGCATTCATTCCTGAAACATACGCTCCTGTTATCTTGAAATGGCGTGCAGCTAAATTAAGAAAGGAAACTGGTAATCCAAAGATTATGACAGAACAAGAAGCACAAGGTGTTTCCGTCAATGAAATGATGAAAGCATGTTTGATCAGACCACTATATTTTGCAGTCACTGAGCCTGTTCTAGACTTAACTTGTTTCTACGTCTGTCTAATTTACTCTCTACTGTATGCTTTCTTCTTTGCATTCCCAGTGGTCTTCGGTGAACTTTATGGTTACAAAGATAATTTAATCGGTTTAATGTTTATCCCAATTCTAATCGGTGCTACCATGGCATTAGCAACTACATTCTATTGTGAAAACGAGTACCTGAAATTGGTGAAAAAGAGAAAGCCTACGCCAGAAGATCGTTTGTTTGGTGCCATGATTGGTGCACCTTTCGCAGCTGCTGCATTGTGGATCCTTGGTGCTACTTCTTATAAGCATATTATATGGGTTGGTCCTGCTTCTTCTGGTCTAGCTTTTGGTTATGGTATGGTGTTGATTTACTATTCCTTGAACAACTACATTATTGACTGTTATGTTCAATATGCCTCAAGTGCTTTGGCTACTAAGGTTTTCTTAAGATCCGCCGGTGGTGCTGCTTTCCCATTATTTACTAATCAGATGTACCATAAATTGGGTCTTCAATGGGCAAGTTGGTTGTTGGCTTTTATTTCAACTGCTATGATTTTGCTACCATTCGGTTTCTATTATTACGGTAAGACATTGAGACACAAACTTTCAAAGAAAGACTACTCTATCGATACCATTGAAGGATACTAATCAACAAATAAAAAAAGGGTTTTTTAACAAAGCAGCATTTGAAAATTTGATTGGTAGTGAGTTCAGTGCGATACATTTCAGGTTTAAAATGCATTTTTCGTATTTTATTTAATACTTCAATTTGGGCTAATATTTGCATTTCAATACAAGGTACCATTATCTCCAGTCTAATGGACTTGTGAGTATAGTATCTTCTTTAATATCCATTCTTTTTGATTTTCCTGTTTATTCTTATAGATTAATTTATACTACTGTGTTATTTTAACTTTACTCAATTAATATTTATGACTTAATTATGATAGATGAAAATGTTATTATTCGGGTATTCTTGCGCGGGGTCTTACAAATACTATGGCCAGTTTAAGCGATTGAATTTTTAAATTTTCTTAGCCACCGGCTCATCGATCAGTCTATAAAATTTCCAATGATATTTATAGTTAGTATTTCATTCAGATCTATAAAGCTATAGATTATTGCTTTAAAAAATTGTTCAGATATTATTTATACTATGACATTTCTACATCTTCGTCTTCATCACTCTTTTTGGAAATACCAGTTTTTATTAGTAATTGTTTTATTTCAGCTGGTTTAAATATCTTCTGCTCAAATTCCTCTGTTTCACCCTTCTTCTTTAAAGTTGCAAACTCTAATCTGTCATATGTAAGTGAGCTGCTGTCTGTTGTTTTTGATAGGGTCTTCAATGCTAGTTCTACAGCGTCATCCAAAGTCATTTCATCCTTGTAGTCCATCTGTAGCAATGTTTGTGCAGCTGATGTGTTGGCACCTACACTGATAGCCTTCCAGCCAGTGTAGTTACCAGATGGATTTGATGTGTACAATTGGTAACCATATCTATCATCATAGCCAGCGTAAATGAAAGAGACACCATATGGACGCAAACCACCGTATTGAGTGTAACCTTGTTTAATATCACTTAACTTTCTCACAAGCATCTCTACTGGGATTTCCTCATTGTACGTCTTTAAGTAGTTTTGTGCATGTATTCTGGCAGTATTTATCAGTATTTCAGCATCTGCCGTCAAACCAGCTACAGCAACAGTGGTTCTGTCATTAAGCTTATATAGTTTTTCCGTGGAAGTATCCTGTTCCAGCAAAGTACTCGTAACTTTCCGCTCAGCAGCTAAAACTATACCTTCCGAAGTCATAATACCAATTGCTGTACCTGCATGCGAAATAGACTCCAAAGCATACTCAACTTGGTACAATCTACCTTCTGGAGAAAAAATCGTAGTTCTCGAATCGTATCTTCTTGAACCCATTGTGTTTTATTACTAGTCCTCTTGGTTTATCAATTGCCCTGTTTCCACTAAACCTTATGACCACGGAAAAAATAGTCAATGCCTAATACTATAGCCTCTGAACAAGTTCCACTTGATTTCAAACTTGTCCAACTAAGATGTTGCTAATCGTGAACTACCGTTTCCTGTCTTCATTTCAACTATAACGTCCTATTTTCGTTGTTTCTGCAGAAACCCCTGCCTTCCGATGGGCCTTTGCCATTTCCGCAAAATGTTGCCACCAATTAGCAAGTCGTTTTCGGTGATCTTAGTATGTGCCAGTATACCAAGTTACATGAGTAAAGGAAAATGCAATGGTTGTTGTGTGGAAGTTTATATAGTATGTAAAATGCTAAAATTAAATAGTTGAAATGGGTCAATTGTTGTTTATATTAGATGCTCTGCCCTTTCAAAGAGGAGATGGAAAGGTATTGGTCTTTCCTGTTCGGGTAATGGAAGTATCTTGGTACCCTTGTATATGACTTTGCGACCGATTTGTGGTGGTTGAACGCTAGTCTCTTCGACAGTCTCCAAAAATGTACTCAGGGCGTCAGTCGCGTTTGAAATTTTTGTTGAGCTAGTTAGGGAAGTATTTATAGTATCATCAAGCGGTATCGAGTCGGTTGCTGCTGGTTCATTTCTGTTGCCAGAAGTTTGCAGTTCACTCTCGTTTATAGGTTCCAAGCTATCTTGTATATCAAATTCATGTGCCTCTTGTTTTAGAAAAAAAAACAGCTCTTTTGCTTCAGGTATCAGAGATATCCAATTTACTAATAGAGTTTGGAGCTCAACTGTGTATTCACTTTTGGAGACATCCATTTGGCCAGCTCTCACAAGTGTCTTAACCATGTTGCATATCAATGTAACAATGCCAACAGCATATGAAGATATATATTCATTGTCCTCATCAGGATTGTCATCGTAATTATCAATTTCAGTGCCGTTGGATTCAAACGATTTTGCCGATAACGACACTGTTGCATTTAGGAAGAATTCTTGCAATAACATTTGCTTTTCAATAGAGGATAAAGTTACCGTACCTAGTCTTGAAAATCCGCATTTCCCTGTACAAGATTTCTTGTTGTTGTCGCCATTAGCATCTCCATCTGAGAATCCCACTCTATAGCCCATTACCAATTCAAAAATGTAATGTATCAGGGGGAATGTGATGTTTATGTGCGTTAAAAACCATATCAAGACTCTTCTGTATCCCACTATCATTAGAAGCTCATCCATCAAACCACATGCCAATTCAGTATCCTGATATAGCATTTTAGCAAAATTGTTTGATGAACTAATTTGATCATAAATTTCATCTACTGTTAATTTTGATTTATTGACATCCCCATTGGCTAATGGTAGTTGTGACATTCCATGATAGATAACCATGCGATCCTGTTCTTCCCTAATGCAAGAGGCTACTAACTGAATAAGACGATTAGACTCTGATATATCCAACACGGAATTAACAGCTTTAGAAAAATACGAAGCAAACTCAGAAGATGAACATTCCTGAACGAAAACAAACTCGCCGTTGTAGTATAAGTTTTCCCCTCGCGGTATATCTCTCCAGTCTTTACCACCATAGTTAAAGTCAAAAAAGCTACGCATCCTGACCGTAAACGGCTCTGGTTGTGATATAATTTTAATTTTATCATTTTCATCTTTAGTTGATATTGCATTATTTTCTAATTCCATATCTGTTATTAGGGATTGGTGGTCTATTGTGCTTTCATCCATTATTTTATCATCTTCAAAGACACAATTACACCTTCTAAAGATTGGAGCTGGCCTTACTCCATCACTTTCATTATCGGCTTTCTCGTCCATGTCCTCAGAATCAGATACCAAATTGTAATCCTCGTATTCATAGTCAAACATATACTCGACATCTTCATCAAAACGATCACCAGGCTGTAAATCTGTCAGTAAATTTGTTATGTCATCGAGCTCTACTCCGTTCTCTACGAATATTTTGGTGGATACACGCATATCCGCATATAGGGAGCCACTACATAATTTTCTTCCATGAGGTGACATGAAGGTGTTAATTGGCTCATGTTTGAAATCATGTTCATTATTTTCTATTTGTCTGTTTAATATTGTTGTTAATGCAGCCCGAAAAGCTGATGCACCCCTAACAGTTGCCCTTATCATTAAAGGCGTTTCTTCGGAGTCATTTTGTTCTTCAATTCTATCCACTTGCAGCCCCAAAAAGATAATTTTTGTAATATATTTCCAAACAGAAAATAATTCGAACAGAAAGGGGTTATTTTGTATTGGCTGGTCTTCGTATAATTTATAAATTGCGTAAACCGACAAAATATCAATCATATAAAGCAATTCTAGATCTTGGGTATTCAAATTTTTTGGTATCCAATATTCAAGAGTTTGCCTCCAATCATTACCTTCTTCGAAATTTCCGATATTATTAAGTGTATCATAGCTGCTGCAATGTAACTTTTTTAAACTTTTCCATACGATCTTAATTAAGTTGAAGCCACATAAATATTTCCAATCATAATTCCGTGCTTTACCAGATTTAATCAATGCAGGATGAACTAGGCCTGTATACAAACCATGAAGGAGATCAATTGATATGATATGAGTGTCGTTTGGGGTAGGTTGTGTCAAAGGATCTACCAATCCCGCTAAAGTTTTGAATTGCATCTCCAAGTATGGTGCTAATGTATTTCTTTGGCTAAGTCCCAGAAATTCAAAGAGAATGCAGTGCCGTAACATACTGTCCTTCATTATATTTGGAACTTCTTGAAGCCCATTTTCATTGATATCAAATGAAAGTATAACTTCTTCCTCATTATCAGCCTTATGGTTGTTTGGGGTTAAGCTCCTCAAAGTACCTTGCTCCCATTTATAATCTCCTCTCTCTATGGCAGAACTGATATCCTTGACTTTGTTTATTCTGCCAGACTGGAGTAATATTGCTTCGATATCATCAGTAGTAACATAGCGTTCAAATTCGAGCAAAACATCTAGCAACGACTCATCAAACTGGCATAATGCATTTTCATCGTCTGTAATTTCGTACCTTAAATACGATTGATTATACTCAGTTACTCTATCGTACAGATGTAATGTCATAGTGAAAAAGTTAATGTGTTTACCGATGGTGGATTGGATAGCTATTGCTATTTTTGATTTTATGTTACTCTGTGCAGCATAAAGATACTCTTCTAATATATTGAACTCCTCTGACAGCAAGAACCTATGCTTAATGTTGTTATTGGGACAAGTTAGTAAGAAGGTTAACGGCCGCTTGTAACTTGTCTTGCAATAGTTCCCTAAATCAATATCCACATTTCTGTTCTTAAGTATAAACTGCAATAAATTGTGTAAGTATTCATCTTCCCATTTCCACAACATTTTCAGATGTTCATAGGCGGGGGAATGAAAAAGAGTGTCATCACTATCATTGTGTTCAATTGCAGAGTCCAGTCCTGTATTTTTAAAAAAATGCAGTATCTTATTGCCAGGTTTTGTTGTGAAGAGAGCTATGGTGAGGAGCTCATAGAAAAAATTATCTTCAAAGCGGGGCCTTGAATAGCTCGTTGTGCTCAAGTCTTCATCACGATATATTTTTTCCAAGTATTCAAAAGGAATGACATCAAACTTGTGAGCTCGATAACTTTGTTTTTCAAGTATGTAAGATGGATCCATTTCTGAAAAGTAGGTATAAAATAATCGTCGAAGCACATCGGGAACCTTCGGCAGCCTTTCGCCCTGGCTTCTATTCACCAATTCTCTCAAAAGCAGGCCTAAATCATTAGTGGGTGGGTTCTTTTCCGCTTCAACCATTTCAGCATCGTTATCCTCCGTTTGAGGTACTTGAGAGTTCTTAGATTTCTTCTTTTTCCCCATTACCCTTTAATGTGCTTTCTTAAAGATGAAATATATATCGGAAAATTTAATGAAAATAGCAAACTCCGGCTTTTTTGTGAGTATTCCACAATTACTGGTTCCGTATTGCCACTTGTTTGTTAAAATCCAGCTGATCGGAAGACGCTAGTGTTACTACTCAGTAATCTCAATTGCCCTAACGATAATAGGTTTTGCCACTATCAAACGGAATACAGGAGTATTAGATGTAAAAGATCACTGTGCTATCAGATCACAACAGAAATCAGTGTAAATATATGTACCAACTGTTAAGACAGATAGAACAGTCCTTCACTATACCATTTAACCATTCAAACCATGCGATGGCCCTCTCTAGGAATAAATACAGTTTCTCGACTAGACTTGCTGCGGACGAATAAAAGCCGGAAGTGAAGAAAACACCGACTTTTTACCCGGACGTATCTGTAACGACACTGTGAGACAGCTATATCGCATAATAATACTCGAGTAATGAGTGTAGTTGCAGGCTAAGTGTTTGGCAGACCATCCTTGTGAATCATGGTGAGTCTGTTTCAGTGAGGAAGTACCTGATAATGCCATTGTATGCGCTCATGTCGTTGTTTTTGAGGATGTTTGCCATGTCGACGTCCAGTGGTGAGTCTGGCACCGGTTCTTGGAGTAGTATATGTATTGCTTGGACTACGTGCAGGATATCCCAGATCGGCGACCACCCTTCTGGTTTCAGTATATCCAAGCAGATCTCGCCCGTTCTCCTATCCACATTGCAATGTGGAGGGACTCGGATACCTGCCTTCGCATCAGATACAAATTTGATAGTAGGTGGTACCATAGGGTAACTGGCGGGTACTTCAATTGCCAATTTGAACTCATACGGGTAATAAGGTGTCTCTGCTGGGCCTTTGATCACAGCGAACCACCGAGACAGATCAGAGTCATCTACTGGTGCAAGGTCCACTAGAAACTCAGAGTCTCCGTGCTCCAGTGCCTTCCTTATCTTCAGCAGTTCTTTATTAATTCTTGCCATCAAGTGTTCTTTAAAATGATTGTGTAGTCTTGGAGCAACAGTCTCTCTAAGCAATGGAGTTCAACACACTTTTAATGACTATATACTAGTCATACTGCTCAAGCTATTGCATCTTTGGAAGCTCATCTCTCATTTGACGGGTTTCTGCCTGTGGAGCTTCCCTTTTTTAACAGGCAGCGAAGAATTGCAATAACGGAGGCAAAACGTAGCCATAGAGAAGTATTGTCTGTATATATCCACTTGTGGAGGGAAAGGTTGCTTATACATTTTAGCCTACATTGAGCAAAGACACTGAGAATAGTGGGACAAGCTCTGTATCTAATATCTGAACTGGAGAGAAAGAGATATGTCGCAACAAGCTAATAATTTTGTGAGATTGATCACTAAGGTGGCCATCCCTGTGGGTATTGCAGTGTCTGGGTTGCAGTACTCTATGTATGATGTGCAAGGTGGTTCTCGTGGTGTTATCTTTGACAGGCTACAAGGTGTGAAGTCTGACGTCGTTGGCGAAGGTACTCACTTCCTGGTTCCGTGGCTGCAGAAGGCGATCATATATGATGTGAGGACGAAGCCCAAGAGCATTGCCACCAACACTGGTACCAAGGACTTGCAGATGGTGTCCCTGACCCTGAGGGTGTTGCACAGGCCGGATGTGATGCAATTGCCGCTTATATACCAGAACCTAGGTCTGGACTACGACGAGAGGGTTCTGCCCTCCATCGGTAACGAGGTCCTGAAGTCGATCGTGGCCCAGTTTGATGCAGCTGAGCTGATCACCCAGAGAGAGATTGTGTCGCAGAAGATCAGGCAGGAGCTGTCCAACAGGGCCAACGAGTTCGGCATCCGTCTGGAGGACGTCTCCATAACGCACATGACGTTTGGTCCCGAGTTCACGAAGGCCGTGGAGCAGAAGCAGATTGCGCAGCAGGACGCTGAGCGTGCCAGGTTCCTGGTGGAGAAGGCCGAGCAAGAGAGGCAGGCTAGTGTTATCCGTGCTGAGGGTGAAGCTGAGAGTGCCGAGTACATCTCCAAGGCCTTGAGCAAAGTCGGTGACGGTCTGTTGCTGATCAGACGGTTGGAAGCGTCCAAGGAGATTGCGCAGACGTTGGCCAACTCTAACAACATTACCTACTTGCCTAGCAACCATGCAGGCGGTGACAAGGACGACAAGGGGAGTCCCAACACGTTGCTGTTGAACCTCGGCAGGTCGTGAAGGGGATGTTACTTATTTTTTATCTACACTATGTAAATACCACAACTAAAATATAAAATATGTATTACTTGAGAGTTAAAATCAATATTCAGACCTAAAAACTATTTGAGCTAGATTCCAAAGCAAAACCTTGTACTGCCCCCAGGAAAAATAATAAAAGCAAAAACAAAAAATAATAGAAATTTAAATTTGATTAAAAATTAATACCTTTAGATAAGAGAATATAACATATAGATTGTTTAAAAAGGGATAAAAAAAATTGAACTTTAAAAAGATATGCTCGTGTCCCTCTGTTCCCCCCGCGAGTTCAGATTAGCTTAGCGATGGGATGAGGTCATAGCACTACCTTGAGAGAAAAATTTTGCTGGAGCTGAGGAATGTACCAGAGAGACAAGGAAATTAGAAGTTTGATAAATTGAAATAAAAAGACCACATCCTTGAATGTGATAAGGGTATTTGTGAATAGTTCAATACAACTTTGGGCTCCTTGAGGGGACACTCCCCTTTTCAACAGCAAAAAAAAAAAACAGGCGATAGAAGTAGAAAAACAAAAACAAAAGAAACAATGAGGGGGAGGAGTGGATTTGATTATATGTGTATATGCACCAGTGTATCCCGCCTCTTGTTCATGTGTTTTTCAGTACAGTCCGGGGCATCGAGGTGTTTTAGACCTGGGAGATGGATGGGACGCCGACCTCGGTGTGGTGCTTTCTTCTTAGCTTAGCACCGAAGGCACCGTTGGAGACGACAGATACGATGGACATGATCATCTTAGCCAAGAAGATGGCCATGGAGAAGTAGAAGAAGGCGACTAGGGCCTGGGCCTGTCTGCATCTGGTGCCGGAGCCCTGGACGATCTTGGTCTCTCTTTCCAGGTACCTCTTGTTGTTACAGGAGTGGGCTCTGATACCGACTGCAAGGACTGTACCAGCGGTGAAGGTGAACACGAAGTTCAAGAAGTCCAGGACGAACAGGACCAGAGGCCAAGCCAATGGCTCGAAGAAGTTAGCGAAGATACCGTAGAGGGAGTCGGTAGCGATACCGTACGCAGCGGCAAACAGACAGAAGTTGACACGGGAGGAGTGTCTCTTCCTGGTGTTGATCAGCGACGAGGCCAGACCAATACAGATAATCAGGAAAACAGCATTAACTATACGCAAAAGGTTGTCAGCAACAGAAAGCATTGTAACTTTTTTTAATTTTAATTTGTGGTTTGGTTGTTATTCTGCTTTTCCACATATCCTTTTTGCAATAGCAATCCCCATCCCCGTTATATATAAAAAATTTTTTTTCTTCTCCAGGGGGTAGTTGTTATTGTTTTCCCTATTTCTATTGCACAATAGGATCCACACGGACAGTTGCAAAGAAAATTACGTTATATAGTGGTGTACGGGTTACCCACTCCGAGTGCCGAGGCATCTCCTATTGCAGAGTTGCAGTGTAGCGTTGTAGTGTTGTAGCACAGTCTGTAGCACAGTATGTAGCACAGTCTGTATTGCAGTGTAGCACAGTATATTACACAGCGATGTCCATCCGTATTTGTATTTGAATTGTATTTGTATTTCAATTGAATTGTATTGTGTGTGTACTGCTACTGCTACTGCTACTGCTGCTGCTACTGCTGTACCCCCCGACCCCCTATCCC